>Ga0153999_1001099_pt1 | contig 10981 bp, 15 predicted proteins | sample TSNC083MetaG_FD_104675 | JGI IMG/M metagenome (GOLD analysis project Ga0153999, IMG submission 104675) | Attine ant fungus gardens microbial communities from North Carolina, USA - TSNC083 MetaG | ecosystem: Host-associated > Fungi > Mycelium > Unclassified | place: USA: North Carolina, Lumber... | reverse complement strand
TTCAGTAAAGCTATTTTTCCATGATGGGCCATTTTGGTTAGAGGTTTACAAAGATGATAATATGAAATTGAAAGTTGACTGTATAAATGACCGCACAACAAAAAAGACAGATTTGACGATATGTTGTGGGTATTATGAGTTTTTGTATTCCATTTTTAATGCTATGAAAAAATTCATTAAAGTATTGTATAGAAATAACTTACATGAAGGGAGTTTTGATTCTGTATACCGACAGACAATACTATCTGTAAATGAACTAAAAGAGGTATTAGCTGAAGAATCGAAATAGCTGCATGAGGATATCCATCTATGTATTTATGGGGGATGCCCTTGTGAAAGTAAACCGTGTAAGTATCAATGGTTTGTACTTCGTCTGGCAGTTATTGTAGCCATATTCTGCTGATACTTGGTTAAACGATAGCGCTGAAAGTTTCTGCTGATTCGTTCATCAGATCGCATCGATAAAAACCAGGCTCCCCCAAGAACAACTATCCAGAGCGCTCTGCTCTTTCGTTGCGAGTCTATCAGAGGATACAAATGAGTTAGAAATGGGTGGATATGGTGGATGGGTAAAAGAAATTAGGCGTCAGCCCACATATTACAAATTTGTTGAAAAAATATATTAGGCAAGCCGCTTAGAGAGCAACAAGGAAAGGTCATCCTCACCTTATGCAATCATAACTTTATATGATAGGAATGGCGGAAAAGAAATAGTATATTTATTCTTAGAAGAAATAATTGAAGAAAAATTAAGGACATGAAATTCAAGCGGTAACCAGGCAATAGGAAATTTTTCAGAAAGGATTTTAGTATGCATGTGGAAAATTGAAAAAAATTTGTATAGCAGAGTCAAATCTCATTATGATAACTGTGGGGGAATGGGAAATTATAGTGGACATTTTGAAAAATTACCCTTGTTGAGCCAAACCGAAATTATTTCCTTGACAGGAATTAATAATAAAGACGAGGATGTACTATTTGCTTCTTATTTAAAAAACGAATATTTAGTGGTTATTACAAATAAAAACCTATATTGGTTATCAACAGAAGATATAATTAGTATTAACCCTTTGGCAGATATCAAGTCTATTCATGCTGATTTTAAAGAATCTGCAAAAAGAATACGTGGCTTAGATTGTTTGCGATTGGAAACTAATGAGAGGGAACAATTTACAATAAGAATGGAGGCAGGAAAAACATTGTCATCAATGCATAATGTACTTCTTTTAATTGCAAATTTAAGAAAATAGCAAAAGTAATTGCATTTTATTACTCTTGAATTTGGTGCATGGGCATCTGATTCAACTATTATCTTACAAAAAATCTTACAGAAAGGATTTTGAATGGGATGTGGAAAATTGAAAGAAAATTGTATAATAGAATCAAATCTCACTATGATAACAGAGGAGGCGAAGGGGATAACAGCGGGCATTTTGAACTAATGCCTTTAACAATCCAAAACGAGATTATTTTATTGACAGGTATTGACATTAATAAAGAATTTGTGCTATTTGCTTCCTATCTAAAAGATGAGTATTTAGTTGTAATAACAGATCAAAACTTATATTGGCTTTCATCAGAAAATACTATTAAGCACACAGCTTTAGAAAAGCTTAAATCTGTGAATTACAAAATATATGAGTCTCATAAAAGTCAACTTGGATGTTTAGAATTAAGAACTAATGAAGGAGAACAATTTATGATAAAAATGGAAGAAGGAAAAACACGATCTTCAATAAATAACGTGCTTCTTTTAATCATTCGTCTAAGAAAATAGAGGGCATGGTACTATGTCACTTCTGACATAATTAAGATACCACTGTTCGCCCGCCAGATTCCGAGAGGACATAGGTCGCACGTTGTTGCTCCTCTGTCCACATTAGAACCTGGCCAAGTAAAGACAATCGCTGGTGTTGACAGTCCAAGCATGTTGGCACACCTAATCATAACACAACGGTTTTTCAGTATTTGCTCCTTATATTTTCCAAATAACATCAATAAAATCCTTATCAATATAAACTCTCTCCAAATACGTTTTTGCAATCGCCTTTTTCTCATCAAAATTCAGTTCTTGAAAAACCAGTTTTTCAGGTACATAGCTTTTGGATTTTTTATGTAAGATTTGATTCAGTTCTTGATTCAAAGCTTCTTTCTGACGATCTAAAGACTCCACCGTTTTATTGATATAAGAAATCACCGTATCAGAAACGCCATTGGCATAAATAGTCTCTAATGCCTTTGTTATTTTCTCATCTATTTTTACCAGCTCCACCTGAATTGCAATTTCATCGCCAGATACAGCCGGTACAATTTCTTCCGGTTCCGCTTCGTCCAGCAATATCTGAATCTCACGTTCCAGCACTTGCTCTACTTCGTATATTCTAAGGTCAGATTTATGTTCACAGATGTCGGTATACCTTCCTGTACACCACAAATAGCTGCGCCTGATATCATTTCGATCAGTGTAATGTTTAACCGCCATTGCCTTTTCACAAAACGGGCATTTTATGATTCCTGACAGCCAGGTATTTAAGCCGGTTCCCGTTCTTCCAAGCCTGATATTACTCTGTAGGCGTTCCATGTTCTTTAGATATAAATCCGGTTCTATTACTCCTGGCCATGAACCTACTGATAATTTCGCTTCTGCTATTTTTTTTCGCTGTCTGGTAGAAGCGCCACTTTTACCTACCAGTAAGCAACCAAACTCTCCTGTAAATTGATCTATGGGACTTGTGATTTCCGTTCCCAGTTGTTTAAAAAAAGCATATATTGCCGGCGTCGCTTTGACTGATGCCGGATTTCTCATGATCCGGGACAATGTATTTTCCGACCAGTTCTTCCCGGCATTGGTCTTTATCCCCTTCTCATTCAGCTCTTTTTTTATCTTGCCCAGGGAAACGTTAGGATCTAAATATTTTTTCCTGATTTCTATTTCCAGATCCATCCGCTCCCAGTTAACATCCAAAGATTTTATACTCTGTCCCTGAAGCACAAATGTACTCAGCTCATAACTAAATGGCGATGGCCCACCTACCCAGCGACCTAGCTCTGCTCGTTTATAGTAATTATCCGTGATACGTTTTACAGTGTTTTCCCTTTCCCATTCTGCTATCATAATCATCAACATTACGAACATTTTACCGATGCTCGTCGAAGTATCCAGTTGTTCTGTAGCGGAAACGAAGGAAACATTATGATTATCGAATACTTTCCATAAATCCACTAAGTCAAACAGTGAACGGGTTAAGCGATCCAGGCGGTATATAACTACCTTCCGTATTTTCCCTGACTGTACATCCTGCATAAGGCGCTGCATATCAGGACGTTTGATATTCTTTCCTGAATAGCCCGGATCGCTATAATAACGTATTTCCCCGCTGCACAATTTCTCGGCAAAATCCATTTGCGTCTGTATTGATAAACTATCCTCTTTTTCAACGGACTGGCGGCAGTAAATTGCATCAAATCTTGAATCACTGTTAAACATCTGTCTTTTCCTTGTTCTTTTTTGCTTTCCTGTTATTGTAAAGGACTTGCTGAACAGATGTATAGGTATATTGAAGTACTTCCCGCCTTTCCGACACATTTTTATACTCTGGATGGACACTTTTTTTAATCATATAATCACTTTTCCCATTCTTTGTACACTATATGATTCAATTTGTCTTGCAAATACCTGATTTGCTAAAAATCCGCCTTGTTCTTTTCCAATTCCATTACCCACGTATCAATATTCCAGAAAACGGTAGTCATATCCAGCTGACATTCCAGGTCATCATTCCAGGCACCATAAGGCGGGCGCAGATATTGGGGGCGTATCCCGGTAATCCCCTCGATTATATCACCGTTCTTTTCAATCTCTCCACATACAAGTTCTTCACTTACCGCCGTCAGCCTCACATGGCGGTAACTGTGATTTCCCAGCAGATGTCCCTCCTGGGCCATCCGTTCCACCAGTTCTTCGTTGCCCGCAATATTTTCCCCCATCAAAAAGAAAGAGGCTTGCACCCCGCGCTCCTTAAGCCCATCCAGCAGCCGGTCGGTGCAGCCTTTTTGGGGACCGTCATCAAAGGTCAAGGCTACTATCTTGCCATCTGACTTGCTGCTGATTTTTTCCAATTGATCCACCGGTAACGCCTGATGCTCCAGCGGAGAAGCAGACCGGTTTAACACCCCTGCCATGGTTCCCAGCAATGCTCCGTCCAGAAGTACAACAGCCAGCAACAGTCCTGCCCATTGCCGAAATTTCCATTTTTTTCTATTCATATCTAACCGCCAGACTGCTTTTGTAACTATTTGTATGCCCGGCAGGCCGGAATCTGAACCGAAAATCCCAGAAAACAATACCGGCCGGCTTCCTGTAAACGCAGGACACCGGCCGGTCAAATGTAATCTTATTTTAATACTTCATCGTAAGCAGCAGACATGCCCTTTTCCTGAATCAGATCATACCACTTCTGAATCTCTGGCAGCATATCACTTAAGTCCTGGCCCCAGTACTCCTCCTGCTTCAGGACCTGGGCTGGGGAAGCCGTCTTCATAAAGACCATGATATCCTGGCTGTCATCGGCATGATCCGTCTGATAGAAAGCAATCAAAGCAGCCAGAGAGAAGGTCAGCGCCTTCGGATAAGTATCATATTGCTCTTTATACTCCAGGATTGTCGGCAGCACTCTGGCTTTGAACTTGGATACGGAGTTGAGGGCGATGGATAACAGCAAATGCTTGATAAACGGATTGCTGAAACGCTCTAATACTGCTGCACCGAACCTGCGGTTATCTTCGGTATCGCCAATGGTCGGGATGATCTCATCAAAGATGCATTTCTTCAGCATCGCCGATACTTTTTCATCTTTCAGACACTCGCCGACGGTCTCCAGACCATACAGGTAAGCACCCAATACCATCGAAGTATGTGCTCCGTTCAAGATTCTTACTTTTCTCTTCTTATACGGGTCAACATGATCGGTCCATACGACATTGAAACCGGCTTTCTGAAGCGGCAGCTCATCCTCATGCCGGCCTTCAATCACCCACAGATGGAAAATCTCCGCGGTATCCATCAGGTTGTCCTGCTCACCGATCCTTTCGCACAGCGCAGCATGCTCGTCTCGGGGAAAGCCGGTCACGATACGGTCGACCAGGGTTGAGCAGAAATCATTCTCATCTTTCAGCCAGGTTTTGAAGTCATCACCCAGTTCCCAGAGATCTGCGTACTGCCGGCAGCATTTCTCCAGTTCTTCGCCGTTATGGTCAATCAATTCACAGGAAAGTACGATAAAACCTGGCAGGCCCAGTTTGTAACGCTTATACAGCAGCTGGGTCAGCTTGCCCGGGAAGGACTTAGCCGGGGCATCGGTAAACTTATTATCTGCTTCAAACACGATTCCGGCTTCTGTCGTATTCGATACAACAAAGCGGAAATCCGGGTTCTCGGCCAGCTTCAGATAGCTGTCATAATCAACATATGGATTGACACACCGGGAAATGATATCAATATGAGTATGCTCATCCACTACCTGTCCGTCATCAATTCCCCGCAGGAACAGATTGTATTCGCAGTTCTGCGCTTCTAACATGTCACACATCCCTTTTTCAATCGGTTGTACGACTACTACCGAGCCCTCAAACAGCCCCTGGTCTTTCATCTTCTGGAAAAAGTAATCTACAAAACCACGTAAAAAACCGCCTTCACCAAACTGAATTACTGTTTCTTTTCCTTTGCTCATCGTCCCAATCCTCCACATACCATTTTAATGGAAGCGCTTACACTTTATGCAAGACCGCTTCACCGTTTCTTTATATGGATTACTATACACCATTTCTTTTTATATTGCAATAGTTTTTGTAAGCGTTTACAAAATATTCACGACTAACTTACAGCATGGTTGAACTGCCGGCAACGAAAAAGCTGCCCGAGGCAACGAATCGCTTCGTCAGCTCGCACAGCTTTTAGGGCTAATATTTAGTTGCAATTAAGCTACTATGTTAACATTAACTGCCTGCAGACCACGGTTGCCTTCGGTTGTTTCGAAAGTAACTTTCTGGCCATCTTCCAGAGATTTGTAGCCATCAGCAATAATTCCGGAGAAATGCACGAAGATCTCTTCGCCAGTCTCGTCGTTAGTGATAAAGCCATATCCTTTGGTTGCGTTGAACCATTTTACTGTACCGTTATTCATAAGGTACCTCCTAAAAAAAATAATATTTGTATTTTTTCTGAAACAAAAAAATCACATATTTTTGTAAATCGTGAATGCTCTTCGTGACTTACAAAAATATGTGAATCAAAAGCTCATAACAAAATACATTTACATTTTATCACCAGTAATCGAAACTGTCAAGCAATTTTTATATTTTCGACAGATCATCGCAAAAAAACCAAAAAAAGCTGTCTTAATATAACAAAATACCTACAATTTAGCCACAACAGCATGAATTTCAGATGGCTGGAAAAATAAAAAAGAGCGTCTGACCAGTTACATCATAACCAGTCAAACCCTCTTTTATCCTTATCAGACCTATTCAGAGCGAATTACTTCAGAGTAACCTTTGCACCTTCTGCTTCCAGAGAAGCCTTCAGCTGCTCAGCTTCTTCCTTAGAAATAGCCTCTTTTACTACTCTCGGAGCTCCGTCAACTACTTCCTTCGCCTCTTTCAGGCCAAGACCGGTAGCTTCACGTACCACCTTGATGATTTTAACTTTGTTCGGGCCAATTTCGGTCAGCTCTACGTCGAACTCTGTCTTCTCTTCTTCTACTGCGCCTGCGCCAGGAGCTGTTGCCATAACAACACCGGCTGCTGCAGATACACCAAACTCTTCTTCACATGCTTTTACTAACTCGTTCAGTTCTAATACAGATAATTCTTTAATAGCTTCAATAAATTCTGCTGTGGTTAACTTTGCCATTTTTATTTCCTCCATAATATTTTTTCATTTTAATTTGGTAATTATGCTTCTGCGCCTTTCTCAGCGATCTGATTAAGCACACGGGCGAAGTTCGTGATCGGAGACTGCATGCTTCCCAGCAAACGGCCCAGAAGAACTTCTCTGGATGGGATGGTTGCGATAACCTGTACGCCTTTTGCATCGTAATAGGTACCGTCAATAATACCGCCTTTGATTTCCAGCTTATCTGCTTTCTTTGCAAATTCAGCCAGAACTCTTGCTGCTACAGTAGCGTCTTCTTTGGATACGGCGATTGCGGTCGGTCCCTCTAAATGGGGATCCAGAGCAGCAAAATCAGTACCTTCAGTAGCTCGCCTAATCATGGTATTCTTATATACTTTATAAGTAATACCGGCAGCTCTTAAAGTCTTACGCAGCTCAGTATCCTGAGCAACAGTCAGGCCGCGGTAATCAACCACTACTGCTGTCTTTGCGTCGTTCAGTAATTCAGCTATTTCTGCTACGATCGGCTGTTTTAGCTCAACTTTTGCCATGTTTCTACCTCCTGTTTTATTTGATACCAGCGACTGCAGGGAAAAAGCCCCTCTGACATTCCGACAGAGAGGCTCATAAATTCATAATTCATCGATTAAGAATTGTACGTTCCTCGGCAGGCGGTTCTAACCTTATGCCTTACGGCACCTGCTGTCTTCGGCAGTCAATACTTGTTGTATGATAACATACTATATTTCGAATGTCAACACCAAAGAAACTTAATTCATCAGCTTGCTTACATTCAGCTTCACGCCTGGTCCCATGGTTGAGCTCAGGGTTGCACTCTTAATGAAAGCACCTTTCACTGCACTTGGTTTTGCTTTGATGATGGCATCCATCAGCGTCTGGAAGTTGTCCGCTAACTGTTCTTCTGTGAAAGAAGCTTTTCCAACTGGCACGTGGATAATGTTTGTTTTGTCAAGTCTGTACTCAATCTTACCAGCTTTGATATCGTTGATCGCCTTGGTTACATCCATGGTTACGGTACCGGCCTTCGGGTTCGGCATTAAGCCTTTGGGTCCCAGTACACGGCCCAGACGGCCAACCACACCCATCATATCCGGGGTAGCTACAACTACATCAAAATCCAGCCAGCCATCGTTCTGGATCCTCGGAATCAGTTCCTCGCCGCCTACATGATCTGCGCCTGCGGCAACAGCCTCATCCACTTTCGGGCCTTTTGCGAATACCAGGATTCTAACGGTTTTACCAGTCCCATGAGGCAGTACCACCGCACCACGGATCTGCTGGTCGGCGTGACGTCCGTCACAGCCGGTTCTGATATGAGCTTCTACGGTTTCATCAAATTTTGCTACGGCAGTCTGTTTCACTAATGTGATAGCGTCTGCTGCATCATAAAGAGTAGTGCGGTCTACTGCTTTCGCCGCTTCTACGTATCTCTTTCCATGTTTCATAATAAATAACCTCCTAGTGGTATTGTCGGGGATGTCCCTCCCACGTCTGTTTCAATTGTCATCTCTGTCATCGGGCTAACTGAAATTAGTCTTCTACCTTGATACCCATACTTCTGGCAGTACCCGCAATCATGCTCATTGCTGCTTCCAGGCTGGCTGCATTTAAGTCCGGCATCTTCAGTTCAGCAATCTTCTGAACTTCGGCTTTAGAGATGGTAGCTACTTTTATTTTATTCGGGACTGCAGAACCGGATTTCAGTTTGCAGGCCTTCTTTAAAAGCACAGCAGCTGGCGGAGTTTTGGTGATGAAGCTGAAGCTTCTATCAGCATAAACAGTGATAACTACCGGGATGATCAAATCACCCTGATCAGCTGTTCTTGCATTGAATTCCTTGGTAAACTGTACGATGTTTACACCGTGCTGGCCCAGCGCCGGACCAACTGGTGGTGCAGGGGTAGCCTTGCCTGCAGGAATCTGTAATTTGATGTAACCAGTTACTTTCTTTGCCATGATAATGACCTCCTATAATGTGGTATTGTCGGGGATTTCCCTCCCACGAGCCGGTGTGAGCAGCCACACCGTGACCGGTTCCTGCCGGTCAGTCTCTTTGTTACATTTTCTTCACTTCGGTGAAGTTAAGCTCAACCGGTGTCTCACGGCCGAACATCTCAACATTGATCGTCAGCGTCTTCTTGCTTCCATTGACAGCCTTGACAACGCCAATGGTATCTTTCCAGGCACCGGTCGTCACCACGATGCTATCGCCCGCCTGCAGATCCACAACCACATCCCTCCGGCCAAAGCCCAGGGTACTCATCTCTTCCGCGGTCAGCGGCACCGGCTTGGAACCCGGACCGACAAAGCCTGTTACGCCACGGGTATTCCGGACCACATACCATGTATCATCGTTCATGATCATGTGAATCAGGACATATCCCGGGAACATCTTCTTATCAGCCAGCTTTTCCACGCCGTTCTTCAACTCTGCCACTTCCAGCATCGGAACGGATACTTCCAGGATCTGATCCTGAAGATTGCGGTTTTCAATGGTTTTCTCAATGTCTACTTTTACTTTGTTCTCGTATCCCGAATAGGTATGCACTACATACCATTTTGCTTCTGACATAGCATCTCCCTCAATTAAATATTACAGAATGAATCCGAGACCCCATTTGATAACAAGGTCCAGAAGCCCGATAACCGATCCAAGTATAATGGATATAATAATTACGGTAAGTGTCTGCTTACCGACGGTCTCCTGGTCCGGCCATACGATTTTTTTGAACTCAGTTTTTAATCCTTTGAAAAAACTCTTCTTAGGAGCCTTTTCAGCACCTGTATTCGTAGTTTCTCCCATGGTCACACTCCTTACTTCGTTTCCTTATGCAAAGTATGTGTCTTGCAGAATCTACAATACTTTTTGGTTTCCATGCGGTCCGGATGGGTCTTCTTATCCTTCGTCATGTTATAGTTACGTTGTTTGCATTCTGTACATGCCAGTGTAATCTTTGTGCGCACGACTTCCACCTCCACTTGATTTTTCGTTGTTTTCAGTCTTTGTGCTTCTTACGTATGGCCGGTAACTGCCTACCGGGCCAGATTTTGAGCATAAAAAAAAGACCTAAGCTCTTCCATTCGCCATATTACTATAGCACAGGAAGCGGCTTACGTCAATCTTTTTTTCATTAAATGACGGCTGCGGCCCGATATTTTTATGCTTCCTCACCGGGAATAATCAATTGATAATTGACAATGTCCAGCAACCGGCCAAATTTCTTCCCCACTTCCTTTATCGTTCCGCAATATTCAAAACCAAAATCCTCATGCAGAGCCACACTGGCGGCATTGCCGCCGGTAATGACGGATACAACCGTATGGATATCCTTCCGGCGCCTGGCTTCAGCCAAAATCTCGGCCATCAGACGGCGGGCGATGCCCCGGCGGCGGTATTCCGGGTCCACATACACCGACAGCTCCACCGTCGCTGCATACGCCTCCTTATCACGATAAGGCGACAGGCTGGCATAGCCAACCGCTTTATCCTCCAATTCCGCCACAATCAGCGGATGATTGTCATGATTATGCGCATAGAACCATTCGCTGCGCTCAGCCATGGTCTTTTTATGTAAATCAAAGGTTGCGGTACCATGCTCTACTTCATAATTATAAATGGCCAGCAGCTGTGGCATATCACGTTCTTCGGCAACTCTAATCTTCATAAGTATTTCTCCTTTATCGTTCTGCCCCAATGCAAATCGTCACAAAATAAATCTTTTTCACCCCGGCCCGCTTCAATACCCGGGCACAGGCTTCTATCGTACTTCCCGTGGTATAGATATCATCAACCAGCAGGACCGTCTCCGGCACCGGGTACCGCTTCAGCCACCTGGGCGCAACAGCAAATGCCTCCTGCAGATTCTTCAGACGTTCCCCTGGATTCAGGTTCCGCTGGGGCATCGTTTTCCTGGTCCGGATCAACATCCTTCCCTCCACCGGAATATCCCATCTCCCGGCCAGCCGCCTGGCCAGTTCAAATGCCTGGTTAAAGCCACGGCGGCGCAGCCTGGACGGATGCACCGGCACCGGGATCAGTACCTCCGGCTTCAGATAATGAACCTTTTT
>Ga0153999_1001097_pt1 | contig 11004 bp, 8 predicted proteins | sample TSNC083MetaG_FD_104675 | JGI IMG/M metagenome (GOLD analysis project Ga0153999, IMG submission 104675) | Attine ant fungus gardens microbial communities from North Carolina, USA - TSNC083 MetaG | ecosystem: Host-associated > Fungi > Mycelium > Unclassified | place: USA: North Carolina, Lumber... | reverse complement strand
TTCGTATCTGGGCAAATGAATGATCCCCTTTCTAAAGTCGGATTTGAATTGTCCTAACAACGTTCAAAGAGTGGACTCGCGCCCACTCTTTCACTGTTTCTCTATATTTTCTAAAATATTGTATCACATGTTTATGGAAAAAGCAAGCATTTTCTTTGCTTTTTTTACGCTTTTTTTAATTCATAGTTTGATCTGTCTGGTTTTAGTACACAAAACAGTTGAAGGAATCAGAAATAATCCTTCAACTGTTTTGTGTAATGATGATTCGAACGATTTTTCTACCAAGATTTCTATAGCAGAATTTTGCGCCCCTCTTCTGCTGATAGGTAAGCGGCATACATTACTCTCATCGACTCATAAGCCAGCTCAAACGAGGAAAGCGGTTCTCTATTGCCGTGGCAGGCACACTCTAAAAAGTCCTGAAATTCCCCTATGTAACCTCTAATCAGGTCATCCGACACAAAAGGATGATTCCAACCGGCTTTTGTTGATAAACCAAATCCAAGATCCATTCCTTCCATATCTTTTTCATCTGGGAAATAAGTGCCAAAAATGTTAACCGGAGTCATGTTGCAGACAAAGTTCGCATTATTACAATACAGCTCCATATAATTTTTCGCACCGCCAAGACAAACATCCGTTGCAATTATGAGTGCTTTACTATCATCGGAAAAAGTAATGGATACGGTAGCAATATCCTCAACATCATCGGGATAAATATCAATATACTGATGTTCCTCACCCGATAAATTTTTTGTAACAACACTTGTATCTGCCACAACGCTCTTGACAGTTATGCATTCCCCCCGTGCTTTGGCTTCAACCCCTTTCAGGTACAGCATACCGGTTAACGGGTGGCAGCCAACGCGCATAAGAGAACCGCCACCTGTCTTGTCCCATTGTCCGGCTAAAGGAGAACTGGACCCCTTCAGGCTTTCTTCTCCTTTCATAAACAGAATTTTGCTCCTTTTCACCTGAATCATTTGTGCCGCCATTTTAGTGGAAGGAGCATAAACAAAATTTTCCGCATACATGAATTTGCCTTTACTTGACATGACAATTTCTTTGATTTCATCCATGTCCGCTAAGACCGATTGATACATCTTTGCTTTCGAAACAGTCTTCCCGATTGGGACTGCATCCCCTGGCCTTCCAAAATAACCTGTAAGCGGCTTTTCGCAGATAACATGTTTTCCTGCCTTCATTGCCTTTGCAACAATTTGGCTATGCAAAACAGGAGGCGTACAGATATCAATAATGTCGATATCATCATCGCAAAGCATTTCTTCATAGTTGATGGTTGTTTTTTGAAAACCAAACAAATCAGCCGTTTTTCTAGCACTCTCCGGACAAACATCCGCCACTGTAACCAGGCGAAAAGGCACCTTGCTCACCTTTTCATAAGCACAGCCATGTAGCCATGCCGCATATCCTCCGCCGACGATCCCTATTCCAATAGATTTCATCACACACTCCTCGTTAATTGGCTTCTTCCACCGATTTCAGCAATAAATCAACCATATCATCACCGCATCGCTGCCGAATAATATCATAAACCGGTGCAGCCGCCTCTCTCATTTGGGCATAATCTTCATCGGATAATTCAATATACTCCACACCGTTTTCCTCCAGAAATTCACGAGCTTTATTTTCATCATCAATGCCATACTGGTAAGTGAAAGCATCCACCTCGACCAGCGCCTCGTCAATAATCCTTTTGATATCATCCGGCAAATTGTTATAATATTGGAGATTCATCAATATTTCTGTAAAGAAAAACTTATGGTTCGTTGCCACCAAATACTTCTGCTGCTCATAAAACTTATAGCTTATCATAAGGGACATTGGGTTTTCCTGCGCTTCCACCAGCCCCTGCTGTAATGCAATATAAACCTCACCAATGGTCAGCGGCGTTGGGCTGGCACCTAATGAGTTCCATAAGGTCATCGGGATCTCATCTTCCATAACGCGAATCTTTGTGCCCGCAATATCCGCCATTGAACGGGTTTCCTTATTCGTACTCAACATCCGGAAACTGGATGGAACAGCAGACAACAACTTGATATTTGCCTGTTCTGATATTTCATCGATTGCATTGCGAAACTCCGAACCTTTTTCCATCACCTTTAATGCGGTTGCCCGATCCGTAAAAATGAATGGCGATTCAAATATACCGTAGGGCTCATAAATAACCGGTGTCATATCGCCGCTCATCATAGTGATTGTTCCATCCTTTAAACCAGCCGCTAATTCTACGGTACTGCCCAGACTGCCATTGGGATACAGGTCAATCGAAACTCTGCCTCCCGACATTTCCTCGACTACTTCTTTGAACTTTGAGGCGGTTGCATGTACCATAGAGTCTTCCGAGTCGGCATAGGCGTAAGTAATATTGAACGTTTCTTCCGATACCTCAGTACCATCCCTGGCCGCCGAATTCGTGAGACCGGCAGAATCCGAACCAGTTGTAGTGCTTTCCCCTGCATTCAGCCCACATCCAGCTATCTGGAATACCATCAGGCCAATTACCAATGCTAATACTAGTTTTTTCATGGCTCCTCCTAAATTTGTTTTTTATGTTATGTAATACTACCCAGAAACAGACTTACCGATGGGATATATGTAATTAACAACAGCGCCAGGATAAAGAAAAAAATGAACGGAAGTGCCTTCTTACCAATTGCGATGGCTGGAATGTCAACGATAGGCGACACCACAAACAGGTTTACACCAAAGGGAGGGGTAACGAAACCGATTGCGAGGTTCACCGTCATGACTATTCCGAAATGGACCGGATCAATTCCCAGAGCAACCGCTGCCGGGATAAAAAGGGGAGCGAGAATCGCAATTGCCGGTCCGGTGTCCATAAACATACCGATAATTAGCAGTATGATATTGACGGATAACAAAAAGACAAAAGGACTGTTGATGGCGCTTGTGATAAAGTCAGACATCATTTGCGGTGCCTTAAGCAGCGTGATGATACGGCTGAATCCCATAGCAAATGCCAACAGACAAATAATGGGGGCATAGAAACGCACAGAATTTCTCATATACGTAATGAGATCGGAAGCCTTCATCGATTTGTATATAAATAAACTGACAAACAGGGCATAGAAGACCGACACACAAGCAGCTTCGGTAGGGGTAACAATACCACCGTAGATGCCGCCAAGTATAATAACCGGTGAGAGTAAAGCCCAGAATCCATCACGGAAAACCCGAAAAACGCCTCTCTTTTTCAAACTATTATGGTTATCGGCTATAAGGCTCTTATCTTCCCCATTCCGTCTACAGTAGATATATGCATTAATCATCAGTGCCAAGGCGATGAGTATTCCGGGAATCACACCGGCAACAAACAATGCTCCAATGGAAACTCCTGTAGAAACACCAAATACCACGAAAGGGATACTGGGGGGAATAATGACACCTAAGCCCCCTGCGGCCGCTACCAGTGCAGCCGTAAATTTTTTGTCATATCCCAGTTCCAGCATGAGCGGAATACACATACTTCCTACTGCAGCTGCGGTCGCCGGCCCCGAACCGGATATCGCGCCATAAAATAAGCAGGTGACAATTACCGCACAGGGAATCCCGGCTGTCTTTTTGCCAATCAACACAGCAAATATATCAAACAATCTTTTGGATATGCCTCCCTTCGCCATCAAGTCACCAGACAGCATAAACAGCGGAATCGCAATAATGGGGGTTGAATCAATGCCGCCTACCAAGGATCGCATGATGTAGAGCGCATTCCCCGCAAAGCCTTCATCCATCAGAGATGGCAGAAGGGAAGGAATTCCCAGGGAAATAACAATCGGAACCCCGAGCAGCAGTAATACAAGAAACAGCCACAATGTTGTCACTATCATATTATTACATTCCCCCTTTTATTGTTTTTTTTACTTTTTGAGGCAATGGCTGATTTGACCATTTTTTGAACCATACGAATAGCCGCCAATCCAAATCCCATCATAAGCGAGGTGTATAATATATAATAGGGTAATTTCAGTGCGGCACTAAATGCGCCGGTTGCCTTTGTAACAGAAATAAGTTCAAAAGACTTAAAGAAAAAATAGCTGTAAAACACCATCATGATGAAATCGGTTAATAGGAAAACCGCTTTCCCCAAAGTTTTTGGCATAAGTAATGGAATGGAATCCATGCGAATATTGGTATTGTGTTTGGTGCAAAAGGATAGTGCCATAAAGCCGGAAAAGACAAAACAATACCGGCAAAGCTCTTCAGCCCAGCCCAGCGACGACCCAACGATGTATCGCATGATGATTTGCAGCATCATAACAACGCAAATGACACCCAATAAAAGAACCAGCACTGCTTCTTCAAAATAATTATCCAACCACTTAATTGCTTTCAAGTTCGTCCCCCTCCTTTTTTTAGAATTTCGCACTATCCATTTTACATTCGGCTCTTATATCCCATAGCGCACAAATTGTCATAATCGGTCTGAAGAACATCCAACTCTTCCCGCCCATAAAGATAATCCTGCTCCAGGAATATATACTCGGCACCAACATCGTCTGCTGCCTGAATAATCTCCGGAATATCCAGATTGCCTTCTCCGGCTTCAGAAAATTGGAGTACATCCGTTAATAGTGCCCTCGGGTTTTCCTTAGAATAGTGCTTGTCCAGAAACGCCTCATCCAACGGTGCAATCCGATAATCCTTCAGGTGACATATGCTTACACGTCCATCCTTTCCAAATTCTCTCAGGATTTTTGCCGTATCCAAACCACCCGATTGTACCCAGTAAGAGCATATCTCAAATTTCATTGTTTCTGTGGCATCCCGCATAATCCTAAGTCCTATTTTTCCATTATGTTTGGCAAATTCAAAATTATGTGGATGATATGAATAATCAATTTTTTCTGCTTCTAGCCGCTTCGCCGCCGCATCAAATTTTGCGGAATACTTTTTAATGGAAGTTTCTGTTCCAAATTCACTGGTACCATATAAATAGGTGCGGGCATGTTTGCAGTTCAGCAACCGACAGATTGCAATGATTTCATCAAAGTTATCCGTCAAGTTTAAACGGGGATTGGAGCCCAATAAGTCCGGAAGTGGTTCAATATCAACAGACAAGGCAACTACATGAATCCCAAAATCTTTTTCCGCCCGTTTTAGCTCCCTGACTTTTTCAGGTGAAAGCTGGAATAAGGATAGCTCAATGTAATGATAACCTATAGCAGATACCTTCCTCATCGTTTCATAAACACCGATGGTGTCGATTGTTTCTTTCAACAATGGAGTGTTTACACCAATTCGAACCAACGTCTTCACCTCCTTTCCTGATATGTATTTGGATACTTTTCTTGTTCTCTGATTCAAATTTTTATAAAAATTCCGTATCCTTATCAACATCCATTTTATTGTCAATAAATAAATGTGTAAATTGGCAATTATTATAATTATTTCTTGGGATTGTCAGGCATACACAAAAATATTAAGAAATAACACCCTTTATAAAAATTGATAGTCGATACAAAGTATTACAAATTATAACCATCTGCTGCGTATAAAAAAGACCAGAAAATCCATTCTGCCATAAATGGATTTTCTGGTCTTATAGAAACTGTTTTTTGATTAAAATCTACTTTTGATCACGAAATTGACCGGGTGTTATTCCTGTCTTTTTTTTGAATACCCGAAAAAATGTAGTTACTGTGGAGAATCCTACTTTGAATCCAATATCCTTAACGGGAGAATCTGTGTTAGTTAACAGCAATTGTGCTTGTTTCACCCGATAAGAATTGAGATAATCCAGAAAGTTCTCGTTTGTCACCTCACGAAATAATTTACTAAGATATGGCGCGCTGATCCCCGCATAATCCGATACCGTATTCAATGTCAATGCGCTGTCGTCATAATTATCTGCCACAAATTCTTTCGTACGTTCGATGTAGCGATATGCGTTTGTCTTCTTGTGTTCATCGATTAATGCGATTGCATTTTTACAGAATGCAAACGTATAATTTGAAATTTCAATGAGAGTTTCCAATTTAGCAAACTGTTCGTTTATCTCATAAAGGCCAGGTTCATATTCCAGCCGATAATACACCATACTCTCTACAAACAGGTCTATGATACTTTTGCAGTTTCTCCGAATATCCTCTTTTGCCGCATTGCTTTCAACAATGCTTTGTATCACTGTATGAATATACGTTTGTATTCTTTGGACATTGGTACTTCCAATATGTTTGATTCGTGTGCTTACCTCTTTTTTTAGATCGATATGGCCGCCCTCGATAGGATCTTGTGTTGTTTCACCGAAATCTTGAACATGCTCTCCATAGTATTGAAGCCTGCTGATACCCTCACGTGCTTCCTTGTAGGAATCCTTGACCAGACGGATTTCCTTGTAGACAGCTCCTCTTTTAATTAGTAACACATAAGGCATGTTTTCGCTGCCCTTGCGAATGGCATTCTCAATTTGGTTTGCATGCAGCTCAATGTCTGCGATGGCAGCTGTATCAGGAAATTCGAGAATTATCGCAATATTGTTTTCTCCGGGGCTTACAACATGGAACAGCACAGTCTTTTGGCTTTGCAGCGTGTTCCGAATAATATTCATTGCACTGATGAGATATAGGTCACTTTCATAGTTTGGCTGATCCGCAATACTCTCCTCTAAAACAGAAACACAGAAAACAGCGTAATAATCATTGATTTGAAATTTACTCTCAATGGCATTCAATGTACAGGTAAGATACTCATAACTTGCATTTTCTTGTAATAAGGATAGAAAAAAGCGATCAAGAATTGCGGGCGTTACCTGCGAAACCATATCCGATAAAGTTTCTTGCTGAAAAATTGCATCATTGAATGCTTTGCCTAAATAATCGAATTCATCTCTGGCTACCGTTAAGTCTGTTTGATTTGCTTGTGTGATGGACTCGACCAAAGCTCGTACCGGACGATGTATCCTATGAGCAATGCCGAATGAAAAACTGATGCCCACAATTAAAAATACAAGCATAAACGGAATGAAATAACCCAACGCCTGTATATTAATTGGACTTCGTTCAAAAATCGGCACCTCGTATACATAGGTCCATTCACTAAAAGGGGATTTATAAATAAAGATGTTTGCCGCCTGTCCGGATTCATCGGTTTTCTCCAAGTACCCACTCTGCTGGACTTGCGTAATGAAATCAAATTCGTCTGATGTCCAATTTTGTGTATCCTCACAGAGGATTACATGATTCGATGGATTCAAAATACATAGCGCATCCTGCAAATTGCTTGCATCTCCGCAAATTGCATGAAATAATTCCTGTTTGTTTAGCTCAAATCCCAATAGTACAAAAGGCTTATTGCTTTTGGCCGGGAAAGATTGCGTCAAAAATATGCGGTCATCAATCACACGCAAATCCGTTTCAATATAATCACGAATCGCAAAGGTATTATCGTCAACAAGATACAGGTTTTCGTTTGGGTTTATGATGATTTGATTGATGATGTCTTTGAGATTCGATCCTGCGAGACTTAAGACCTGTTGATCCGATGAGTATACGGTATCAATTAGAGATTCATATAAAAATGCATGTTGGATCATAATATTGTGATCCAGTATATAGCACAATTCATTGACTAGTGCCGAATTCATGCTATAATCCATATCATAAGGTGTTATGATACTCGGAGTAATATTGGATCGAAATAACGTACTCTGCATTGTCAACGCATGGCTTTTCAATAAAGAAATAAATGTATTGTCTGCCTGAATCAAAATATCTTCATTATTTTTTTGAATCTCTTCCCTATAGTTATTCCTAAGAATTGTTGTAACGCAGTAATAAAATATGGACATAAGTACCATACACAAGGTCATTGTTATAAGAAAAACACGCACAAAGATGCTGTTGAATTTGTAGCGAGATATCGATTTAAATTTACCTGCTGACATAGTACGCCCCCCACACACAATGACCAGAGTTGTTCTAAAGCCAAAGTCCTATCGATAGAGAGATGCCGCTTCAATTACCGCATCCACATACATTGCCCCCGCTTCCTCCCGGATCATGTCATAGATCGGTTCAGCGGCTGTTCTCATTGCGGCATGATCCTCCGGCGTAAAAACAATGACTTCAATTCCAGAATTCATCATGAATTCCTTGGCAGATTTTTCCCGGTCAATCGAGTTTTGGTAGGTGAACGCATCGACCTCATTCATCACTTCCAAAATGATCCCCTGATATTCTGGCGGAAGTGAATTCCAAAACTCCATATTCATACAAAATGTAACGAAAAAAGACTGGTGATTTGTTTCAATAATATATTTCTGCTGTTCATACAGTTTATTTGCAAGAATAATATCATAGGGATTCTCTTGTGCGTCAACAATCCCCTGCTGCAATGCAAAATACAGCTCTGATATCGCCATGGGAATTGGATTTGCGTCCAAGGCACGCCAATACGCCCTGGGGATTGGCATTTGCATCACACGAATATTCTGGCCTTGAATATCTTCAACTGAACGAATTTCGGTATTCGATGACAAATTCCGAAAGCCGGTTGGAATAATAGAGAACAGCTTGATGCCAATGCTTTCGGATAAATCAGAGAATAGCCGAAATGTTTCTCCGTTTTTATCAAACACCTGCATAATTTGCTCCCGGGAAATAAATAAATTGGGGAGTTCAAAGGCCCCAAAACCCGGATGTGTAGAACTGACCAGACTAGATACCATTTGAATGGTGTTATCTCTTATACCCTTATTGTTTTCAATAAGTCCTCCTAATGAACCATTGGGATATACATCGATGATTACGTTCTTATTGGTTCTCTCTTCAACAAGAGTTTTGAATAACTGAACGGATTCTCCCACAAAAGAATCCTCTTTATCCTGGTGTGCAAAAACCGCCACATAAGGACCGGTACCTGTTCTGTTATGCGTTGAATAATCCGGCGTGAAAGCTGTCGGCATCATGGTGTCATGATTTCTTTCCTTAATCGAGCATGATGCAAAAACGATTATACAAATTAATATATTTACGATGAGTACAATTCTTCTATGCATACTTCCTCCCCCCTGCCGTCATTCAAGCCCATAAGTAAAAAGCACACCCCATTTATCCGCTGATTGTTGATGCTGTAATTTTAGCTATCATAATATCTTAATTTTATACCTTTATGAATTCATGTAAATACAATATTCTATGGCAAAATCTGTCAAAATATAAGGAAAAAGCGAGATACTTAAGCGACCAACCCCAGACTCCTTCTGTAGTTAATCGGACTCATTTCGCCAAGTGATATTTTGATAGTTTTTAGCAGGTAAGTCCAGCGTTTCCAATACGCTTAATCCATCCAGGCCACTTTTGTAAATATTGGTATCTCAGGGCATCAATCACTATGGCCTTGTCTCGATTGGTGAGCTTTTCAAGACTGATGCCCTGATCTTTTTTGGGAGTTCTGCAGCCTTCTTTAAAACATCATTCTCCAGTTGGAGTCTGTAGGCCTCCTTCCTCAAAGCTTTTACTTTGGCTTTGAGCTTGATTTTTTCTTTTTGAGCTGTAAGTCAATTCTTTTATAGCCTTACTTTATTGTTGTACGCGTAAGTAAACAAGGGCTTTCCGCTTGGAGATGCGGAACGTTTCAGCGTGGCAATTTTTTCACCATGCAGCGTAATATCGTCCGAGTCGCTCATGTAGTATACCGACACAGCCTTGTTACCGCCAAATATAACATCTTTCGCAACAGTAAGGTTTTTTAAATCAACAATCCAAATTCCGCCACCATCAGCACCGGCCTTGTTATCGTTGATCACCGCGCTGCCGGATACGTCAAGGCCCGCGAAAAAGTCAACGTCAACTATAAAAGAACTGTCTTTATCCCAGTGTAGGCAGCCGGCATATATACCACCACCGTCACCCCCGGCTTTGTTGTCACGTATCGTTCCGCCTGAGATGGTGTTCATGTAAAGCAAAAAACGCAACCAGGAAATTCCTAATTGCATTGAGCAGTAGTCCATAGGGGAATCGAACCCCTGTTTCCGCCGTGAGAGGGCGGCGTCTTAACCGCTTGACCAATGGACCATATCTGTGTGCAGCATATGCACAAGTGGTATTATATAGAAGGATCAAAAGATTGTCAACCATTTCTTTTTAATCAATACCTTTTTACGAAATCGAGGCGACAGGATTTGAACCTGCGACCTCTGCGTCCCGAACGCAGCGCTCTACCAAGCTGAGCCACACCTCGATACCTTCGCTATTATATCGGTTTCGTTATTACTTGTCAAGCAATTTTTCAACTTTTGGTGTTTCAACTTTCTGCCCAATATCCAAAGCAGAAAGCTGACTCCTCTCATCTATATCCCGCAGTTCCTCTTCTTCCTGAATTTCCCAAATAGCCACATCCTCCGGATGCCGCTTCATTACCGCTTTTCCTCCCACATCTCCGGCCAGTGCCAGCAATTCCTTCCGGTAGCTGGCTGAAAAAATATTGGGATTTCCCAGATGACCATTACAGCTAACAGCAGCAATTCCCTTACCACTTGTAATAAACCGCTCCAGCAGGCATTCCAGCGTCTCATATTGCAGAAAAGGCTGATCGCATACGGCGAATAGATAGGCGGCCACATCACCGGCGGCTTCGATTCCCAATTGAATCGAATGAGAAATCCCCCACTCCGGGTGAAAATTCCGCACTGCGGTAATCGGGGATTCTTCCAGGTCCTTCAAGATCTCCTGGTATTGAGTCACCATAATCCGACGGGCTGACGGAAATCTGAGAGAGTGCTCCACAATCCGGCGGTACATAGGAATTCCTTCCAATGGATACAAAAGCTTATTTCCCTGAAAGCGCCGGCTGTTGCCTGCGCCCAGCAAAATCACAGCCATGGGCTCCTTTAATGCGCCAAAAGCTGCCTTCGTGCCTCTAGCCTTTAGTAATTCCTGTAGCTGCTCCGCAATCTTAAACTCCGCTGGACTATCTACTTTATTGAAAAAGATACGGTAATCACAGGATACTCCTTTA
>Ga0153999_1001095_pt1 | contig 11021 bp, 11 predicted proteins | sample TSNC083MetaG_FD_104675 | JGI IMG/M metagenome (GOLD analysis project Ga0153999, IMG submission 104675) | Attine ant fungus gardens microbial communities from North Carolina, USA - TSNC083 MetaG | ecosystem: Host-associated > Fungi > Mycelium > Unclassified | place: USA: North Carolina, Lumber... | reverse complement strand
GAGAGAGGCAGGCAGACGAAGGGAAAGTGAAAGAGTGTATTATCTCCCATCACTTCATTTATCCCCCCCCCTCCTCCCCATCTTCAATCCCAATCAATAGCCATCCCTCCCGGCCCAGTCGCAATCCCTATCCCTCTATCCGCCTCTCTCCTCAACCACTTAATTGCAACCTTATCATCTCTCAACCACGGACTCAACACATCCCAACACTTCTGATTGTGCTCCTTCAACCACGACTTCTCCTCCTTACTCAACATCGACTCCCTCACCATCCGTGTTTGAATAGGCACACAGGTAAGTCGTTCAAAACCTAACCAGACATTGCCATTGAATTCGTGTTTGGTCTGAATCCGACGCACTATGAGTGCAGATTCAATTCGGATGCCCCATTTATCTTTGAGGTCTGGAAGAAGATAAAGGTCAAATACTTGAAAAGTTTAAAAAAGGCAGAATGACGTACAGAATCCTGGCTCGTTGGTAATAACATGTCCTGGCATAAGAGGAACATTGCTATTAAACCCATGGTCACCTTCATGTACAGTCAAAAAGGCTCCAAATCCATGACCAGTCCCATGCTATACAGAACCACACGTCAGATATCCAAATCCTCTGCGATGATAATCGGTGTTACACACCAGATAATTGAGCCCATCCTTCCACAAAGCCTTCCTCGCCAACACGTCCAACTGATATCCAGACGTGCCCTCAGGAAACACCGCACTATCAATCGCAATCTACGCGCATTCAGTTTGTTATCCAGGCAGATGAAAAGAATACGAATACGTACGTGTCCCTGTAGAACCCTCGTGTAAGCCTCACACTGGTCCGGCGTCGGCCTTCCAAAATGAACGGTCCTGGTAGTATCACACGTCCCATCTCTGTACTGCCCGCCTGAATCACTGCATGACGACGTATCAACAATGCTTTCTACCAACTAGAGCATTGTACACTCACTTCAGATAAGGCGTTTCCCGGTCAATCATCTTCGCCGAGTGTTTCTTCGGTGTATAATGTGGCAACGCAGCATTCGGTCCCGAAGCCGAAATCGTCTCGTAAGCAAGTCCCATAAACTTCTTCTGCTTCATTCGAAACTCTTTAATGCGCCATGCCGCTTCCCATTCCGTGATATCATAACCCGAATTAAGTTTGTTTTCAAGCCAAGCAAGAAATTGAACCTATATAGTGTGAAAGGCCCAATAAAAAAGACAAATTGCCATCAGAAGACGTACGAAAGCTACTGCATCACGAATGTAAGCGTTCCTCAAACCTTCCAATTCTCTCTCATTCTTGATAGCCATCATAGACTCCGGTCGATTCGGTGCGATCGTATACCGGAAATGCGTCAACATCAACGAAATGGCATACGAAGTCGATGGTGGGATCAACAACTTGATGCAAAAAAACGTCCATCAATTCCTCGATCATAAGAACAACGCGTATACGCACTTTTCCTTCACCCCACTCCCTCTTTCTCAAAAATGGCCACAAATCAGTATAATTCCTCCGTTCCAAGTTCATTTTTTCAAGATACGGCTTGACTGTATCATCGACTTTGGAAGAATCGATGAAAAGAATGACTTTGTCGAGACCAATGTAGAGATTAGCGTGAAAGAGCGGGTTGAACGGTATATCAACACCACGAAGATTCAACGTCCAAGCTGCAAAAAAAAAATCAGAAAATAAAAAGACGAACCCCAATACGCTTACCAACACAAGCCAACGAAGTGACCAACATTCCAACATGCACCTGCTGTGGGGTCGGTTCCACATTCTTTGAATACGAAGGGATAGCAGGAGGATGAGCCTTGATCCACTCTCTCAACTTGAATATCTTGTACGTCGCGTCTGCTCCTGTATATTCCATACTCTGAACATACACCACACCTCGAGGTTTACTCGGCTTTTCCTTCCACACCAAATCAACCAAATTTTGTGAGGGGAATGTGAATTTGCAGTCGAGTGGGGATAGCTTGGAATTGATGAGGGTGGCTTTTTCATGAGAAATCATTCGGGCATCGATTCCGATTCGTTGGTTTTTGGTTAATAACGACTGTTACAGGCTTGAAAACACATCCTCTTATTAGACAGATGACACATACCAATAAAAAGTCGACCCAGTCTTTCAAAGCTTTACTACCCGATCGCCTATCACTATCATACAAGTTACCGGCTTTGATGACTTGCCAATTCTTGTCCATCTGCGTTTCCGCTTGAATCCAATATCGAGAATCGGTTACAAGATATGCATCGGAGCGAGTAACGATAGCTACACCAGATGAACCCGTAAACCTTGTCACTGAACCATGAGTCAAGTGTGAAGTAGAACAAATAAGCCATTACCCTGTGATGAATTCGCGGCGCTTGTCACTGGCTGCGACGTACTCGGACCCATGAGCGTCCTCCGATGGAATGATGCTAAGAAATAGGCTGATTAGAATCAAAATCAGTGGGTAGCAGAGTAAGAAATTACTAGTAATCAACACCAGCCTTCTCCATCTCCGTTCTTAGTTCCGCAAGCCTCTCTGTCGTATTGACGCTTTGTTCTGGAATGCTGTCTGCATCACCTTGAACCTTTCTTTCTAGTGTACTTCCGACAAGTGTGCTTGATGAATCAGAAGCCATAAGTGGTGGTCTGGGTAGAGGTGAATTTGTGCTGCTTGAAGTTACCCTACTATCTTTCGTGAGATTTGTCCGTGCAGTATTTTTTGATTTAGCTGTATCCCTTCGCTGCAACGAATTCTGAGGGCTACGTGAAGGAGGGGAACGGACAGTGTTTCCGCTTGCTTGCGAGGACTTTGAGTTTGAACGATGTGCAGACCCCTTTTCTCGATCTGACATCTGCCGATACAAAGGCAGTGTTGCGTCTGACGAAGACCTTGCTCTTGTCAACTCGGCCTCAACTTCCTTCTCCTTGTGCCCCATTCCCCAGCCATATCCTGCCTTGGACGAAGAATTCATAGACTTTTTCGTCCCTTTCATTGTATTCCCTCGCTTCAGGGTCACGGGAAATGGACTTGTAAATACCTTCATGTCTCTTTCCTTGCGTTCTGCACCAAGAACCAGTGGCGGCACCTCGTCGTATTTCTCAGAGTCCGTTTGAAAGGTCAAATTGTCGGCTGCAGTCGTAATCGTCGATGTACTGAACGAGGGGTGTCTGACGATCTGAGAGGTCGAAGCTGTGCGTTCGTGTGCACTGTGAGATATTTCAGAGGCGTCACCGATTGAAAGTCTGCGCTTTTGTTTTCTTGAAATAAAAGGGAAACAGATAGGCGGAGGGGGAGGAGGCATGGCAGAGTCGTGGCCAAAGACTCACAACACCACTTAAGGTATTTTAGATGATGTAAGCTCAAGCACTAGAATAAGTCTTCATTACCATGTGTGATCCCTTCGGATCCTGTATTGGACACAAGCAGGTCACAATCCACGATTGGAAGTCGGGTGCAAGAAACATTAGAATACGAACAGAGACAGACACGTCAATTTATGCCTCCGTGCTTCACTTTCAATACCATTCCATGATGACTAGGAGGTATGTGCCTTCTGGGACAGAGTAGTCCCACCCACAACAATCTTTATCCGACTCCACTCACTAGCCCCGGAAAAAAGCATACAATTCCCAAAGAAGATGGCTATACATAAACAGTTTGATCTTCTATTATTTGATAGTGTGTGGGCACTCGCAGCTGCTCCTCGTTTGCCACCTCTCAGGGGAAGATGTAGAAGTGAGAGAGAATACCTCGGATGTGCACAAAGAAAGATACACAGTTATAAGCCTATGGAGAGTTCAAATACCGGATTTACTTTTTAAGAACTTGATAAGGTCCGTCAAGAAAGGTCGTCAGTCGATTCTAAGCGCGTTCCATGAAGATGTGCCCGCGGGACTCTATTTGAGATGCTACTGCCACAACAACCCTTCCGGACATGCTAATATCCCTATTTCGAGATTCTCCTGAACATTGTCCTGTAAATCAAATTCTATATTTGAATTTTAGTGAAATAGCCGCAAGCTTTTCATATCGTAAGAACAACTTTTTATCGCTCGAAGAGGCATGAGAACTGAAACACACGTAGCTCTTTCTACAACTGAGCTAGACGAATAACATCTAATGTCTAGATTCTTGTGATGAAACTGAGACAAAGGAAACAAAAATATTCAGACCAAAACGCACTTGCTCTCATCATTCAATCTAATTCAAGAAGACAGTCAACAAAATAAAATAAAATTGGAACACTATTGCACAGGGGGTATGAAGAATGGGAAACAAATGAGCAAAGTCATGAAATGAAATATATATGTGGTTAGAGGAAAAGAACGGAAACTGATATGAAGGGGAGAACGGTTCTGAAACTCTAACATCCTCAAGAGTGTTCTTGAACTTGACTATTCCTATCCCAATTTAGAATAAACCAATACCCCGACTTCTTGTCCAATTGACACCATTCTTCAACTGCTCAAGCGTGAGGAAGATGAGCACTGTGGTGGGTTGCAGTCTGGTCCATGCAGGTACCCATCCTTTGAGCATGAACATCGGTCCCTCATTCTTCATTGACTGACGAATCATCGCCATTGTGGAGGTTGAGCCCGGGCCTGAAGCGCTCATGATACGACTCTGAACGATAAATGAGACGTCGTCATTCTAGGGGCAAATTTATACTGAATCGCACCTTCAGGACATCGGCGGGGGAACAGACGGTAGTAGCAACAGTTCCCTATCCCAGGACACAAATTAATAGCATGTTCAAACAACGAACGGTATACTTACAGCGGCCAAGGAAGCCATGAAGTGACAGTAGATGTTATCTTCGAAGTACTTGGTCTTCAACAATTCAGCCTTAAAGAAGTCATAGGACGCGAGTTGAGATGCGTTCATCAAGACCGCACGGAACACGTTCGGTCCAATACCACGACCAAGCGAGGACAACCCTTCTTCACGAGTCATCTACATCGAACGGTCAGCAACAGACAATAAATTACCAGAAAAAGCGAGAAAAGCAGCAGTTCGTCATGCCATGGGAATTTATTCCCAAAATCGATTACTCCACGTCACCCGCCAAGATGCGGGGTCAGATGATAACCGGAAAGCGTCTAGTAACAGGAAGAGGACTTTGAGAGCTCACTCGGAAAAGGGCATCAAAACAATGTTTATAGTTGAATCGCTTCTCGGGAGGCTTGGCAAGATCACTCTGCAAGCGGACCATGACAAGTTCTGGTTCAGCGATGAGTGACACATAATCACAACCACGAAGTTAGTCTCTGACCTCCTGGGTTGCCAATAAACCCTGCGACACCACCAGCTAAAAGAAGTGTGCATTATATCAGTCAGCGGCAAAAGGGAAGGACGACAAGAAGATATCAAACTACATACCCATGCTCCCAGCAAGAGCAAGCTTCCAAGCCGGTGCATCCTTCCCAGCACCTAGAATCTTCTTACTTTCGTCGTATGCCCAGAAACGGCACATCGAGTAGGACATCTGGCGAAGCCATGTTCCCGAAATACCATCGAACAACCCGCGGTAGCCTAATGTACGAGAGTAGTCGCAAGTACGGTTAGATTTCAAACGATGTGGAAGTAGTGAAATGAGCGTTTAGGACCAGCAATGGCAGACAATGACAAACGACAACGACGTGTTGGCGCGCCGATTGACGAAGACAAGGATGTACCAAGTAGTATGAAGTTGACCAAATAGAAATTCAGACGGCTAGCTATACTCACCCGCAGTTCGAACTGTCTTTTTCATACTTTCGACCATCCTCTTATCGCCCGATGCTTGCAATCTCACCTTGGTGAGATCCAAGGGGCTAAGGGCCGAAAGTCATCCAGACACGAACTATTCGGAGAACATGGACTCACTGGGTGATAGATGCTGCAATTGTCGCAGCAACGCCTACACGGAGTATTCAGGAGTGTTATGGTTGACGAGCAAAGGCCGAGGACATACCTCCAAGATAGAAAGGATAAGGCTTCTTGGAGCTGGATTTCGGTGGCACTGTAGCCGATGAGATGGCAGCATTGACTGAGGTGGTCATCGAGGAGAGTTAGGAACGATTTATTTAGGTGGATTGCAGATCAAATATGTTTGCAGCTTGGCTCCGAGTGGTAGAAGTCACTTAGTCTCACGGCCACTATCTGTTAAATCAATGCTTGTGGGATCGCGGCCGATATCTCTTGCTGGGAATATCCTTCACATGGATACGAATCTAGGATTCCTGCGACACACGCTCCTACTGAAATCACTTGAATAAAGTTCTTCCATAGAACTTCCGATAACTCCCAAAGTCCCATACCTTGGGCTTCATTCAGTATTTTAATAGCTCTTCTGTTAACACTGTTATGCGACACGACTCGGCCTATACAATCCTTTACAAGGAGATGTTATACTGGAGAGCTAATGACCCCTAACAAGTCTTATGGCTGTGGTCATCAATCTTTTGCCTATAACTCGGACATGCAGCTCAAGACAGATGGCCGACCACTTTGATCCTAACGTGAACATCAGCCCAAACATTGTAAACAGATAAATGATCTTAACTACGGTTTTTTACAGGTATGTGTATACCATTTATAAGGCGGTGAAACTTGGTGGAGCCTGAACCGACTGCGAACCGAACATGTACATATAACCTGTGTCCACTCTTCGATCTTCAGCACTAGACCCGTCCCTCTTTTATACCTTGTAGAGCATTCGTCTCTTCTTAGGTCAGGCTGTGTAACTTTGGGGATTTATGACGGCGCCTACGGTTCGAGTCAGCATTCCTGCTCCCATTTACACTCGTGATCCGTTTGCGTCCCGTTTTTCGCGCTGTTCCTTCTCCTCCTCCGATTACCCTGATACACCGCGGACCCTTACATTTGACGAATCTGGGTACACCGTTCCCTACACACTCCGCTTGGACCGTCATAACCATTCGATATCCCAACTTGACTCACGCTCTCTGTTTCAACCTGAACATGTACGCTCAACGGAGAGCGAGGGTGTCATAGGACCTAATTGTTCGGCGACTTGTGTGAAACCAGCCACTCTCTCCTTTTTTCAATTTGGTTTTTGTCAGTATTTTCAGTCCTGCAAGTTGTCTGCTCACTGACCCATACTTTTATCAAGTGTTTCCACCGCTTTGGCTAGTGGGCTCGTTCGTTCTCTTATACCGTCCATTTTGTACCAGCACTTCCGACGATAACTCATGGATCCATGAGAAGACGCCAGCTGAAAAGCGAGCTTTTTCCGCTTGCTCTACAAAGGCTGAGCTGAAATATGCCAAGTGGTGCCTTTTGGCTTTGGTCATGTTCGTCTGTGTTGTTGGAATTGTAACTGGATTGGCTCTCTGGGCCGCCAGGAGATGATGACCTGTCACATCAGGACACTTGGAAAGGAGCGCATAACGCGTTGTTGATTTCCCATCTCCTTGTGTAAGATACTAGATTATGTTTACTTATCGTTGATTCGGTTGTGATTTAGCTCTGTACCAGTGTACCTGTAGGCGTGTTGGATAGTGAACTGTCGTTACTATGGGCTTTTCTCGTAGATTTATGATGTTTCCACCGCAAGACGGTGGCTCTTCTAAATTGCAGCTGGCCGCAAGCCAAACTTTTCAGGGTCTGATTGATTTGAATCATCTTTATCACTGTAGAAAAATATTTACAATGCCTCCGACACTAAAATATAAATATAGATCACAAAGCAGCACGGCACATGAGAATATTACCACAAATAAAGAAATCACTCAGTTACTGCCGCCATGCTTTCGAAGCTTTCTATAGACAAAAAGACTTCGATTTTAGTCATTTACAGTCATGTTTACATCTGTCTCTATCTATAAAGGCACGTGCTTTCTCGTTGTGGTACCTAACTTGACACAAATTGGAATTCCAACATCGAAATCACATTGGTTGACATCTTGCTCTTCCCGGACCGTTAATGGGTATTGAACGTGAGAATGAGTTCCCGAGCAGAAAGAAAGCCTCATCCTGCTTCCTGGCTGATTCCGACCCTGGCTTTCCCTCGACAACAAACCCCTTGAATCGAACTAGATACCCCTCAATCCCAAATTTACCTTGTTGCACTCTTTAGGTCCAATTTCAATGAAATCGAAGCGAAAGGAATCTTATCTTCAAGTCGCCCTATACCTGCTTTGGTTTGTTTTGGACCCTGTCAGTGCATATTCTTCAACAACGCGGACCAGTACATCGGTAAGCTGGGCTTTACGCTAATCCAATTTCTGACATTCAAGTATGCTGTACCTTTTTTTGCGTCTTTATGGCGAATACAGGCTTCAGACTGGACGATACTTGTGAATATCAGTCTCGTCGTTAACAAATAATCAATCTCACTGACGTATGACAGTTTGAAAATTATAATGTGTCTCGTCTGCAAGAAGGGATGCAAGATAAGTGCTCGTCAGACGAAGGAAATGCACGACGTGGTAAGTCTCATGCAATCAAATTGTAGAGTTTTGAATCCATTGATGTGTAGGTATCAGCGCTCGAAATACAACATTTGAGGCCAACGATTGCACATGGTAAGAGCCTGGAGGTATCAGATTGGATTGTCGATTGACGAATATCGCAGCACTATCCCTTACTTCAACTTTTGGTGTGCTTCCTACCTCATGAACGACCAGGACATCGACAGTTTACTTAAGGATTGGAACAATACCTGCAAGGCCGATATAGTCAGTATGGATTCTAGCTGGTTACGCGGAGCAAACAAGAATATTCCAAGTTGGGCATACATCGGTATCAACAATGGCACCTGCAATTATGCAATAATCAAAGGTAGTGAACGACCATACAGCCCTTCTTGCTCATGCCTCAATAAGTTGTTGGTTCCAGATATTTTAAATGCTCTACATCCAAAATGGACTGCAGTACAAATCCTCACACCAATCCTTGTCTTTTTAGTGACCGTCCTTTCTGGAATGAGCTTTCTCGCCTGGCGTCACAACCGTCTACAAAGATCATCAGGGAAAAATACGTCCTGTTGGACCTCGATTTTCAACCTATTCAAAGGTCACGCTCCGGGCGTCATTCACCGAATTCCGGACGGCACATGGTTGATTGATGGTCCTCATGGACCGGCCGACGATGACGCAGAGTCCTTCATCAGTGTACCACGCACACCTCTTGTCAGCTCATCAGCCCACGAAGTATCCCACTGGTCCGCTAGCACCAGCGTGATCATCCCGCCACGCAATATCAGGTCGAGATTCTTCCCTCGTCATCCCTCTTCTATCGATCATGGTACGTTGGGTGCGGCTACCATCAGGGAACTTGGTAAGCATGTGAATAATCTACTTTCATGGTTCGGTGCTCGGTCGGCTCGCAACAACCGTGAGGAAAGCAATGATTCGAGAAGATCTAGCTCTATGAAAAGCCCGTTGTCGATAACGAAGGGAGGATATTCTGAGATAGGAAATGATGATGGGGAAAGAATCAATACAAGCAGTATCATTGTCATTGGAGGTACACCCGCACAAAGCTCTATTTCCGACCACCAAGTACGCCCTCCCCAGGGAGTTGAGACAGCTGATGATGCAGCGAACATCCCCAAATCCCCTACGATCAACGTCTCTCTCGAGCCTCCCTCGCCATCAGATGAATACGGGCCAGTCAGATTCCCTCCCACCATATCCGAAGTACGTCAATTCTTCCAACCAATCCAAATACTTGGCTTCTCATTATTTTAAAGTCTCCGGGACCACCTCCCCTTCTCCCTCCAGCTCCCCGAGAACGGCCTCCTTCCCCTCCAAATACGAACCCCACTAGACAAATGTCCCCAGCGCACACACGCATATCTACTCAATTCGGTAGTCCTCCACTCGATCTCTCCAGAAATCCCAGTGACCACGTCTCAGATGAACATGCCAACTTATCTTATGCCACTATTCCCAGAATCTCCCAACACCACTCACAAATTGACGCCAGAAGCACCAATGGATCCCCGACAGGCAGTGCCCTAGATACTGAACAGCGCTCGGGTCTCCGCCCACTCCCACCGCGACCAGCAGAATCTTCCGGCCCCACTCCTGGAGTTCCACTGTTGATGCACCACAAATCTGACACTTTGATAACCGTTCCAAACGGTGCAATGACTGTCATTCGAGGTTCGTCTTCGGTTGATGATGTGCAATCTGTAGCAAGACAAAGGGAGTTTGACCCTTACACTGCTTCGGGCATTCCAATCTCCCTTCAACCAAATCGTCCTTCTAATGCTTCATCCCAACGCCCATATATTCAGAATCACCAGCGTACAGTCTCTCACACGTCTCTTCTTCGTGATTTTGGTGATTCCTTTTCACAACCTCAAAGAGGATGGTCAGCGGATGATGATATGTCAGTGTTAAACCACTCTCCTATGGAAGTGAAAGACGCCATGGACGGCAGCAGAGGGGTTTACATTGCGCCGCTTAGGGATGTCGAAGCACTACCTAATCGGTCTGCCCGACCTGGGGTGATTTCTACCGAGAGCTTGCCCATCTTCTCGAGCGATGTCGGTGTAATAGAAAATGCAAGTAATAGTCAAAGTGGAACAGATTTCTCACCCCAGTCGCCCACTCTGAGCATGTACCCTGCGGACGCACGCCTCCAACGTGCCAGTTACGCAGGGATACAGAGCTACAGCGAACCTTCTGGATGGGATGACAGCACACAATCGACACATGTTTCGCTGCCTAAACCCTTCACCCTACAGCCTGGTCCTAGCTTGGCTCATGCCACCCGCTCCAGAGAAGATGTTCTGGACCATGGTCCTGTGAGATCATTCCCTGGAAATGAATTTGCTGCAGGTCGTACGACTGAACTCGGTCCTCATTCTGTTCCTGTTCCTTCGTCGTCATCAACGCCTCGGCTCCCTGCTGACGCAATCATGGTTCCGGGTACTAGTAACAGACCTCTAAGGGGACGTGAATCAAACAATAACATCAGTGATGTACGAGGATTAGCGAGCAGCGGAGCGTTTTCTGCATATGTAACCAACAGGGGGAAAATTACCAGCGGTGGAACGTGGGGCACGGACAGCTCCGGGGT
>Ga0153999_1001090_pt1 | contig 11054 bp, 14 predicted proteins | sample TSNC083MetaG_FD_104675 | JGI IMG/M metagenome (GOLD analysis project Ga0153999, IMG submission 104675) | Attine ant fungus gardens microbial communities from North Carolina, USA - TSNC083 MetaG | ecosystem: Host-associated > Fungi > Mycelium > Unclassified | place: USA: North Carolina, Lumber... | reverse complement strand
GTCTTGCACATTATTTAAAGATTCTCATTAGGATTGCTTTGACCGGGGCCCTCAGGTTGGAACGGGAACAAAGCGTACGGGAGGCAATGTCGTCTTTCTTGGACAAATTGCACCTGCTCGCAGTCCAGGGGGGGAACCCGGCTGCTCGCAGAGTGATTAAGGGTTATCACCCGGAGACACTGTCAAACTTCCAAGGTAATCACGGTACGCAAGGAGTTACATATGGATTTCGGAGTCTGGCACCGGAGAATGCTGGTGAATCTCCATTCGCACCTGCGGCCATTCGAGACAACCGGGTTTCATCCCAAAACCCACCCTCTGATCTATGTGTTAAGTGTGACAAGACGGTAGAGGAAGACTGCGTGAGACTAGGCACATATCAGCGATGGCACTCCAATTGTGTCCAATGCAATGTATGTGGCAAGACTCCATTAGTGGCTATTCCCAAGGAACAATCATCCAAAAGTGGGGATGAGCGAGATCCCAAGGATGTTCCTAATCAACCAGCTAAGCTGTCGACTGCGCGGAGACCACCCGCAAACGTTGGGATTTTTGTCCTTGATCCTGAGTCACGAGTGGAAACTCCATCCTTTGGCGAGATCCCTCAGATCATATACTGCACGGAGCACGCAACGCTGAACTGCCAAAGTGGGTTTCAGCCTGTACAACGTCTTGAACAGTATGCATTTCTGCTCAACGTTGCACTACGACGATTGTATCTACTCTTGAAGAAGCAAGGTGTTGTTCCACTATCTCCTGGTAAGATCTACTGAGAACCAAATATTCGACACCTCACAATTGAACTCTAGTCGCTTTTCCCCATGCTGAAGGTCTCTCGCCCGCCAGTGCCATGAACCCGCATCGTAATTCTGAATATCGACGAGTGAACAATGTTGAACGTAAAATTTCGGCCACGGCTCGCCTACCAAAGCGATCAACAATCATTGAAAGTCCAGCTGGCAAGATCGCCCACCCTTCGGATATTGGACAATGCGGACATCGGTCACATGAACCGACCAGCCAGAATCAGTACACCAGCGCGAACTATGTCGCCCAACCTCAACGACCACAAGTGCATCAGCTGACCCCAGAACAAGAATCCTTGCTTCCATATCATCTACATACGCCGCCTTCTCAACATTCTACTCAATCGCCTCCTTCCCAATATGCTAAACCTAACCTTGCTAAACTTCCTATTGATCCCCACCCAGGTCAGGTCCTCAGGCCAGCCTTTGCTCGAAACAATACCGAAATTATGATTCTGGAAGATAGCACACCAAATTCACCCACAGGAGGAGAGGAAAGTCGATTTGACCCAGCAAATGAGAGCAAAGCGTTTTCGCTCGGTGATATCCATTCCATCGTGGAAGCTGTCCAGGCACGCGAGCAACATCGGTCACTCCCAAGAGAGACATCTCTGCCTTATATTGCCGAGCTTAGTGCGCTAGAGTTGGCAATTGCCAAGCACTTTGCTGTACTCGCTTTGACACGGTCACCATTGAAAGATAGCTTTGACCTGGAAGAGTTGCTAGAAATGGTCGAGCCGAAGAAGAGCAACTTCTGGCAGAAGCTGTTTAGAGGCGACAAAAAAGCTCCAAAGAAGAAAAGTACGTCATATTGTCGATTTTTTTCAAACATCCTGACTTTGTTCAATAGTAGTCTTTGGAGAGCGACTCGAAGTGTTGGTCGAAAGGGAAGGCGTAGATTCCTTACTTGGCGCAAGTGGATCAACCCTACCGGTGCCCAGTTTCATAGACGATGTTATATCTGCAATGAGACAGATGGGTGAGGACTTTGGATTCTTGATTTGTCTTTGACTGATTGCATCTCAGACATGTCAGTGGAGGGTATTTTCCGTAAAAATGGGAACATCAGGCGTTTGAATGCTGCTATGGAAGCGATCGACAGAGACCCTTCCTCCGTTGATTTCACACAAGACAACCCTGTTCAACTGGCAGCGCTCTTGAAGAAGTTCTTGGGGGGACTTCCCGAACCTTTGATGACGTTCAAACTTCATCGATTGTTCGTGGCTTCACAGAGTGAGCCTGGCTTTTACCATATGATTTTATTTTGGACTGAAACTTCTTGGCCTAGATTTACCTTCCGATGAGGACCGCAAACGTTATCTCCATCTGATTTCACTCATTATGCCAAAGCCACATCGAGACACTATGGAAGTCATTTTTGTCTTCCTCAAATGGGTGGCATCTTTTGCCCACATGGACTCTGAGACAGGTAACTTGATGGACCTCCCTAATCTCGCAACTGTGATTGCTCCAAGCATCATGAGAGCGCGAGGCCGGGATCCAATGCGAGACGAGACGTTTGGTGCCCTCAAGGTCGTCACAAGCTTGTTGGAAAATCAAGATGAATTCTTTCTTCTACCGGCGGACATGGTTCCAGTTCTGCAAGATCAAGAATATTTTACCAACTTCATGGAGATGACTGGAAAGGAATTCCTCAAGAAGTGTGAAACTTACATAAAAGTCAAGGGAACCGGTAAACTATCGTCTTCTAATGGACACTACAATGGTCTTCCTAATGGAAACAATCGTCATCCTTCTCCTATGATAACTTCGCCTGTCGCGGAGCGCCCACCAGTCAGTATGCCGTTTATCTCCGAGTCTCGAATCCGGCAGCAGACACCGTCACATCCAGTGCGGACTAACATGACTCCAAGCAACGATGTTCCCAGCTCACCGTCTCTGCCGCAAGGCATGCCGCAGAATTTACAGAGGACACCACCAATAGAGGAGTGGCACCAACCCCCACCTCGTCTCCGTGATCCAAATGCACCACCAACTCGACCGCCATCGTTTTCGGATACTCCTCGTCCGAGCCTTGATAATGCTCAAGCGTCGTCTTTAATGAATCATTTACCCCCAGCAAATGGCTACCCTTCTGCAGTACGCCAGCGCACATAATGAACGCCTAAGCATAAGCCCACACTCGTTTATTGTTCGTCTTGCTCTGTGGTTTGCCTCGATTGATGAACCTGTTCATTCACTTTTTTGACTTGTTCCCCTGAGTGACTCTTCACTATTTGTACTTTACTCTCACCGGTCTTTTTTCATTATCACTCGGACGATTCTATTCGCGGTACTCATTATACCCACTGCATGGAGATGCACAGACGAAATATTTTTTGTATCAACTGCTAACTTTTGGATTGCTGGTGAAAAGCGAATCAATATATCTTTCAGGACTGAGTGCATACAAGATCAAATAAACAAGGGCACGTGACGTATGCTGGATCGGGGCCCAAACTTCTTGCTGGAGCCTTGAGTGTGGAGGAACGTCGTTGAGGCTGTCAATCACAATGGCTGCGGCTTCGGTCGATCCCCTTCAGCTGCTTCAGGCTGCACTGACGGCTTCAGAGAATACAACAGAACAGGCTGATCTCCTTGGCTCGCTTCGTACAATTCTTGAACAGCACGCTACACTTATTCCAATTCTCGTACACACGTTGATTCGCAAGGTTACGGATGCAGAAGACTCATTGTTGAAAAGATGGATATTTGACCTGCTGCATTTTGCGCTCGGTCGCTCGACGTTAACGATAGAGCAGCGCACTCAGAGTTCGTCACCATTTAGTTTTTGTTGTGAGCCATTGTATCAATCTTGTATTTGACAGTGGCCTTGCAGCTCCTAGATCCCCTCGTGCAATTTCTGAATGAATCTGAAGTCTACTATATTAAAATCGCTATCCAGTGTTTGACCAGCATATATCCCCTACTCTTTCGGCATCTGTGAGCCAGAGCGTTCGCCCACTCGTCATTTTAAGAGGCTCACACGACTATATCACAGGTGCATTAACCGCAGTAACCCGAACCCATGGAATACCCTCACAGCTTGCAAGAACCGGATGATTGAAATGGTGTGGTCGACAGCAGGGAATATTGGAGTGAAACTGTCGGCTTTGAAGTTCGTGCAACGCGTGGTCCTCGTCCAGACGCGCGGTGTCCAAGACCCTAGGGTAGTTATCTATAAATCATCTCTAGCAATAGAGGACTGTATTCCTGAAATAATCGTGCAATTCACAGCTTCAGAAACCCAACGACCCAAACATCTCGTTTTGCCCCGGTGATCACCCCTTCATATCTGCTGCGAGACTTGAGGCGGAAGGACAAAAGTTGTTGGAAGGGTTGATTGCGACGCTGTTCTCCAGCCAGTGAGTCGAACATTGGTTCGTCGTTTCATTTGTGGAGATTAACAAATTGGTCAAGGGATGTGGACTTGCTTACTGCTTTGCTCAACAGTTGGGCTGCCCTAGTAAAACAGCGACCGGTCATTCTGCAGACACTAGTGCCCGCACTGAGGTCATGGACGCCAGTAGCCCTCGAAAAACTTCCTACTTTTGCCGTTAAGAGTGTGGAAAAGGCTCTCAGAATTTTACTTGTTCACATCAACCGGTGGGTTCTGCATGTTATCCTGAAGATACTTATTTAACCCCACCGCAGTAATTATGTCCCGCCCAATAGTCCTCTGAGTATGCAGTTAAATGACACATTGAGCATACAAGCGCAGCGTATGGAAGCTGCGGCCCGAGATGACAGACAGCGCCGAGAAGGACGAAAACGAGCCGCGTCAGCACCTGCGGGAGAGCCCTCTGATGCAAAGCGGCCCAAAATTGACTCGGATAACACACTAGATATAACTACAACACTCGCCGCGTTTGACTTTACTTCTCTTTCACCCTCCCTGATAACTGATCTCATAATTGCAAACCTTGAGGCATTCACTGAATCAGCCCTCGAGTCTCTCGTCCAACAATACCGACGAAATTATGGAATAAGCAAGATTTCCTCTCAACCTTCCGCACCTACACCCCCTACCAGTACATCCTCTTCGTCCGCCCTCCCCCCCAAAGTGCCTACAGGACCTCGAAGCCTTATGGTTCAGCAAGTGGCGGACCGGAGTTCAACGCCACCCGCACAGACGACGCCACCAGTGGTCAAAGTCGAGGAGCCTGTTGATCCATTGCAAATGGATATCGATCAGGATGAGTTGGAGTTCGAGCCGGAAACGCTCAACGCTCAGGTAGATTGCTATATGAGTCTGTATGTTTTATTGACAAGAACTCTCCAGCTTTCAGGAAACGAAATTGCTGTCGAGGAGGAGCAGCCTACCGCTGATTTTGAGTTCGATAGCCTTCAGGCTTTTGAATTTAAACTCCCTCCACCGAAAGACTTGCCAGAAGAAGATCGGATCTTGTTGATTACTGATTCGGTGGGACGTATATGGGCCGAAGCAGATGATTTACCTGTAGACTCGTTGCAAGCTGGTGGGACATCGCCCAATGAGGTGTGGATGCTATTGCTGGTACGCATGATTACGCGAGTAGCACAATTATCGGCGGATGAGAGTCTAGAAGAGGATAATAAGGAAATGATTGTCCATAACTTTTACGTCCGCCAGGACCAACTACGTCAAAAACTATGCGATTTCATTATGGCAAATTTTTCTTCAAGGTTTGGCTGAATTCTTTGGCGTTCGCTGCCGACTGATTTTGAGAATTTCAGAGCACGGCTTGCTACTACGTGGATGAACGAAGAGTGGTATAATGATCAGATACACTCAGAACAAGGCGATGGCTGGGTTCGCTATATCATCTCCTTTCTACTTTCCCTGCACTGATTCTCCGATTAGCGCTCTAATTATGACATCTGGCTTAATCAGATTGTGGCCTCGTATCAAACGTTGCTCGATACAAAGGATCGCACTTTCTCAAGATTCATTTTAGATTTGCCCGCTGTACCCCCTGATGTTCTTGGTCTACTGCGAGATATGTGTGTGGATGAATCAAGGTATCTTACTCTCCAAATGTATCATTTTCAGGATTCTAATCCCAGAAATCTCTTCTAGCGATAAGGTGACAATTGGGTTTATCACCCTGCGTGGCTTGGTGCTCCAACGACCGTCGCTGAGAACGGAAGCGCTCAACACACTTTTGGAACTCACGACTCACCCAGGTAAGGGTATCCAACATTCAATAATCATCACGGTCAATGTCTATTCTCAGACAAAAAGACACGGGCAGCAGCGATTAATGTCGTAAAAGCTTGGGTACCTCAGTTACAACCTATGTACTCGATGATACGCGAGTTTGCTCTTCAACTATTGCGAAAGCTTCAATTCAAACCTGCGAATGGTCACGCTCAGTCTCAGCATCAGGGAGAGGCAGATACGTTGGATGTCATTATGAGCGATGCCACCATCTCCAAGCAGAATGGGTGCTATACTGAAGGACAATACAAGACAGAGATGAATATTACTGCTGCTTTAGATGGGGAGAAAGCCTCGGCGACCGAGCGAGAGGAAATAATAGAAAACAGCCAAAGCCAGGAAGATGACTTGATACATACTCCATATCTTCCGGAGCGTATAGAGTTACCGGCGCAGAAAGCCCAAGTACTCCAGCATGTGGAACTCTTATTCGCACTATCTGTCAAGGTTCCAGACTTTCTAGAAGAGTAAGCTCTTGTTGTTTCCTCAGTCTTTTATTCAGAGCTCATAATTCTAAAGACTCTTTGATGCCTATGGTCAAATGGACATAACAGTACAAGAAGCCATCCAGAATCTCATAACCGCACTCATCAAGTCACTCGGACCCAGTAACGGCAAACTGTTGACACTCTTGCGCCAGTTCCCTCGCGGAGCTGAGTCACTTGCTTTACGGGTTCTGACAATCTTCACTGAAAATGGGCGTGCAAGTGCCACACTTGTTGCTCTTGTCAAGGCACTGATCAACGAGAAAGATCTTGATGCACGGTTCCTTATACCGATCATTGCTGAGATGGATAGGGTGTGTCATCTTTGCTCGCATGATAATGGCATAGCTGAAATCTCTAATTGGGTTTCGTTCAAATAGGCAGACATTATACGCCATCTGCCTAGGATTGTTTCGATTTTGAATGGACAAGCAGAAAATAGAAACATTGTTAGGAATGTCTTCAATTCGATTGTCGCTACCTCGACGTTTGGGAGTGTAAGCTCGAATATGCCGAGAGTAAGGCAAAGCGAATTACTCCCTCCGGATCGCTTAATGGTGTTACTACATCAATGCGAAAAAGAGATTGGGTTAAAGAGTGCAATGGAAGGTGTGTCGTAATTTACAAACTCCATCGCTGTTCTCAAGGACACACAGCGATAAATGTTTGCTTCTCGATGACGGATATCTTTCGTTCTGAGGTTCTTGGTGCGGTGATGCAGCAACTCATTGATGAATCGAATTTGCCAACATTATTCCTACGGACGGTTAGTCTTCTTTTTCCAGAATGAGCGTAAGCTGACCACGTTGTAGGTCATTCAAGCAGTGACAACATATAAAAGCTTGGTTGGATTCGTTTCGACCACCTTGCTCTCGCGACTGATCACAAAAAAAATATGGACCAATCCCCCGCTATGGGAAGGCTTCATTTGGTGTGCAAAAGTTACGGCGCCATCGAGTATCAATGCATTGTTACAGTTACCGAAGGATCAATTGCGTGAACTTGTTGACAAGCAACCGAGCTTGAAGACGGCGCTTCGAGACTATGTTACCAAGAAAGCGGGCACGAATAAAGCACGCCTTGCTGGGTTGCTGGATATTTTTGGAGAGGCGGAGGACGGGACTGGTACGCCAGCTTCCGCTGAGGGATCTCGGGCAGGATCGCCTGCACTATCTTGAAGGGTAATTGGATGCTTATCATGACTTTTTATTTGTGGTACATTTAGATTACACAGCTGTAATTTTAAATTGGTTATTTGACATGCTGAGGAGAGACCGTCAGACTGCCAGAGTCACGTTCCTAACACGCGCAGTTGTTATCCTGTCTACCACGACTGTGGCACGCTGTGTTCGACAGCTTAGCCTAATTCATGTCCCAGTCGAGGAGGTCCCCAAGAAGATCTCCACGAAGGTCTTCGCGTGGTCATCGTCGTCGGCGAGGTCGGGATTCCTCCAAAGATGTCGAAGATGACGATAAAACAACGTCGCCTCGACCCTCTCCAGTTTCCTGGAATGTAGATCGAGGGAGATCGCGGGTACGACGGCCCTCCAATCCCTACTCGGAAGAGGGTCTCAGGCGGCGGTATGTATTTCCAATCAACCGGATATCACGGTGCTGATGACAGTCGTCACATTTTAGAGGCTACCACTCGCTCTCATCTTCATATGGAAAAGTGTTTCATGTCGAGAAGCGGTGGAAGCTGGTTAGAGAGATGGGCACCGGGGCATATGGTGTTGTGATGTGCGCGTCCAATAATGCTGGCCCGTTCCAACGTGAATCCTTAAACCTTGTTCAGCGCAGCTGCTGATGATATCTCCGGAGAGACGGTTGCTATCAAGCTTGTGACCCGTGTGTTTGAAAAGGCCCAACTGGCGAAAAGGGCTCTACGAGAGATTACTCTCTTAAGACACTTCAACCACGAGAACATCACCGGCTTAATCGACGTTGATGCTATTACGCCCGATTTTAACGAGATGTCAGTGACCGGCTACCCTCATACCATTCTGTCTCGCTGAAATTTCGTTGCAGCTATCTTTTCATGGAGGTAAGCCACTTCATCTCCCGATAACTTAACCTTCATTCACGCGATTATCTTGCAAGCCGATGGAAGGTCTGTTTGAGTGTCTACGCATGTATTCTACCACCTAAATATTATGATCGCAATAGCCGACCTTCATCAAATCATCAAGTCTGGCCAGAGTTTAAGTAATGAGCATGTGCAGTACTTCATCTATCAGATGCTACGAGGTGAACATTAACAATGATTGTGTCAAGGGTAACACTGAAGAAAACAATCTTAGGCATGAAGTACATCCATTCCGCATCTGTCATTCACCGAGACCTCAAACCAGGGAATCTTTTGGTCAATGCCGACTGCGAACTGAAGATCTGTGATTTTGGATTGAGTCGAGGCTTTAACTCTATGCCAGACGAGAATGTCAGTCATCTGACGGAATATGTTGCAACCAGATGGTATAGGGCACCTGAAATTATGCTTGCTTTTCGGTGGGTCCTCCCGAGTAATCCCTAGACAAATTAAGATCGGTTGATACGGCTCATCTCAAAGTCGTTACAACACTGCAATAGATGTATGGTCTATTGGTTGCATTCTCGCCGAATTGCTTATGGGAAAGCCTATCTTCAAGGGAAAGGAGTAAGCCACATTCACCACTCGCTTGGAATTCTCCTGACGTTGGTGAAAGCTATGGTCAGCGTTTTTGTATCTATCTCTAAGAGGCCTTCCACTGAATTACAACAAAATGATCAGTTGACCAGCTCAACAAGATACTCGATGTGCTAGGTTTGCACATCAAAGTCCATCTGCTTGATGTAACACTCATTCATTCACTCCAGGATCGCCCGAGGAATGTATCCTGAACAAGATAGGTAGCGATAAGGTATGGATCTGGTTTCACTTGATACCCAAATGTTGCTTATAGTTTGCAGGCGCAAGCATATGTCCGCGCCCTCCCTTTCAAGAAAACAGTCCCTTTTCGAAGACTAATGCCGATGGCGGATCCGCAAGGTAAAGGAGTATTATGAATGCCCTACCAGTTGCCTGACGTGGCAACAATAGCACTTGATCTACTAGCTAAGATGCTGACATTTGATCCAGCTGAACGTGTGACAGTGCTCGAAGCTCTCGAACACCCTTGGTTGTCGTCGTACCACGATCCCGATGACGAACCTCTATGCCCAGAAAAATTTGATAAATGGAAGGATATTGAAAGACTCGAAACGCTAGAGCAATTCCGTGAGGCTATTTGGAACGAGATAGAAGATTATAGAAAGGAGGTCCGAGGGATGAACATTGATATGGCCGACATGACAAATCGAACTATCGATGCGGCAATCAATGCAAGTGTCCATACCTACCGTCGCAGGGAACCTGTAATACATGAGACTTCACCTTCAGAGGTCAGGTTCCCCCAAGCCATAGCTCCGGAAACCTCACCCGAAGAATGCATCCAATTAGAAATGCAGACTTCACTCCCTACAGCAACTGCTACAACTAACAGACTTGTCCTCGTTGAGGACATGACAGCGAAAGTACCAGTAGAACACACTCTCACAGCAGATGAATGGCTACGAAAACGGGATAACGAAATCATTGAAGAGAACAAGGCACCTATGTCTGCGCAGCGCATGTTGACTGCGAACCCTGAGGTCCATCGACAACGCATGACTTCACCAACCGACCCATTAATCCAATACGCCCGTCGCCCTAGTGTCATATCCCGACAAGGATCAACATATAATTCCCCTATACTCTCATCGCAGAATTTGGCCTACTTAAGTGGCTCTGAGACTATCAGCGGACAAGGCGGCTCGTCTGTTGTAGTTCCTGGTCAAGGCTATGTCGTTCCTGTTCGCTCGCGCACGGGCTCGGCTGCAGGAGGCGGTGAGACGATCAGAAAACTGTTGCGCACGCTTTCAACAGTGTCAATTCATGAAAGTTCAGAGGGATTGGCTGGGGGCCTAACTGGGATTGTACCTATTGGGAAGTATATTCCGGGTGTACCTGAGACAGAGGCCGATGCTCCTCCGTCGGAGATGCCTAGGGATTTTAGGGTGGTAAATGAGGAGGAGGAAGAGGACGAGGAAAAAGAGCTCATGACGAGGCCTGTCCTTTGAGGGTTCAGCGTCTAGGATTGTATCGTGGGACATTGCGGGACAAAAGGCATATTGATATTTAGATGGTGTATATACTAATTATCTAGGGTGGCAAGTCTGCAAGACAAAAAGTATAATGGATACACTGGTCGAACATATGATACAACAATATAGGGTATCATCCTGTCAGATGAAACAGCGAGTAACGAGATATTTGCTACAATGGAGGATCTATAGTGAAGAGATCGGGCGCTCGCTACTACCAAAAACTCCAACGAGCACCCTCCTCCACTACTTCTCTGTCAATATTTCTCCCCTTTTCTTAGTCTCCATTTCCCTCTTCAATTGTTTGTAGCTGCATGTCCTTTTCATGTCCTTTTCTTCATCACTGGACTCTTATAGTATGAAAACTTTATGGACTTACACCTTTTTGTTGTCCATTTTTTTGTT
>Ga0153999_1001089_pt1 | contig 11058 bp, 7 predicted proteins | sample TSNC083MetaG_FD_104675 | JGI IMG/M metagenome (GOLD analysis project Ga0153999, IMG submission 104675) | Attine ant fungus gardens microbial communities from North Carolina, USA - TSNC083 MetaG | ecosystem: Host-associated > Fungi > Mycelium > Unclassified | place: USA: North Carolina, Lumber... | reverse complement strand
GGAACTGGCGGAAGGCACAGCTATGTATTTACCTTCGGATTTCAAGAAAAAGGGCGGCTATCAGCGCTCGATTGAGTTGTCAAAACAGTATGGACTATATCGTCAGGATTTTTGTGGATGCGTATACTCCCATCGTTAAACGGCGGAAAGAATCCGGTGGTTTAGCTTGACACATGACTTTATTTGTAATAAAATTTTATTAAGGATTCGTACCATGGTACGGGTGCGCAAACGGGAATATAAACTAATTAAAAAGGAGAATGTACTATGCTTAGTAAAACTTTAAAAGTAGTAAATCCATCAGGCTTACATTTAAGACCGGCGGGAGTTCTGTCGCAGACAGCGATGAAATTTAAATGTGATGTAATTATTGAAAGTGGGGAGAAGCGTGTCATTGCCAAAAGTGTCTTGAATGTAATGGCAGCAGGCATTAAAACCGGTGCAGAGATTACATTGATTTGTGATGGCGAGGATGAAGCAGAAGCAATGGAAGTTATCAGCAAGGCAATCGAGGGCGGACTTGGGGAGATGTAAGCCGTCGAATGAAAATTTTGAATGATAGAGGACTGTCCGGGTGGGCAGTCCTTTTTGCGCGATAGAAAGGTGTTAAAAATCAAGGTGTTTTTTCTGCTTAATCGCATTTTCCAGAGCATTGGATGGTAGATAGCTCCTGATTGTATCTAACATGGCATCGCGAGAGTAATCAGGAAAACAGGAACATAGTTTCCTGATTCGATAACGAAGGGATGAGAGTGAAAAATTCAACTCCTCTGCTATTTTTTCCTGCGTTGTTTTGTGAAGCAGTAACTGAAGAATCTGGAGGTCCAGATAGTCGGAACTCATTAGTAGCTTTTCCAGTGACAGAATGAGTGCAATGGGAGTATCACTGTAAAAATTGACATCAGCAGACTCATTTTCCTGGTTGTTTAAATATGATGGAGTTGGTGATGTCTCCTTTTTGTCTGTGGATTCCCTGATTTTCAAGGTACATTTGATCAATACATTGACAGTTAATTGTGGATTTTTTGATAAAAAAGAGCAGGTATTTACGGCCTGCTGGCCAAGCATACGATAGTCCTGCGCTACGCTGGTTATAGAAGGCTGAATGAACTGCGAAAGAAAAAAATCTCCAAAGCTTACAAGATGTAAATCTTGGGGAATGGATATCCCATGCTCAAGCAAAAAATGCAGCAGATGTATGGCAACGGCGTCGTTTGCGCAGATAATGGCATCGTAATTCCGAATCCGACTCCAAATCTGGTTGGTACAGGTAGTGACAGACCCAAAATTATAATAAATATCTTTCTTCCATGAAAAACAGCTGCATTTGACCATATCGGCATATGAATTCGGATTGGCTCCGAAGAAGGCAATGTGTTGGTCGCCTATTTCCTCCAGATAGGAGAGCAGAGTGTACATACTGTTGCGATAATCCATCAGGATGCTGCTGGCGCCATTCGCGAGATAAAATTTCTGATCACTCGTTACCAGAAGGCACAAAAAGCCCTTGTAAAGTATGCTGGAGGTAATCCGATTGATCCAATTGATCGAAGTACCCACAACGATAATGACATTCTTTCCGTTGTCAGGTAAAGACTGCATGATTGCCTGTTCATCTAAGGAGATCAGATTAATTTTCCTAAGGTAAGCCTGTTCTCGTATTCCCTTTATGGTTTCGGTGCACCAGTAGGAATTTCCCACCGGAACAGGTGCACCTGTAAAAAACATTCTGAAACCATCTATGCAGGGCTGGGTAGTAGTAAATAAAAACTTTGGAAATCCGGAAATTGCTTTGAAGATGAGAAGTCTGACAACCTATGGTCTTCTTTGTGACGATAGCGCATGGTGGTGGTATGACCATAATGTTACCTGGCACTTCAGTCCGGTTCGCTGCAATGTTTCAGCGTTTGATAATTTGATTACGTATCAAAATCTTCAGGAGGCATATGAAAATGACAATGATGAGTCTCTGCTGAAGGCGAAGGCCGTGCCTTATTGGAAAAACCTTCATGGAAAGGACGGCTGGGAATGGGAGCTGATGTTTGGTCCAGGAGATGGAACACCATTTTCTGTTTTAGAGAAGGATTACAATGAAGGCAATCTATTTTGGGATGCATTTCATGGCGAACAAAGTGAATTAATGCAAAGTATGTGGAGCAATGTGGAGGATCAAAGAAATCAGTTCTATACTAATATGATTATTGGAAAGGTTGATACTGAGAGTGGTTTTGCGAAGTGGGTGGAGACCTTCAACAATGCGCTGAGCGGCGAGCAGATGACAGAAGAAGTTAATGTGTGGTTTAAGGATCATCAGAAGCTGGCGGTCGATTTGACAACAGATTGAGAGAGAGCGTGATGCATAGTGATTAAATCTAAAAAATATACAGCATTTTTTCATAGAAGGAAGAGGGAACTGCCGTTGCATCTGATGCTGATTCCTGGTCTGTTTATGGTGTTTATTTTTTCCTACATACCAATGGCTGGCCTGGTCATCGCATTTCAAAATTTTGTACCCGCGAAAGGTCTGTTTGGCGATCAGGTATGGGTGGGACTCGGGAATTTCAGATTTTTAATGTCCCTGCCAAATGCAACAAATGTTCTGAAAAATACGGTAGTAATTGCTCTCTGGAAAATGGTGCTGGGGATTTTTGTGCCAATTACCGTGGCACTGATGTTGAATGAATTGGCGAGTCTGCGATACAAGAAACTGATACAGACGGTCATTTATTTTCCGCACTTTCTGTCATGGATCATCCTGGGATCCGTATTAATTGATATCCTGTCCCCATCTACGGGAATTGTTAACAGACTTCTGGGGGTGCTGGGGATGGAGCATATATTTTTTCTGGGAGACAACCAGTATTTCAGAGGGACAATGATTATTTCAGATGTATGGAAAAATTTCGGCTATGGAACGATTGTATATCTGGCGGCTATTACGTCGATCGACCAGACGCTCTACGAGGCCGCGGCTATCGATGGTGCCGGAAGGCTGAGACAGACGTGGCATATTACCCTTCCGGGAATGCGAATGATTATTGCTTTGATGATGGTACTGAGCATGGGAAATGTATTAAATGCCGGTTTTGATCAGATTTTTAACATGTACAGTCCGGCGGTTTACGAGACAGGGGATATTCTCGATACGATGATCTATCGAATGGGATTGGAGAATGCCCAGTTTGGCGCAGCAGCGGCATCCGGAATGCTTAAGTCAATTATTTCCCTGTTTTTCATATCTATCTCTTATTGGGTTGCTGATAAATGGTTTGACTATAGATTATTTTAAGGAGGGGAATGCATATGAAAGAGCGGAAAAAGGAAAAAATAAAGACTTCCCCGGCAAGAAAGATTTTCTGTGTATGTAATGGAATTTTACTTGCTGTTTTGATGACAAGCTGCATTCTTCCGTTTATCCATGTCCTCGCAGTCTCCTTTAGCGACAAGGTATATGTACAGGCAGGATTGGTAGTATTTCTTCCGAAAGGATTTAACGTGAGATCGTACCAGTATCTAATTAATAAAATTGCGTTCTGGAGAGCATTTAGGATTACTGTTGTGCGGACTGTATTGGGAACCGCTATTAATCTGAGTCTGATACTGTTGACGGCTTACCCGCTCTCGAAAAGTAAGGAAAAGCTAATAGGAAGGAGCGTTTATACATGGTTCTTTTTCATAACGATGCTGGTGAGCGGGGGACTTATTCCCAGCTTCGTTCTGGTCGGACAACTGGGACTGCGGAATACGATATGGTCCTTGGTACTGCCAGGTGCGCTGCCGGTATTCAACCTGGTACTGATGATTAATTTTTTCCGCCAGGTACCTATTGAAATGGAGGAAGCGGCGATGATTGATGGAGCCGGACATTTTAAAATTTTGACAAAAATCTATGTTCCGCTTTCCAAGGCGGCGATAGCGACCATCTCACTGTTTTGTATGGTTAATCATTGGAACGCCTGGTTTGACGGTATGATTTATATGAAATCCGCAACAAAACTGCCGCTTCAGACGTATCTGCGCAATATTATCCTAAAGATGGACATGAGCCAAATGACGGGGGACGATTATGGACTGCTTCAGATGTTGTCAAATGAATCAATTAGAAGCACGCAGATTATTGTGGCAGTAATACCTGTTTTATGTATCTATCCGTTCCTTCAGAAATATTTCGTAAAAGGAATTGTATTAGGAGGTGTAAAGGGATGAGTAAGGAAAAAGGAATGGAGAAATGGTCTCCGGAACGAATCTGGGACTGGTATGATAAAGAGCCATGGATCAGGGGCTGCAACTTTATAGGAAGCGACTGTGCAAATAGAATTGACCAGTGGCAGGAGCTGGGGTTTGAGGAACGGCTGCGGACGGCTGACAGGGAATTAAAACTGGCGGCGGATACTGGTTTTAATGCGGTAAGGTTGATTCTGGAGTATCCGGTCTGGAAAGAAGATCACGATGGATTCATGAAACGGTTTGAGCGCTATCTAAATACGGCGTATCAGTATGGAATTAGAGCGATGATCACTTTGGGAAATGACTGCCTGGTACCAAAGGATGACCCAAACAGCCATCCCCGGCTTGGTAAACAGCACTATGACTGGGGTTATCATGGCGGGAGAAAGCGCTCACAGCACAGTACACTCAATCTGGAGCCCGGATACAGTTTTCTGGATGATGCGGCAGAGGCGCCACAGATCTATAAATGGGTCGGAGAAATTATGCAGACCTATCGCTTAGATGACAGAGTTGTCGTGTGGGATCTCTACAATGAGCCGGGGAATGGGAAGAGAGATCATTTGACAATGCCGCATCTAAAAAAGTTCTATGAAATCGGCCGGGAAGTCAGCCCAATGCAGCCTATTACATCGGGGGCTTGGCGAATAAGCGGAGCACCAGAGCAAAAGTTGTCTGCGGTAGAACAATTTGTGCTGGAACAGTCCGACCTGGTGTCCTATCATAATTATGGAACGTATTTGGATAATATAAAAATTATCAAAAAATTGAAGGAATCAGGACGTCCCATTATGTGTACAGAATGGCTGGGAAGGATGCTGCATAATACAGTTCAGGAAATTTTTCCACTCTTTTTTTTAGAGAAGATCGGCTGTTTTAACTGGGGACTGGTGGCCGGACTTTATCAGACGTATGAACCATGGGAAGCGCTTTGGGAGAAGTATGCAGATGGCAATGGAAATAATATTAATTTTTCCGTATGGTTCCATGACCTTTACCGGCCTAATTTAAGACCATACGATCCGCATGAAATAGAACTGATCAAACAGCTTTGCAGAATGGCGGATCAGGAGATATAGCTGATAATAGGGTACATGTGGTTTAATAAAGGGGGTAGCCTGGAAACGGGTTACCCTACTTTTTTGATGTGGAATTGCACCACGTGAGGTTTACAAAATAAACCGGAGCCATGATATTGTCGCACTACTTCGGGAAGAAAACTTAATTATTGAATTATCTGATAATATAAAACGAAAAATAATTTACACTGCGGAAAATCTGTAGTATTATTTTTAACGAAAATAATATTCCCCAAATGGGCCAGGTAATGTAGAGAGGAAATGAGTATGGAGCACGATCAGAAAACTGTAAAAGCGATTCCGGGATTATATGATCCCAGCTTTGAGCATGATAACTGTGGTATCGGTGCCGTAGCGAATATCAAGGGCATCAAAAGTCACAAGACAGTGGAGCAGGCGCTGCACATTGTCGAGAATCTGGAGCACCGTGCCGGAAAGGATGCGGAAGGGAAGACCAGTGACGGTGTTGGTATCATGCTGCAGGTATCCCATAAGTTTTTTAAGAAAGCAGCAGCGCCTCTGGGAATCGGGCTTGGCGGAGAGCGGGAATACGGTGTCGGGATGTTTTTCTTTCCCCAGGATAAACTGGCCCGGAACCAGGCGATGAAGATGCTGGAGATTATCGTCCAGAAAGAAGGCATGACGTTCCTGGGCTGGCGGGATTTGCCGACGCATCCGGAATTGATTGGCGATAAGGCGGTGGAAAAGATGCCCCATATTATGCAGGGATTCATCGGTAAGCCGGCGGGTGTACAGAAGGGCCTTGATTTTGACCGCAAACTATATGTGGCCAGAAGAGTTTTTGAGCAAAGTAACGACAACACATATGTAGTGTCGATGAGCAGCCGGACCATTGTCTATAAAGGCATGTTCCTGGTAAAGGAACTGCGTCTGTTTTTTGAAGATCTGCAGGATCCGGATTATGAATCGGCGATTGCAATCGTCCATTCCCGCTTTAGCACCAATACCAATCCCAGCTGGATGCGGGCCCATCCCAACCGGCTCATTGTCCACAACGGTGAGATCAATACCATTCGCGGCAACGTCGATAAAATGATGGCGCGGGAGGAAACGATGGAATCAAAATTTTTTAAATCCGATATGCATAAGGTGCTTCCGATCATTAACCAGGAAGGCTCTGATTCGGCCATGTTTGACAATGCCCTGGAGTTTATGATGATGAGCGGGATGGAGCTTCCGCTGGCGATCATGGTGACGATTCCGGCGCCCTGGTCTCATGATAAATCCATGCCGCAGGAGATAAAGGATTTTTACCGCTATTATGCAACGATGATGGAACCGTGGGATGGCCCGGCTTCGATCATCTTCAGTGACGGTGATGTGATTGGTGCGGTGCTGGACCGCAATGGTCTGCGGCCGTCCCGCTATTATGTGACGGATGATGATCAGGTGATTCTGGCGTCCGAGGTGGGGGCCATTGATATAGAGCAGTCTCATATCATCCGGAAGGAGCGGCTGCGGCCGGGCCGGATGCTGCTGATCGATACCGTCAAAGGCAAATTGATCAATGACGAGGACATTAAGAATGATTATGCTGCCAGGGCACCTTATGGTGAATGGCTGGACAGTAATCTGCTGGAATTAAAAGACCTGCCGATTCCCAACAAGGGGGTGCCGGCGGTGAGTAAGGAGCAGGGGGCAAAGCTGCAGAAGACTTACGGCTATACGTATGAACAGTATAAGACGATGATTCTGCCGATGGCATTAAACGGTGCCGAGGCTGTTTCCGCAATGGGGGCCGACAGTCCGCTGGCAGTTTTGTCAAAAAAATACCAGCCGTTGTTCAATTACTTCAAGCAATTGTTTGCCCAGGTCACCAATCCGCCGATCGATGCTATCCGGGAAGAGATCGTTACTTCTACCACGGTCTATGTGGGGCAGGAGGGGAATGTGCTGCAGGAGGTGCCGGAAAACTGCCATATCTTAAAGCTGGATCATCCGATCCTGACCTGTACCGATCTGCTGCGGATCAAACATATGAATAAGCCGGGCTTTCAGGTCGAGGTGATTCCGATCACTTACTATAAGAATACTTCGCTGGAAAAGGCCATTGACCGCCTTTTTCTGGAGGTGGACCGGGCTCACCGGGATGGGGTCAACATTATTATTTTATCCGATCGTGATATTGATGAAAACCATGTGCCGATTCCTTCGCTGCTGGCGGTATCAGCCTTGCAGCAGCATCTGGTAAAGACGAAGAAACGAACCTCCATAGCGGTGATTCTGGAAAGCGGAGAGCCGCGGGAAGTGCATCATTTTGCCACGTTGCTGGGATATGGGGCCTGTGCCATCAATCCTTATCTGGCCCAGGAATCCATCCGGACCATGATTGAAAGCGGAATGCTGGATAAAGATTATTATGCCGCGGTGGAGGACTATAATGAGGCGGTTCTGCATGGGATCGTAAAGATTGCTTCCAAGATGGGAATTTCCACGATTCAGTCTTATCAGGGAGCCCAGATTTTTGAGGCCATTGGTATTTGCAAAGAAGTAATTGATAAATATTTTACCGATACCGTCAGCCGGATCGGCGGAGTTACCCTGGCGGATATTGCAAATGATATCGATATTCTTCACTCCACGGCCTTTGATCCGTTGGGACTGGATGTGGATCTGACACTGGAGAGCGTGGGCAGCCATAAAGAACGGGCCGGTCAGGAAGAACATCTATATAATCCGCTGACGATCCATTTGCTTCAGGAAGCAACCAGAACCGGGAATTATGAACGGTTTAAAGAGTATACCCACGCGTTGGATGAGGAAGGCAAAACGATTCGTCTGCGCAGCCTGATGGATTTTAAATATGCGGCCGATGGCGGGGTTCCGATAGAAGAAGTGGAAAGCGTGGAAAGCATTGTGAAGCGTTTTAAAACCGGGGCCATGTCTTATGGATCCATTTCCCCGGAAGCGCATGAAACACTGGCTGTCGCCATGAACCGGATCGGCGGCAAATCCAATACCGGCGAGGGTGGTGAAAGCCTGGACCGGCTGGTTCCGGGCACGAAAAACAATAACAAATGTTCGGCGATCAAGCAGGTGGCCTCCGGCCGGTTTGGCGTGACCTCCCGGTATCTGGTCAGTGCTCAGGAAATCCAGATCAAGATGGCGCAAGGTGCCAAGCCGGGTGAGGGCGGACAGCTTCCCGGGGCGAAGGTTTACCCCTGGATCGCCAGGACCAGACACTCCACCACCGGAGTGGGGCTGATCTCGCCGCCGCCTCATCATGATATTTATTCGATTGAAGATCTGGCGCAGCTGATTTATGATCTGAAGAATGCCAATGCGAAAGCCCGGATTTCGGTGAAACTGGTGTCAGAAGCCGGAGTCGGCACGGTTGCTGCCGGTGTGGCAAAAGCAGGCGCGCAGGTGATTCTGGTTTCGTCCTTTGACGGCGGTACCGGCGCAGCGCCCAGAAACTCGATTTACAATGCCGGCCTGCCCTGGGAGTTAGGCGTGGCGGAGGCGCATCAGACCTTGATTATGAATGATCTGCGTGACAAAGTGATCCTGGAGACCGACGGAAAACTGATGACCGGACGTGACGTGGTGATTGCCTGTATGCTGGGAGCCGAGGAGTTTGGCTTTGCCACCGCCCCGCTGGTAAGCATGGGTTGTGTCATGATGCGCGTCTGTAATCTGGACACCTGCCCGGTGGGGATCGCAACCCAAAATCCGGAACTGCGCAAACGCTTTAGAGGCAAGGCGGAATATGTGGTCAACTTTATGCATTTTATTGCCCAGGAAATGCGTGAGTACATGGCGAAACTGGGAATTCGTACCATTGATGAACTGGTGGGCCGCACCGAACTGCTGCAAAAGAAGGAGCATAAGGCGGATCATAAGGTGGAAAGCGTAGATCTATCCCAAATTTTAAATAATCCATATGCCGGAATGAAGTTTGCCGGTTATCATGAAAAGCAGGAATTTGATTTTGAACTGGAAAAAACCATCGATGAGCAGATTATCTTAAAGAATTTTAAAAAGGCATTGGCATCGGCGCAGAAAAAAAGCCTGCAGATCGATGTATCTAATGTAAACCGGGCATTAGGGACCATCTTCGGTTCGCAAATCACCCAGATGTATCCGGAAGGGCTGGCGGATGATACATTTACCATCAATTGCAGCGGCAGCGGCGGACAGAGCTTTGGGGCATTTATTCCCCGGGGTCTGACCCTGGAGCTGGTTGGTGACAGCAATGACTATTTCGGGAAGGGGCTTTCCGGCGGCAAGCTGGTGGTCTATCCGCCTAAAGGGGTACGGTTTAAGGCGGAGGACAATATCATCATCGGCAATGTGGCCTTGTATGGCGCCACCAGTGGCAAGGCTTTTATCAGCGGGGTGGCCGGTGAACGGTTCTGTGTACGCAACTCCGGTGCGACGGCAGTGGTCGAAGGCGTCGGCGATCATGGCTGCGAATATATGACCGGCGGCCGGGTCGTGATTCTGGGGGAAACGGGCAAGAATTTTGCGGCCGGCATGAGCGGCGGAATTGCCTATGTGCTGGATGAAAAGCGGGATTTGTATAAACGGCTCAATAAGGAACTGGTATCACTGGAAGAAGTGACGAGCAAATATGATGTACTGGAATTGAAAGAAATGATCCAGGATCATGTGGCATATACCAATTCGGAAAAAGGAAAACAGATTCTGAATCATTTTGGGGAATACCTGCCCCGGTTCAAAAAAGTGCTGCCCCATGATTACCGGCGGATGATGAATACCATTATCCAGATGGAGGAAAAAGGACTTAGCAGTGAGCAGGCGCAGATTGAGGCATTTTATGCGGCCGGGAAAAGTATGAGACAGTAAGGAGACGTGAACATGGGAAAGCCAACAGGGTTTTTAGAATATCAACGGGTCGCCGCCGAGGCTGCGGCTCCGCAGGAACGAATACAACATTTCAACGAATTCCATACTCATCTGAGCGAAGAGCAGCAAAGGCAGCAAGGTGCCCGTTGTATGGAGTGCGGGGTGCCGTTTTGCCAGTCGGGCATCATCCTTGGCGGGATGGTGTCTGGCTGTCCGCTCAATAACCTGGTTCCGGAATGGAATGATCTGGTGTATACCGGCAACTGGGCACAAGCCTACAACCGGCTGAAGAAAACCAACAGTTTTCCGGAATTTACCAGCCGTGTCTGTCCGGCTCCTTGTGAGGCGGCATGTACTTGCGGGATGCATGGAGATTCCGTCAGTATTAAAGAAAATGAATGGGCCATTATCGAAAAAGCATATGAAAATGGCAGTGCCGCGGCCAAACCGCCAAACCTGCGGACGGATAAAAAAATTGCCGTCATCGGTTCCGGCCCGGCGGGCCTGGCGGCGGCGGACCAGCTGAACAAACGCGGGCATAATGTGACCGTATTTGAACGGGAGGATCGGATCGGCGGCCTGCTGATGTATGGAATTCCGAATATGAAGCTGGAGAAACAGGTGATTGACCGCAAGGTGAACATCATGAAGGAGGAAGGGGTTACCTTTATCACCGGCGTTAATGTGGGAAAAAATTATAAGGCCGGCAGATTGAAAAAGGAGTATGACAGCATTATTCTGGCTTGCGGTGCATCTGACCCAAGAGACCTCCCGGTTCCGGGACGGGAGGCAGAGGGGATTTACTTTGCAGTGGATTTCCTGAAAGCCACGACCAGGAGTCTGTTGGATTCTGAACTGGCGGATGGAAATTATATTTCTGCCAAGGATAAGCATGTCATTGTCATTGGCGGAGGTGATACCG
>Ga0153999_1001086_pt1 | contig 11092 bp, 11 predicted proteins | sample TSNC083MetaG_FD_104675 | JGI IMG/M metagenome (GOLD analysis project Ga0153999, IMG submission 104675) | Attine ant fungus gardens microbial communities from North Carolina, USA - TSNC083 MetaG | ecosystem: Host-associated > Fungi > Mycelium > Unclassified | place: USA: North Carolina, Lumber... | reverse complement strand
GTTCTTGACTTACTCTTTCTTACTCAAATCCCAACACCAACTATCACCAATTCGTTTTGACGGTATCTGCAATTCATGCTTTGCCATATCAAGCGTTCTTTTTGATATTCCCTTGGCCTTTGCCCTTTGCTCTATCTCCTTGCTCGGAATCACTTTTTCCGTACCATATAGCCCCTTTATAAATTGTTTAGCCTGCTGTAGCTTATTGGTCTTAGAATATCCACCCAATAGTTCATCAACCGTTATATCGTATTCCCCCATCCACTTAAAGCCATCATTACACCGCTCAAACGCAACTGGCTTTCCTTCCTCGGCAAGGTTATTCTTTATCTGTGCTACCACCCGAATATGCTCTTGTTCGGCTACTCTGGCCACCAGTAGAACACTTCTGGCAACGGCAAAGAAGTCAATCGAACCGATTCCCCTGTAAGCTGCTTTTGATCCCCCTGCTTTATTCATATGCCCAATCAAAACGATTGCACATCCGGTACGCTCGGCAAGCATTCCCAGTTTCTTTGTCATATCCCTTGCTTCGTTTGCCCGATTCATATCCACACCATTGCCCAGATAAGCTTGTATCGGATCTAAAATCAAGAGTTTTGCACCTGTTTGAAGAATTGCCTGCTCCAATCTTTCATCGTCCATTGTCAGCGATTTTTCACTGTCATCTATCACCAATATCCTACTACAATCAGCATCAGCTTCTTCTAATCTCGGTTTAACTGTATCTGCCAAACCATCTTCTGCTGTCTGATAAATAACAGAAAGTGGCTCCCCGACTTCATTACCTTTTTCAAAATGCCTCCCTTTCGATAACAGCGCCGCCAAATTGAGTACCAGCGTTGTTTTGCCTTCTCCCGGATCACCCTGTACGATTGTAATTTTTCCATAAGGAATATATGGATACCAGAGCCATTCTACTTTCTGGCTCTGTATCGTGTCCATACTCAATATCTTTACAGGATTCTTCACCTGTTGTTCTTTCATTTCCTCCATTCACTGCTCCTTTCCAAACTATTCTCATTGAATTTGTCAAGAGCCTTTGGTACACTATATTTGTGAGATATGGTGACAAAGGCTCTTGCTTTTGTTATCGGAAATGCTTCGGATTAATTGTCCGGGGCATTTTCTTTCCAGAGGTACTTCGCTCCATCCAACATCCATATGATTGCTTTCAGCATATCCAGATACATACCTTTCATTTCCTGTATTTCATCTGATAAAGCATCTGGGTTTTCTCCCGCAATTCGCATTTCCATTTCTTTTAATGCTCGTTCCATTTCTACCAGTTTCTCAACCAGTACATACACCGTCTCCTTTTTTCCAACGACACAAACTTTGTTGTAAATACAGGAACGAACAAAGTAATCTTTCTTTTTCATTCCACTTGCTAATATTTTCGCTTCAATCTCCTGCCGCTCTCTCGGAGATATCCGAAAGCTTATAGTTGGATATTTATGTGTTCCACTCATATTGAAGTTCCTCCTTTAAATTCGTCATTCAACTTTACTGCCATCTGGCTCTGCTCGGTTGGAAACATGTGTGCATATCGAAAGGTAATATCTACACTCTCATGACCTACACGATTCCCAATAGATACTGCTGTAAAACCCATGCTGATAAGCAATGAAACATGAGAATGTCTTAAATCATGAACCCTTATCCGTTGAACACCTGCTAACTGCGCACCTCTGGTCATTTCATGGTGCATATAGCTCTTTGTCATATGAAATATCCTATCCGTTGCTAAAACACCATACAATCTGCCGAAATAATCCTGCAGCTCCTCACAAAGAAAATCCGGCATACTGACATTGCGCTTACTCTTTGGCGTTTTCGGATCGGTAATTACATTTTCTCCCTCAATTCTCTGATATGATTTAGTTATTCTTATTACCTTGTTCTTAAAATCAATATCCTGCGGTGTTAATGCCAATAGTTCACCCATTCTCAAACCACACCAGTATAGAACTTGAAAAGCATGATAGGAATAAGGTTTATCGCTGATTGCTTCTGCAAACTGCAAATATTCTTCCTTAGTCCAAAACAACATTTCCTCTGCTTTTCCTTTCCCCAACGGCCCGGCCTTTGTAACCGGATTGCTCTTCAACTCATAAAAACGCACCGCATGATTGAAAAAAGCGCTTAATTCTGCTTGTAACGTTTTTAAATAGGTTGGAGCGTATTTCTTGCCTTGTTTATTCTTGCTTTTAAGCATCTTGTTCTGCCATTGAATAATATCTTTGGGGCGAATCTCTCTCATTTTTTTTATCCTCGAAATACGGTAATAGCTTCGTTCTAACAATATGATCTTTCGTAAGCCATGTGTTGCGTTTTAACTTCGGTTGCATATCCTGTGTATACACTTCTACAAACGCTGCGAATGTCATATCCAAATTGGAACTTTCCTTCATTTGAAACGTTCGTTCCCACTCTACAGCCTCCCGTTTGGTCTTAAATCCTCTCTTCATCTTCCGGCGATTCTTACCTGTCCAGTCCGTATAATGAAAAGATACGAACCATGTTCCTCTTGCTTCATCTTTGTATGCTGCCATAAATTCATCCTTTCTTAATTTGCTTGTCTCATGCCATAAATTTTCTCTTGAAAATATTTTTTGCTGACTCTTCCGGCAATTGTAATGAATCCTTGCTTTTCCAGTTCTTCATTCATCTGCTTCACCAGTTTATATGCAAACGGCTTTGATACGCCCAGTTGTTCGGCTACCTCACTTGCTGTTACAAATAGGATTTTCCCCATCTACTTCCCCCTTTCGTTCTTTTTTGTTCCGGCTTCCATTCATACTACACGCTGTCAGCGTTTCAACTGACCTCAATCACTTTCATGATTTGGGAATGCTCCTTATTGAGATTCCCACCACTTATAGGAGTGTCTTTCCTCGCTCGTCCTATCGGAGTCATGGCAAAGTCTGTTGGCGTATAGTATAGCTCATTCTATTTTAACATTTTTGTTAATGTTGTATTCGCATTATATATTAACTTAAATGTTAATGTCAAGTGTTTTATTCGCAAATTTGTTAAAGTTTTTATTTACTATATTTGAGTCATGGTATATAATGGGTGGAAAGGCGGTGATAATAGATGACGATAGGTGATAAGATCAGGCATATTCGTAACTTCAGAGGACTCACTCAAAAAGAATTAGGGGTAAAGATTGGATTGGATGGGAAAAGTGCTGATAATCGAATTGCTCAATATGAAACAAATTATAGGGTTCCGAAAAAGGACATGCTGAAACAGATTGCAGAAGTATTAGATGTGAATGTGATGAACTTTACCGGATCAACTCCCGGCTGTGCAGAAGATATCATGTTTACGTTCTTCTGGATGGATGAGGAGAATCGAGGGATGATTAATCTCTTTCAGTTGGTAAGAAATCCGGGAAAGACCAATGCCTCGGAGGATACAGCCGTTCGTTATAATGATAATGATGATTGGCCTGCTCATGCACCAGTGGGTATGTATTTTAACTATCCTATTCTAAATGGTTTTATGCAAGAGTGGACAAAGAGAAAAGAAGAATTGAAAGCTGATGAAATTAAAAATGATGAATATCTGGAATGGAAATTGAATTGGCCTGGTACTTGTGAAGATAATAAAAACCCCAAAACATGGAAGAGAATGGAGGGCAATGATGTTGGACTATGAATACGAGTTAAGTGAACAACTTTTTCTTGATATCTGGTCAGATTACGATTGTCCTTCTGAAATATCTGACAAAATAGTAATAAATGAAATTCTCAATAAAATTGTTGCTAAAAGTAATGGGAAAGTTATACTAGATCATTATTCTGGCATTAACTTTGATGATATTAAGGCCATTGAAACTGATGACCCTTTTACAAAAATTCTGTGGATAGATATGAACGATACTCGCAAGCGCTACCTAGATAAATCGTTAGATGACAATGAATTTATGATTTGGCAAGTTTTCGGATTTTATACCTATGAGTATGTATATATGGATATTGCTAAAATCAAATTCATACGAAATAAAAACCATTTATTTATTCTCCTACAGTCAAATCTGATTAACCCTAGGAAACTGGAAAAGCAGTTATATAAAAACAATACTCCTATCAGCAAAGATATTAATACTGAAAAACTCTATACCGAATATCTTTTCTTTGAAGGTGATGGTAGTGATCTGATAAAACATTGCTGCATTGTCGGTAATCTTCCTTACTATTCATGTATTATTCAGCCCAAAGAACACTGTACCCCTAGTTCGGTAGATGCAAAATTAATTATGTTGCGTGAGACATTAAAAGAAATAAAAGAACGTTTAGAGAATACATATTCTAAGCTAATTAAAGTACCAGAAACTGATACCGATGAGCTTTTTGCAAAAGGAACTACCATTAGACGCATTATGGAATTTTCGCTAAAGCACTATTGTGTATGGAAAGAAATACCGATCGAGATCGAGCAAAAATATGGACATATTAATCTTGGTGAGTTGAAGAAAAAACTGAAAGAATCTTTGGAAATATCTCAAGGCATTATTGACACTGCTAACGAGTTATCCCATGATTCCGGTAAAGTTTATAGCAAAACAGATGTAGTAAACTTCTTTAATTCAGTAAAACTAATGGTCGAAAATATAAATACCGAAATAGCATCTGATCCATACCGATATTGTGAAGATTCACTCTAGGTATCAAAAAGGTATCACACCAACCACAAAAGCCCCAGAAACGGCGCAAATACGCCATTTCTAGGGCTTACTTTACTATTCAAACTCAATCGTCCCCGGCGGCTTACTAGTCAAGTCATAAACCACCCGATTCACATGATCCACCTCATTAATAACCCGATTCATAACCTTCTGCAGCACATCCCAAGGAATCTCCGCCGCCTCAGCCGTCATGAAATCAGTTGTCAACACCGCCCGCAGCGCAATGGCATAATCATAAGTCCTGAAATCACCCATCACCCCAACTGACCGCATATTCGTAAGTGCCGCAAAATACTGTCCAATCTCTCTGCCAATCCCGGCCTTATCCAGCTCCTCCCGATAAATCGCATCCGCCTCCTGAACAATCTTAACCTTCTCCGCCGAAACTTCCCCAATAATTCGCACTGCAAGCCCCGGCCCCGGAAACGGCTGACGGAACACCAGATGCTCCGGAATCCCCAGTTCCAATCCCGCCTGTCTGACCTCATCCTTAAACAAATCCCGCAGCGGCTCAATAATCTCCTTAAAATCCACATAGTCCGGCAGTCCGCCAACATTATGATGGCTCTTAATCACTGCCGACTTACCCAGTCCACTCTCAATTACATCCGGATAAATAGTACCCTGCACCAGAAAATCCACTGAACCGATCTTCTTCGCTTCTTCCTCAAACACTCGAATAAACTCTTCTCCAATAATCTTCCGCTTCTCTTCCGGGTCATCTTTACCAGCCAGCTTCCCATAAAAACGTTCCTGCACATTCACCCGAATGAAATTCAGATCATAACATCCGTCCGGCCCAAACACCGCTTCTACTTCATCGCCTTCATCTTTACGCAGCAAACCATGATCAACAAATACGCAAGTCAGCTGTTTTCCTACCGCTTTTGAAAGCATTACTGCCGCCACCGAAGAATCCACCCCACCGGAAAGCGCACACAGCACCTTACCATTACCAACCTTATCGCGAATCCCCGCAATTGAAGATTCCACAAAAGAATCCATTTTCCAATCCCCACTGCATCCGCACACATCATAAATAAAATTATGGAGCATTTTCTGCCCTTCTTGCGTATGAACCACTTCCGGGTGGAACTGCATCGCATAAAGCTTATTTTCCTGACATTCCATCGCCGCAACCGGGCAAGCTGGCGTAGTCCCTGTCACCCTAAAACCGGTTGGTGCCTCCGCAATATAATCAGTATGACTCATCCAGCAGATCGTTGACTGCGACACATTTTTAAACAGTACTGAGGATGTATCCACTTTCACTTCTGTTTTCCCATATTCACTGACCGGCGCTGTTCCAACTCGCCCGCCGAGTAAATGCGCCACAAGCTGGGAACCATAACAAATCCCCAGCACCGGTATACCAAGTTTTAATATTTCCACATCATAGGTCGGAGAGTCCGCACCATATACACTGTTCGGACCGCCGGTAAAAATAATCCCTTTCGGATTCATTTCCTTTATTTTTTCTATACTAATGGTATGAGGATGTACCTCACAATAAACATGTTCTTCCCTGACTCTTCTTGCAATCAATTGATTATACTGTCCGCCAAAATCCAGGACAATGATTAATTCGTGTTTCACAAGTCTTCCTCCCTAAAATGATTTATATAAATGTACTTGTTTAATTATAGAATAGGTTTCACCCATTTACAAGGTGAAACCTGCCTATGACAGAATTTTCTTATACAATCGCTTCTTTTTTCCATTTTCCGCTGATATACCGGATTATAAAGCAAACCGCCCTGACCACCCAGTCTATCACCATCCCAATCCACACGCCAAACACACCGAGGCCAAAATAGCCGCCGAGCAGATAGCTGAAACCAATCCGAAACACCCACATTGAGATTATGGATATTATCATACAGATCTTGGCATCTCCAGCTGCCCGGAACGTTCCCGGCAGAATAAACGCGATCGGCCATATGATAATACATGCTATGCCGTGAAAAATTATAATGCTCTGCGTTACCTGGGCCGTCTGAGCCGATAAATTGTATATCTTCATAATCACCGGTATCAGCAAAAAGATAATACTATTTATGATAATTAACCCTGCATACGTTATCAAATTCATCTTTTTGGTATAATAGATAACCTGCTCATAATCCCCAACGCCAACGCAGCGTGCGATCACCGGTGTTACGGCCAGTGAAATCGCCAGCCCCGGCAGAATCTGGAACATCGCAACTGCCGTAGATACCGCATTTGCCGCAATAGCATAGGTTCCGAAGGTCGCCACCAGACTGAGAACGATGATTTTGCCCAATTGGAACATGCTATTTTCCATGCCATTTGGTACGCCAATGCTCAGAATCTTCTTAATCATAGACTTGTCCGGCCGGTAGCGCCAGCTTTTCTTAAAATGCAATATTTTCTTTTCACTGCACAGCGGTATGATTACCAGAACTGCTGCCGCTATCCGGGCAACTAATGTCGGAATTGCCACTCCGGCCACCCCCATCCTCAGCACAAATACGCCCACCGCATCACCCACCGTGTTAATAATAACCATGATAAAAGAAATCAGCATCGGCAGCGATGAATTACCCATTGTTCTGGAAATAGCTGCACCACCGTTATACAGCGCCATAAACGGTATCGACGCGGTAACGATTAGCAGATATGTTTTCGCATGTCCCATTACGTCAGCATCAATTTTGCCAAACACATTATGTAATATGAAATGATGTCCTAAATATACCAGCAGCGTAATACCCAATGCCAGGATGGTAATAAACCAAACCAACTGCGTTGACGCTTTACACCCTTCATTATAACGCTTTTGTCCCAGATACTGTCCGGCAACAACCGCTCCTCCGGTGGCCAATGCAGCAAATGCATTAATAAGCAGTATCATAATATTATCTACCAGTGACACTCCGGAGACAGCCGCCTCACCCACCCGGGAAACCATCACTGAGTCCACAATTCCCACGCTGACATTCAGCAGCTGCTCAATAATCAGCGGAACAACCAGCACCAACAGTGATTTATTGTCGAATAAGTAGTTACTCCGGTCTGCTTTCTCTAACATTTTTTTATTTTCTCCTCAATATGAAATAATTGCTATGAAATAAAAAAGAATGCATAAATCCACAGCTCGAATTCACGCATTCTTACTATTTAATTCTCTTTTATTTTATGGTATTACACTTTTAACTGTCAAGTGTAACTTTTTATCAGCTGCATTTTCAGCAATCAAATTAGACGCAGTTTCTTAATGGCTGCACTTCAAATATTTTTCTTTGGTAGCGAGGCCGCCTCGGATATGGCGTTCTGATTTGTTCATATCCAATACTTTTCTGGCCTGTGATGCAAGCCCTGGATTAATCTGCACCAGGCGTTCCGTTACATCTTTATGTATGGTACTCTTACTCACTCCGAATTGTTTTGCAGTTTGTCTAACGGTCGCCTGATTCTCAATAATATAGTATGCAATCTCCACTGCGCGCTCTTCAATATAATCTTTCATAAAAATCCCCTGCATAATCTGTTTTTACAGTCTATGCGGAGGTTTTTTATCTTATTCCTAACATTCTTTTATTCTATGCTTCTCTTTCTTAATATGTACATATTAACCGCAGGTTTTCATATGTCCGCCGGCTTCACTATCGCTTTAACCGCAGGTTGATTTGTTCGATCGAGCATTCTCTCTCCTCTGTCTCTTTCGCCCATTGTGTCATAAAAGTGTATTGTGGATCATTCTCATTTGAAATAATCTCCATATATGTCTCAAAACCACCTTCACCACCGACATCTTCCGGCGGCCGCTTCCCTTTTCGTTCCAATAAAACCGGTGAAAAACCGACTTCCTTCGAAACCTTCTCGAGGGTAATAATATGCTCCCAACCATCACCGAAATCGTAACTATAAAAGCATTCCTTTGTTTCTTCAAAAATATCTTTCAGCTTGGTTTTAGTATCAGTTAACACTGTGTATTTATCAGGCTCCAGGTAATCACATACCCCCGGATCGCACCCGTCAACAATTCTTATCCGAACCACCCCTGAGCCGGCCACTGAGGCATCGCTTTTATCCTTAACGTAAAATTCATGAAGATGATAACCAAACCACCCAAATACAATTTGTATTACCTGGTGCAAGTCGGCAAAGGTATAACCGGCAGGGATTAATATTCTGCGCCAGATATCAAATTTCTCCAGATCCAGCTTGATTTTCAGTTGATAGTTTTCAACCTCAAGAATATCGTTCCATTCATCCTGTCTGCTCCCAATCATCTTACACAACGCCCGAAATAATTGTTCATTTGGATAATTATATTCCCCCTCATAATTTAAAAAAAATCTCCCCATTTTTAAACTGATATTATCCTGTATAACTTTATTTTCATCCAGATATTCTTCAAACCAGCTTACTTGCCGGCACACTTCATTCAAATTCGCAACTATACTTCTGTTTGCCGTCTTAGAAAACCGGCAATCACCAGACTTTTGAAGATATTTTTCAATGACGCTTTCTTTTATGCCTTCTGCTGCAAATGCTGCTTTTATACCTTCTTTAAGACTTTCTTCCACTTTAGAGGTATCTTTTGCTTTTGGTCTATACAGGACAATTGTATATCTGGTCAGGTTGTTCATAAAAATAATCGCTTTACGCCTGTTGATACTCACCAGATTTGCATGCCATGCATAAAAATTATCAGGATCTGCATCATTTCTTTCCGTAAGCACTAAATCCTTTTTTACTTGTGCCAGTTTGTCCAATAATTTCTTTGTACATTGAATAATCACTTTTCTTCCTTTCCGTCAAACTACAACATCCACTTATATAATGAGGTTAAAATCCAGCTTTTCTAATTTCGTCCATCATTGCCGGCCGCCGTTTATAATATGCCCGCCATTCGCTTGCTATCTTACCTGCCGTTTCTTTTCCTCCCGGATAGGATTTTACTTTTTTTAAGTATTTCACCAATTCCTTATAGCGTTTCCTATCTGAAGCAAGATCCGCCTGCTTTCTTACATAAGCAGCATAAATATCTCTTATTTGCTCCGGGAATTTCTTCTTAAGAACTTTTTCATATTGGTCTAATAAAAAAACCGAGTTTTCTGCACCAATCTCATTTAGTAATCTTTCATACATTCCTTCTGCTTCCAAAAGAGGATATCTAATCTGCCACCCGGTTTTTTCTTTTAAAATTCTTTCCCTGTGAACTTCCCATTCTTCCGGTTCACAAATCCTTTTTAATTTGTTTGCATACTCCAGGTTCTTCTGCCTGCATGAAAAAATTTGAAAAATCAATTCATCTTTATACTCTTTATTCAATTTATTCATATCATACAAATCAATCAGCTTTGCACTGTATTCAGCCACCAAATCCGGATATTCCTTGTCAAGCACCTTACTCTCATTCAGCACGCTTATTGCCTTGGAAATTTCACCTTTTTCAATAAACTCTTCAATTTCCAATTTTCTTATTGCCGAAAACCTTCGGTTCTCAACTTTATACTTCTGAATTTCTTCTTGCGAATACCCTAATTTTTTCATAATACCCAGTCGTCTTAAGATATTATTTTCATACCCATAATGAACACTGTACCAATTGCCACAGTCGGTTTTATCGCCCGCTATAGCAATCATCTCGTCCTGCATCCGGAGATTTTGCTCAAGCAGATCTCTATCCAGAAATTCATTCATCAGAAAATCATGGACATATTCCTCCATAAAATCGATAACCGTACCATCTGCCTGATGTTTCTCAAACCATCGAAACATTTCTTTCCGATCTGATTCATCGCACTTCTCCAGGATTTGTTTCCAAAATTCATAACAGGTATTTGCCGCCATCGTGGTACCGCCATCTGAATCATCCATATCCTGATTCCCGATTGTAACAAAAACATGATTGGTCAGTTCAAAAGCCTGCATATAACATCCTCTGTCTATTATAGCCTGTACATTATTATAAAGAAAATCTTCCATGGCTATAATATACCCCCCTGCATTCCGCCAATCGACAAAGCCGCCCCGATCGGAGTATTCATATGCAATATTATCGATCTCTTTTTTCAGCTTAATTAACTGCCTTTCACTCACCGATGATGAATACTTTATCAGAATGTGATTTCTAAGGCTCTCACTTTCTTCCGCCAGTAACTTCAGTATACTACGCAGCTCGTTTTCCGGAATTTTATCAATCACTTCTGTCAACTCTCGTTTTGACTCAAGGACTTTCTCCTGCCATGTCTTCTCATCAGCATTTGTCTCATGTGCAGCTTCGTTCTTCTCATATAAAACTGACGCCATATGTTTACAATAATTACCATCCGCGGCATAGGGGCAGCTGCACCGCATGTCGTAGATTTTTCCATCTATTATTTCTATATTAACCTCATAGTCTTCACTTCCGGCTACAACGGC
>Ga0153999_1001084_pt1 | contig 11101 bp, 9 predicted proteins | sample TSNC083MetaG_FD_104675 | JGI IMG/M metagenome (GOLD analysis project Ga0153999, IMG submission 104675) | Attine ant fungus gardens microbial communities from North Carolina, USA - TSNC083 MetaG | ecosystem: Host-associated > Fungi > Mycelium > Unclassified | place: USA: North Carolina, Lumber... | reverse complement strand
CCGACTTTTTATTAACGTCACATTATATGGATGAGGAATACGAAAGGGCGGTTTACGACTATAACAAGGTGATTATGAAAAGATTACCTGCGTTTAAAGAATAAGCAGGCATGGTTTAAAATACCTGCTTTTTTATTTTATCGAATGGAAAGGTGATGTAAAGGTTTATCCCTTAATGACAGCTTTTGGGTAGTCCCCAAAGGCTTTGCAGGCACATTCAAGCAGTATAATCTGTATGAGAATCGTTTTTCAGAAAGCCTTTCCCTCGTGGCTTATACGGGCATCGGGCAAAGCCATGGTCATATCTGCCATTGTTTTCTTTGAGCACTCCGAAAGATGCATGGAAATAAAACGGGCGATTGTGGCATGGTTCGGCGCGGGCATTCCTTCCAGAGGATACATAAAGTTGATATCCCTGCGGCAGATACTCAAGTCCGCAGAGTCAACAATTTTTCTTTCAAGTCCGTTTCAATCCGGGCGAGTTCCAGTTCCGCAGCCTTCCGTTTTTCCTGGCCTTGCGACTGAATCTGCATGACTTCATCCAACGTGCTGATCAGGGTTTCATTTGTAAAACGCAGCGTTTCTATATCCACAATGCCGCGCTCGGACTCCTTGGCTGTTTCAATCGACGCCATTTTCAAGGTGGCCGCGTTTTTGCGAAGAAGCTCATTTGTCATATCGGTCACTTCCCGCTGCGCCTGCGCCGCCTGCGTGGAATGGGCGATCCCCAATGTCAGTACCATCTGACTTTTCCAAAGCGGAATCGTATTGACAATGGTAGACTGGATTTTTTCCGACATGATCGTATCATTATTCTGAATCAGACGAATTTGTGGAGCCATTTGAATCGAAATCATTCGGGTTAAATCCAGATCATGCAGTTTTTTGTCAAATCTATTGCAAAGCGATCCAAAATCATTAGCTGCCTGCGCGTCTTCCGGTTTGCCTGAAAGCCGCGCCGTTTCCCTGAGAGCCGGAAGTTCCTCGGCCTCAATCAGCCGCAACTTCTGTTTCCCCGCTAAGATATACATGGTCAGTTCTTTATAGTACACTAAATTCAAGTCATACATCTTATCGAGCATGGCAATGTCCTTAAATAACTGCACTTGATGCTGCTCCAAAACCTTGCAGATCTGATTTACGTTTGCTTCCGCCGTGGCATATTTGGCCTTGACGGCGGTTAGTTTATTAGCACTTTTCTTGAAAAAGCCCCAAAATCCTTTGGTTCCTTCCTCGTTAAAGCCTTTCAATTCCATTACAACGCCGGAGAGCATATCGCCAATTTCGCCCAAATCCTTGCTTCGCACAACATTTATCGCGGATTCTGAAAAGTCCGTCATCTTTTTTTGCGGGCCTACCCCGTATTGCAGAATCATTTTTGAATTTTTAATGTCAATCTGCTGTGAAAACTGCACGACCATCCGCTTCTCATCTTCTGTCAGCATCGTGTCGTCCATAGCTTTGGCTTCCGGTTTTTCCAAGGCATAACCCGTTTCTGCCATCAACTCTGTTTCGGCTGTGGGCGAATCCGCGTCCTCAAAAGGCTCAAATGTGAGAGTGGGCGTTTCCATCATAATTTCCCTTTGATCATTATTCATGTTGTCCTCCTATATTCGCACCTTTGGTAAAATCCTCTTTCGTAAGCCCTTCCTGCGCCAGCAACACTTCCAGTACGGATATGTCCGTTGAAATATCCATTGAAATGTTTTCGTATAACCCGTCCAGCAATTTGCTGAACGATGTGTTTATAAGGTCGAGCGCGCCCGTTATCTCTTTCTTGGACGACGCCATGTTTTTACCCTCAACCGAATTGTTGTCAAGTTCCGTGTATGCGTCTATCAGCTTAATCGTCGTGGGCAGATAATAGTCCATAAACCGGCTTATCTTAGGAATCTGCTCCGAGTGCTTTTCGATGTGGGCGAATATCCTCTTCGTTATCCCCTCGAGCTCTTTTAGTTTCGCCGAAACTTCCTGATCTGAGAGGATTTCTGCGGCTATATTTATTTCGTGAACATATTTGCCGCCCTGTTCTATGGTTAATCTTATTTCGCGTTCCTGCTCAGTCTCACGCGCAGTCTTTTCATCAGCTTTCCGCTGGTGCTCATCTTCGCGCTCCCGCGCGGCCGCTTCTTGCTTCGCGGCCTGATAATCCTTGTATCCATCTTCGTTTAGAATCAGGCAACGGTGTTCTTTCACCAGCCGCGCGCCGGGAAAATATCCAAGCCAAATCATTTTAGAAATATCGCTTTCAACATACCGCTCAGATTTTTTTACGCCGGTCGCGAGCTCCTCGACGGAGCACCAGCGCCTGCTGCCAAATTGAGCGGTATAGCTGTAGTAACGATTAACACGACTTCGCAATATGCATCCTCTGAGAATCGACACCATGCTGGCGCATATACAAAGTATGACAATCAACCGGATGACGGAATAATCAATTAGAATCGCCTCCGGGAAACCGGCGAATATTGCCGGGAAGAAGATAAGGAACAGAATCGAGGAGATCAATCCAAAGATACCTCCGGCTACATAAGATGATGGCGTTCGAGGTATGCCCTGTCCACTGTTTTGGTGGGGAATAGCGCCCGGAATATTTGGATGTATTTCTCTCGGTATACCCGGCGTGGGGTGAACACCAACAGGATTATTGGGCGGCATTTGAGTGTTCACATGAAAATGGATTTTTTGGGGCGGGATGTGCTGATGTATAGGCGGCGCGGCATTATGCTGTGTTTGCCCGCAGCGTGGGCAAAATATTTCGTTTGGTTGCAACACCTTCCCGCATTTGCCGCAATATGACATGCTATGATCTCCTCTCCTGATATTTTTATCGGCCAGATGAAGGTGTAAATAATTACAGGCTCCACCGGGGGAGGTATATTACTACCTCCTATATACGGACTGCTATTGTCAAACGTGGAGCCGGTGTTTGATTCAGAGTCGCGTTTCCACTGGGCGTAAAGATTTACATGATTATTTATGACAATGATATCTCCGGCTGAATAGGCTTTTCCCGCGCCGTCGATAGTGGTGTTCCACTCTACAAAAGAATAGCCCCGGCGCGACACGTTCATATATGAAACGTCGGGACGACTTTGGCCCCGCGCAGGGATTCGTTCAGTTGCATGTTCATACCGAAGCCCTCTCTTCCGCGTTTCTGAAACGCACATCAATATCTCCGATATTTGTGCTTGCATGAAACACTTTGGGACCGTTGCCCGCTGTATTCGGAAGGTTGCAGAAACCGTGAACGGAATGGCAATGGGCGGTATAGTTTTCCGCTTTATCATCAATACTGCATGAGATTCCGCCAGTTGAAGTGTTTATTGTAATGAAAGCATCAGCGTATATCTTTCTGCAATCAACAAGACCGCTGGTGTTGACCTCAATTTTATCAGAGCGTACCCCGTCCATTATAATTTGGCCTACGCTGCCGGTGACATGAAAATATTCAGCGGAATCAATTTTGGAAATATCCATTCCGCCGGTTTGAGTATCCGCACGGAAATAGGAATTTGTCTTTAGATTTTTGGCTCTGATATGCCCAACCGTCGTTTTAAGCTCAATTCTTCCGTCTGCCGTAATATTTGTAATGGATATGCTCCCGGTTTCGTTTTCCAAAATTAGAGCGCCGCTATAATCCTTTGGCAATGCAATCCGTAACTCTCTGCGTTGCTGCGGCGTAAAGAAATCAGAAAAATCGTGAAACCCTAAAAAGTTCTGCTCATTCAACTGTAAGCAATCGCCTCTCTGCTCGGCAGACAGTCTCCAACTGGCTGTTTCGTCCCATGCAATCTGGATATTCTCGCTTTCAGTCCTCAATACTTCTATATTGAGAACCTTGCACGCGGCATGTAGCGTTTTAATGTCCTGCTTCTCAAAGGCCGCCTCCCGCCTTTCGTAAACCAGCATATTCACATCACCCATAAAGGGATGACTTGGAATCGACTGGAGTATGAGATTTGGCTGGGGAATAATTGGCTGTGGCATGAGATTTGGCTGTGGTATGGGCCTTCCCAAAACAATCCCGCATCCCGTGCAATATATTGTGCCTTGACGGACTTGGCGTCCGCATTGGCTACAGTATTTAATCATTGCAAAGGCTCCTTATCGTTTCTTCACAGGCGTCAATAACGCGCTCGGTGCAAAGCAGATATCCGGTCGCTGCCACCGCTGTCCCTACTGCCGCGACTGCCGCCGCCTTTATTCCTGTGGATGTCGATACCTCTACTACCGGGAGTAGTAACGCCCCTACTACCGTGACTGTAGCTGCTCCCACCGCTGTTCCTGCCGTTGCTAAAACCAATGAAGATAATTTCATAATTACCGATCCTTCCTGTTAATGATTTTATACGAAAATGTTGAACGAAAGGAATCCAGCCTTCCCGTACAAGCCATTTAATTATCGCTTTTCTGCTCTGTTTTTTTGAACCGCACATCAATGTTGCCGAGGCTTGTGCTTACATGAAGCGCTTTGGGGCCGTTGCCCGATGTGTCGGGAAGATTACAATACCCGCTGCCGGAATGGCAATGGGCGGTATAATTGGCAGCTCCGTCATCAATACTGCATCGAACCTCTCCTGTCGAGCCGTTTATTGAAATAGAAGTCTCGGCGTATATATATCTGCAATCAACAAACCCACTGCTGTTGACTTCAATTTTATCAGAGCGTACCCCGCTCATCGTTATTTGCCCTATACCGCCGGTGACACTAAAACATTCAGCGGAATCAATATAGGAAATGTCCATGCCACCGGTTTGAGTATCCGCGCGGAAATAGGAATTTGTCTTTAGATTTTTGGCTCTGATGTTTCCAACCGTCGTTTTAAACTCAATTCTTCCTTCTGTCGTAATATCCCTAATTGATATGCTCCCTGTTTCGGTTTCCAAAATTAAAATGCCGTTATAATCTTTAGGCAACTCGATCCGCAGTTCTTTACACTGGTTTATATTGAAGAAATCAGCAAAGCTGTGAAATCCTAAATAAATCTGCTCATCCAAATGTAAACAATCACCCCTTTGTTCAGCGATCAATCCCCAACTGGAGGTTTCATCCCATTCAATCCGGATTTTTTCGCTTTCAGCACTTAATACTTCTATATTGAGTACCTTGCACGCAACGTGTACCGTTTGTATTCCCTGCTTTTCAAAGAACGCCTCCTGCCTGCCGTGTTCCGACCTATTCGCGTTTCCTATGAACGGAAAAGTCGGATTGGTATAGGGTAAGGGATTTGTGTGGGGCGGGGGATTGGATATAACAGCCCCGCACCCCGTGCAATATATCGTGCCTTGCTGGACTTGACAACCGCATTGACTGCAATATTTAACCATTGCCAATACTCCCTTCAGTTTTTTCGCAGACATCATTCGAGCACGCTTTGTAAAGCAGATATCCGCCCAATACTGTCGCCGCCCCTGTTGTTGCGACTGTTGATGTGACTTCCGCCGCCTTTATTACCGGGATTGCTATTGCTCTTACTATCGGGGCAGTTACTACCGCTGCCGTGGTGACTGCCGCCGCTCCTACTACCGAAACTGCCGTTGCTAAAACCAATGAAGATACTTTCATGATTACCATTCCTTTCAATCCGTTTTTCAAAGAAAACCATTAAATGCACACAGTATAAATTTCAAGACATATGTTGCTTTTCTTCGATATCTTTAGTATAATCAGGCATATAAGGATTTACAACCACCAATGTCATGCGAAATGTAAACTGTAAAACACATTGTTCAAAAGTGTTTTATAAGTTAGAAAATAATTTTTAATTGGAGAAAATCATGAAAATAGACGCTCGCACCAGATACACAAATATGGTTATAAAAAACAGCTTTTTCCAGCTTTTAAGGGAAAAGCCCATAAATAAGATAACGGTAAAAAGTATTTGTGAGCTGTCGGAGATTAACCGGGCGACTTTTTACAGATACTACTCCGATCCTTACGATTTGCTGAAGCAAATTCAAGCGGAGCTTATTCTGGAATTGCAGAAGCTCATCGAAAAAAACAGTTTAGAGAACGCTGCGGATATAATAATTGCAATTCTGAATAAAATGAGAGAAAACAGTGAGTTATATATGATCTTGTTCTCTGAGCATGGTGACAGTACATTTGTAACACAGATTCTTTCGCTGTCTTACCAGACAAGCCAATCCAATAGGGAAAGTATGCTGCCCAATATCCCGAAAGCGCAGCAAGAATGGTTTTATTACTTTTTCGCGCAGGGATGCAGCAGCATTTTGGATCGCTGGGTACGGGGCGGCATGAGAGAGGAACCTGCGGAGGTATCACAGTTTATTCAAAGGGTAAACAGGACATTGTTAAAAGAGTTTGGGTAATTAAAACTGGTAAGTTTGGATAAAGGTGAGCGTCTGCGCGGCTTGTTCCCTTTTTACCCAATCTTCCAGTTGGCGGATACGCACTTTACTCTGCCGCAACTGCTTGTTCAGCCCGTCAATTTCCCGGTTTTTGTTTCCGCGCCCGGTGGGGCCGTGGAACTCGCTCGCGTCGTCATTGTCACAGTATTCAAACGCCCTACTGATTCCATAGATCCTTTTTTCGATGACGAACGGGTCTTCCGGTTCTACCTCTGCGTCGATCCGATACAAATAAATAGATAAGCTGCCAGAAAGCTGCAGAAAACTGAAAAAGTGCTAATACTAGTTTCATTGACGAAAACACCTATATATGGTATACTAACAGAGGTTAGCAAAGACTAACAATGTGTCTTATACCCTATTATGAAAAGGTAATGCCATATGAGCAGGTTAGATAATTTATATAAACAAGAATGGTATGGAGAAAAGGCAAGAATCATAGCGCAAAATGAAAACTATACCGTATCAAAATACGGCTGCAATGGAAAAGGAATTATTACGACCTATCAGGTCTTTGATGGAATACAGGTTGTATTTATTGATTTTGAAACTTCTGATACCTTTATCCCGGAAACTCCGCATAATGACATTATTGAAATATCGTGGTGCAGGAAAGGCCGTGTGGAATGTGAATTTGCCAACCGCACCCACTCCCATTTGCAGGAAGGTGATTTTTGGGTAGAGGGGGCAAATTATATCCCGGTGTCTTATTCGTTTCCCTTTAGTAATTTTGAGGCTGTAAGCCTGGTAATAGATAAGCGGGCATTAACAGAAAAAAGCAAAAGGATGATTGCCGCATTTTCAATAGACATATATAAGACAGGCAATAATCTTGGCCTGGATAAAAGCATGTATATATGCAGGACGGATAAGAACCTAAAGCACTTATTTGATGAAATCTACAAGGCAAAGGGTGTCGAAAGCGTCAGCTATTTTTCCATTAAGACCTTAGAATTGCTATACCACGCGGAACAGTTGACAGGAGACAGCGGTTGTGAAATAAAATATTTTTCAAGAGAGCAGATCCAAACGGTTAAGCGTATCCATGAACAACTGATTTCCGATTTGGAGCAGAAATATTCATTAGAGGAATCGGTGAGCAAGGAACATATTGGCATGACCATGTTTCAAACAATTTTTAGACAAATCTATGGCGATTCGCCTTATTCCTATCTCAAAAAGTATAAGATGGGGATTGCGGCCAAATTATTGATGAAAGGCAATCTGAAAATTGGCGAGATTGCAATATCTTTAGGATATAATAATGCCAGCAAGTTTGCGGCGGCGTTCAAGGACGTATATGGTATGCTTCCGAAGGATTATCGAAAATCAAATGACGATTTGGGCTCTTTTAAAAGCATTTCCATTGAAATGGAGTAGAGCAAAACAATAATGGTTCGGGCTATTTTCTGAGCATTTGAATTTATATGGAGTAGAAAAAAATTTAAATACGGTATAAAATAGTGATTAAGTTAGAGATGGCTAACTTAATCACTATTTTTGTTAAGGAGGATTCAAAATGGGCAAAACGCAAGAAAAGCAGCTCAAACCGAAAACGGGTCTTGCCCGTTGCCTGGAGATGGCGTCCGGTAAGAAAGGGTTGATTATAGTATCCGCTATATTATCGGCTCTGGCTGCTGTATCATCATTTATTCCGTATATTTCGGTTTACCTTATTATCCGTGAGCTTGTAGGTGTATTCCCTGAAATGGCTGCCGTGAATATTTCCACTGTTCACACATACGCATGGATGGCGCTGGGAGGTATCGCCGGCAATATCATCCTTTACTTTGCGGCTCTTACCTGCTCCCATTTGGCGGCATTTGGAACCTTGTATGAGTTAAAGCTCTTGTTTTCCAGACACATAACGCAAATACCATTGGGCTATCACTTAGCGATAGGAAGCGGCAGGCTGCGTAAGATTATGGATGAAAACATAGAAAGCATTGAAGGGTTTATTGCTCACCAGCTTCCTGATTTTGTCGGCGCCCTGGTCGCTCCCGTGGCAATGATATTTATTTTGCTTGGGGTGGACTGGCGGTTTGGAATCGTCACACTTTTAGGCATTGTATTAGGCTTTGTCGTTCAGTTCTTAGGTTTTAACGGGGAAGCTAAAGAAAAAATGCACAAGTTTCAAAAGTCTCAGGAAAACATGAACGGGGCTTCTGTTGAATATGTGAGAGGCATGTCGGTAATCAAAGCCTTTAATCAGACCGCCAATTCATTCAAACGGTTAAGTAAATCCATTACCGACTATACGTCTTTCGTCTTGGAATATGCCCTGGGATGGCAAAACTGTATGCCCGCTTTTACAACGATAATCAATAATATCTATCTATTATTGATTCCTGTAGGAATTTATATCGGCATGAATACAACGGATTATAGAAGCTACTCGTTAACGTTTATTTTTTACCTGGTTCTCGTTCCTGCCATATCCGGCGTTTTGAATAAGATTATGTATATATCGGAATCCTTTACGCAAATAGACGGTAATATAGAGCGTATGGACGAAATTCTAAACATCCCGGTTCTGCCGGAATCCGGCGCTAAGACAAAACTAAGCAGCTATAATATTAACTTTGAGCATGTCACCTTTTCTTATGAGGAGGATAAAACGGTCATGGCGCTGGAGGATGTTTCTTTTATGGCGAAGCAGGGTGAAATTACAGCTATTGTCGGCCCGTCCGGCGGCGGCAAGAGTACTATCGCTAACTTAATATCCCGCTTTTGGGATGTATCCGGCGGAAGTATCAAAATCGGGGATACGGACATCCGAAATATCCCGCTGGATGATTTTATGAAAAAAGTCAGTTTTGTATTTCAGGATACATTTCTGTTCAAACAGAGTATCTTTGACAATATCAAAATCGGAAACCCCGCCGCCACTGCACAACAGATTATTGAGGCGGCGAAGGCTGCGCAATGCCACGACTTTATTTCAAAGCTGCCGGATGGGTATAAAACCGTGGTCGGAACAAAAGGTATACACCTTTCAGGCGGTGAGCGCCAGCGCATCGCGATAGCCAGAGCAATCATTAAAGATGCCCCTGTTATCGTTCTCGATGAGGCCACCGCATTTAGCGATCCGGAGAATGAATACTTAATCCAGAAAGCATTTGAAAAGCTCGTCAGAAATAAAACGGTGGTTATCATAGCGCACCGGCTTTCTACCATCCGAAACGCGAATCAAATCCTTGTTATGGAAAAAGGGCGTCTGGTGGAGCAGGGAACCCATGACGGATTGGTTCAGCGCAGTGGCCGATATGCGCAGATGTGGAACAGCTATACAGAGTCTATAAACTGGAAAATCGGAACAAGGAAGGCGGTGTAATCAATGAACTATTTGAAAAAGACTTTAATGTTATCGGACAAAGGATACAAGGATTTAAAGAAGGCCATCATTGCCTGTACGCTTACATATCTGGCTCTTTTGCTTCCGGTTATGATTGCCGTACAGTTATTTGGCGAAATTTTAAACCCGCTGATGGGGAATGAAATTTCATGGACTAAATTGTGGATGCTCTTTGGATTAGGCGTAGCTGCCGCAATGATTGTTTTTCTTGCCGCAAAAAACGACTACAAAAAGACATATATCGCTTCTTATCAGGAATCCGGCAATACACGGCTCCGCATTGCGGAGTATTTGCGTAAACTGCCGATGAGCTTTTTCAATACAAAAGATTTATCGGAAATCACAACAAATATGATGGCGGATTGCAGCAGTATGGAATCCATGTTAAGCAGCACCATTCCCCCATTGGCTGCGAATATTTTTTCCATTACGGCTACATGTATTATGCTGGCATTTTTTGACTGGCGCTTGGCGCTTGCAATCTTCTGTACGCTGCCAATCTCGTTTTTAATTGTCTTAGCCGGCAGCAAACTGCAAAGACGGATGTTTGGCAGGCAGGTAGATGTGAAACTTACCGCTTCCAATCAAATTCAGGAATACCTTGAAGGCATTAAAATCATTAAGTCATGCGGCATCAGCGGTTCGCGCTTTTCCGCATTAGATAAAGCCTTGCGCGCTATGAGGAGAATTGCGATTAAGGTAGAGCTGGCGGTTGGTGTATTAGTGTCAAGTGCCGGCTTGATTTTACAGGCCGGTTTTGGGATCACTGTCTTTGTCGGCGCAATGCTGGTTACGGAGGGCAAAATTGAATTGCTCCCGCTGCTCATGTTTTTCATGGTTTCTATGCGTATTTACGGGCCGGTGCTGGCGGTGCTTTCTCAATTATCCACGTTGCTTCATCTGGAAACCGTCACCAGCCGTATGAGAACGCTGTTAACAACGCCTGCAATGGACGGACGAGATTACGATTTGAGCAATTACGATATTGAACTCGAGCATGTAACATTCCGTTACAGCAAAGAGGATGTCATTAAGGATATGTCCTTTTCCATTTCAGCCGGCAGTATTACCGCGCTTGTCGGGCCGTCCGGCAGCGGGAAAAGTACCGTGTCAAAGCTGATTGCCCGGTTTTGGGATGTGCAGGACGGCTGTATCAGGTTGGGAGGGATGGATATCCGCAAGATAAACCCGGAAAACCTGATGAGCCACATGTCCTTTGTCTTTCAGGACGTTACCCTGTTCAATGACACGATTTACAATAATATTCGGATCGGCAATGTAAATGCGACAGCGGAAGAAATTTTTGCGGCGGCAAAAGCGGCATATTGTGACGAGTTTATCGAAAGGCTGCCGGAAGCTTATCAGACAGTG
>Ga0153999_1001078_pt1 | contig 11133 bp, 11 predicted proteins | sample TSNC083MetaG_FD_104675 | JGI IMG/M metagenome (GOLD analysis project Ga0153999, IMG submission 104675) | Attine ant fungus gardens microbial communities from North Carolina, USA - TSNC083 MetaG | ecosystem: Host-associated > Fungi > Mycelium > Unclassified | place: USA: North Carolina, Lumber... | reverse complement strand
CGAGGTGGAAGCGTGGTGACACGTGGAGCTGACGGATACTAATAGATCGAGAACTTAACTATATTATTTTTGATTCTTGTATAAAGCTCTTATTTAGTTTTCAGGGTGCAAACTTTGAAAAAAGCATATTAAGATGCTTGCATTCCTAATAAATATGAGATATAATAAATCTTGTCTTTAAAAAGGAATTATGTCTGGCAGTGATGGCGGGGAGGTCACACCTGTTCCCATACCGAACACAGTAGTTAAGTTCCCCAGCGCCGATGGTAGTTGAGGCTTTGCCTCTGCAAGAGTAGGACGCCGCCAGGCTAACGAAAGAACCACCAATGTTATCATTGGTGGTTCTTTTTTTATGTCTAATATTAATAAAAAATTTATATGCTTTATGATAATTTCCTTTATCTCTTTCTTGTGTTATAATAACCGGAAAAATTTATGGGAGAAGGTGACATATGTCATACTTTGCTGTAATTGATGTTGGTTCAAATTCTGTACGCCTTGTAGTGTATATGCAGAAAAATGGCGAGAGTATAGAAGAGATTCAGAATGTAAAAATGAATCTAAGGTTAAGAAATTATTTGGACAAGGAATTGATTTTGAGTGAGAAAGGTATTTCTTTGTTATTAAAAGTAATAAAAGGTTTTAAGGAAGTTATTGATACCTATGATGTTGAAGAGTTAATCTGTGCATCTACAGCTACAATTCGTCAAGCGAAGAACAAACAGAAAGTTATTGATTCTGTAAAGGAGGAAACTGGATTTAAATTACAGGTGTTAACTGAGGAAGAAGAAGCCTTCTATGGTTACTTAGCAGTTGTCAATTCCACAAGCCTGAATGAGGGTATTACAATAGATATTGGAGGGGGAAGTACGGAAGTAACGTATTTCAAAAATCGTTTACTACAACATACATATAGTTTTTCTTTTGGTGCGCTTACATTAAAGCAATTTTTTGAAAATAATCAAAGCAATGAACAGAATGTTTCAGAGCTGCGTACATTTCTATTCAATGAGTTTAACAAACTCGATTGGTTAAAAGGTAATAACGTACCGATTATTGGTATTGGTGGAAGTGCGAAAAATCTTGTTAAAATAAGTAAAAAGCAAAAAGAATATCCACTTGCGGGTATACATCAATATGAGTTAAGTAATTGTGATTTTGTACAAGTCATTAATTTATTATCTAATTTAGATAAAGCTGATTTAAAAAAAGTTGAAGGATTATCAAAGGATCGGACTGATAGTATACTTCCAGCTATTGAGGCGATTTATTGCTTGTTTAAGTTGACAGAAGCTAATACGTTTATCCTTAGCAGAAAAGGATTAAGGGAAGGGATATTTTATAAACGTCTTACAAAAGGATTAGAGCATAATTTATTCCCAAATGTTTTAAAAAATAGCATGGGTAAAATTATTGAAGATTATTATTTAGATGAAGACCATATTCTTCATATGTGTAATATGACAGCTGTTTTTTTGGAACAGTTAAAAATATGCGAAATTGATAAGTTTAGTAACATAGATTTTGAATTGCTTAAGTTGGCTTGCACTGTATTTGATCTAGGTAATTATATTAATAGGGAATCAAGTGCTAGGCATACATTTTATATGATTACGAATCGAACAATTGAGGGATTGACTCATAAAGATCGTTTGCGTATAGCCTTAATAGCTTCATATAAAAATAAAGCGCTTTTTAAACAATTATTATGTCCTTATAAAGATTGGTTCACAAAGGAAGAGAGAAAGCAGTTATTGTCTCTAGGGATCATCCTACGCTTTATTTATAATCTTAATGCAACAAAAAGACAAATTGTGAATGATATCAAGATTAAGGAGAAGGATGGTCAACTGTTGTTTCTTATTAAATGCAATGCTGGCTTCATTGCAGAGTCAAGTCAGGCTGAAAAACAAAAAAATCAATTAGAAAAGCTGCTCAGTTTTCCTATTAAATTAAAATTCTATAAGGAGTAAAAAATTCTAAAAGTGTACGAAATATTGTATTGGTTGCATAATATATTTTGTCTTAATAGTATGATTTATTCTGAAGCTGTTGAGAAAATTTAACAACCCAAAATTCTGTATAATTTGTCACCTAAATATATAGAAGCTAAAAACCACCTATCCATTATAAAAAAACGGATAGGTGGTTTAGATTTAGCTCAAGCTGTATAAACCTAATTTTTCTTATTGTTAATTATTACGCTGTCCCAGACCTAATCCAGCTTGGGCTACAAGCGGAATCATCTTTTGGATCGTCTGACCCATACCATTTTTTCTGCGAGACATTGTATAATATGTTGCTGCTCCTACACCGACTGAAGCTAATACTGGCCACCATTTGCTATCCATCTGCAATCGCTCCTCATAAAAAAGATATTTGCTTTTGCAGTAATAGCATGTGACAGTTACATGATTTCATAAGCGGTATGATTCACCAATTATGCTGATGTTACTTTGGTAGGTGCTTCAAGTGCTGCGTTCATACCGGCAATTCGGCCTGTAACAAGGGCACATGTTATATTGTATCCACCTGTATAACCATGAATATCAAGAATTTCTCCGCAGAAATACAGGCCTGACATTAATTTAGACTGCATTGTATTCGGTACAATTTCCTTGATTGCCACACCGCCACCAGTAACAAAGGCTTTTTCAATCGGTAGTGAGCCATGAACAGAAAATGTGAAATTTTTCATTGAATGAATCAAGTTGCGCAATGTTTCATTGGATACTTCACCAGCTTTTTGATCTTCGTTAATATCAAGCTGCTTATAAAGAAACTCGAGCAATCGTTCGGGAACAAGGCCTTTAAGCAAGTTTTTCATTGCTTTCTTCGGATTATCCTTCATTTCTTTTGCAAGCTGCTGAATAAGCTGTTGTTCATTTTCGGCTGGCAAGGCATCGAGATGCATTGTTACAGGGTTTCTGCCTTTCATAAATTCCTTTACAGCATATTGTGAACAGCGAAGTACAGCAGGCCCTGAGATACCGAAATGAGTAAAAATCATATCCATTTGATGTGTAATAATTGTTTTTCCTTTTTTGTTCAAAACAGACAGTGCTATATCTCTTAACGATAACCCTTGAAGCGATTTATTTTGAATAAAGCTTTCTTTAGATGTAAGAGCTACTTCGGTCGGATACAATTCTGTAATGGTATGACCTGCTTTTTTTGCCCAGGCATATCCGTCACCTGTCGAACCTGTGTAAGGAACAGACTTTCCACCAACTGCGATGATGACCGTTCGTGTATCAATTTTATTACCGTCTTTCAGAAGAATTGTATGATGTGTTTCACCGTAATGGATTGCTTCAACAGGTGTTTGCATTCGGACTTCCACTTTAAGCTTTTTAAGCTGGTCAATTAGGGCATTCACCACAGATTTCGCTGAATTGGAAACTGGGAACATTCGACCGTGGTCTTCTTCTTTTAATGCGACCCCAAGATTTTCAAAAAAAGTGATAATATCTTCATTATTAAATACAGAAAACGGACTATACATAAATTTACCGTTTCCTGGTATATGTTTTATAATTTCATCCTGAGACAATCTATTTGTAACGTTGCAGCGACCGCCACCAGAAATTGCAAGTTTGGTACCTAGCTTGCCGCCTTTTTCGAGTAAAAGCGTCTGTGCTCCATGCTCTGCAGCGGAAATGGCAGACATAAGACCTGATGGGCCGCCGCCAATAACTGTAGTATCGTATATCAAAATGGTTCATTCCCTTCAAATAAATATTTTACCACGCTTTAAGAAGAAACTCATCGTAAAGATGAAGGGAGAATTCGTATTGGGGGAGAATAACCGAGTAACACGCAAAAAACTATGTTAAACTGTTGTGGATAACAATTAATTGAGATTAGGTGAACAAATGGCAAATAACAACACGCTTATTAGAGGCACGATGATGCTTACAGCGGCTACATTTTTATCAAAAATCCTTGGAATGATTTATGTTATTCCATTTAATGCGCTTGTCGGTTCAGCGGGAGGAACGCTGTATGCATTTGCATATACACCGTATAATATCCTCATTAGCATATCGACAGTAGGTGTTCCGCTAGCGGTTTCTAAATTTGTAGCAAAATATAACTCGCTAGGTGATTATGAAACCGGAATTAGGATTTATAAAACAGGTCTTGGCCTTATGCTTGCGACAGGCTTCCTTGCATTTCTGGCCTTGTTCTTCAGTGCAGATGTATTGGCACACCAGATGATATCTGAAAAGAGCACATCGGGTATTTCCGTTGATGATATTGCGATGGTCCTAAGACTGATTAGCTTTGCACTGATCATCATTCCTGCGATGAGTCTGTCACGAGGCTTCTTCCAAGGATATCAATCAATGGGTCCAACAGCTATTTCTACAGTTGTTGAACAAATCGTTCGTATTATCTTCTTGCTTTGTGCAGCATTCATTATCTTGAAAGTATATAATGGGTCAATCGCTCTTGCAGTTGGTTATGCAACATTTGCCGCTTTTATTGGGGCACTTGCTTCTTGTATCGTACTCTGGGTTTATTGGCGGAAGCGGAAATCTTACATAGAGGAACAGCGAAGCAAACAAGAGACAGTTCAAAAATTACCGCTTAAACCGCTATTTAAGGAACTGCTTATGTATGCAGGTCCCTTCGTTCTTGTTGGTCTCGCAACACCATTGTATCAACTAGTCGACCAATTCACATTTGAGAGAGCAATGGTTGCTATTGGTGAAAGCAAAGTATTTGAGATTTACTACTCTGCAATCAATTTCTATGGGCATAAGCTTGTGCTCATACCAGTAACTCTTGCTACGGGATTATCCCTTGCGATTATCCCTGCGATGACGAAGACGTTTACAGCAAAGAACCAAGCTGGTCTGCATAAACAAATCACACAGGCTTTGCAAGTTATTATCGTCCTCGTTGTTCCTGCAGCAGCAGGGCTTGCTATGCTATCTGAATCTGCATACGGCTCTCTTTTTGGAATGAAAAATATTGCTTTAACAGGAAGTGTTCTTGCTTGGTATGCACCGGTTGCGCTTCTATTCGCACTGTTTACAGTATCTGCTGCTATTTTGCAAGGTATCAATCAGCAAGGCTATGCGGTTGTCAGCTTGTCCGCGGGATTATTAATGAAAATCATATTCAATATTCAGCTCATTCATATTTTTGGAGCGAAGGGTGCGATTTTCGGTACGGCACTCGCAGTTGGTACAGCAGTTGTACTTAACCTGCTACGTATTAGAAAATCAGTCAGCTATTCATATGAACCGATTTTCAAAATGACGCTGCTTGTCTTACTCTTTTCACTCATAATGAGTATCGTGATCTTTATCGTAAAATTAGTAATTGGTTTGGTTCTTCCAGTCCATACAAGTCATTTTGCAGAGATTATTGTACTGCTCGCTGGAGTTGGTATAGGTGGTATTGTGTACTTGTATCTTGGGTACAAATCAACATTGCTACAACGTGTGCTCGGTGATCGTGTGAATATACTCAGCCGTGTTTTTGGAAAATAACTTGAATAGGATGAATTGATATGCGGCTTGATAAACTACTTGCGAATGCAGGATTTGGCAGTCGCAAAGATGTGAAGACATTTTTAAAGAAAAAACAAGTACAAGTAAATGGAGTAATTGCAACAGATGGCAGCAAGCATGTCGATCCTGAAAAGGAGACTGTTCATTGCAATGGTAATCCCGTTCTTTATCAGGAATATATTTATCTCATGATGCATAAACCAGCAGGCTATTTATCTGCAACAGAGGATTCACGTGATCAGACAGTGATGGATCTCTTACCGGCAGAATTGCAACACTTTGAACCGTTTCCTGTAGGCCGCCTTGATAAAGATACGGAAGGACTACTCCTTTTAACGAATGATGGAAAGCTTGGCCATTTGCTTACAACACCGAAAAAAAATGTTCCAAAAACATACTTTGCCGTTATAAAAGGTAACGTAGGAAAAAGTGATATTGCTGCTTTCAAAGAAGGAATTATGTTAGATGATGGTTATGTTGCAAAAACGGCATTGCTTGACATTGTTAATAGTGGAGATATTTCTGAAATAAAAGTGACCGTAACGGAAGGGAAATTCCATCAAGTAAAAAGAATGTTCGAAGCCGTTGATAAGAAAGTCTTGTACTTAAAGCGACTTTCTATGGGAGATATTGTTCTTGATTCGGATCTTGCTAAGGGCAAGGTCCGGGAATTGACTGAAGAAGAGTTAGCATACTGCAAAGCCTTGAAGCAGTAAGTGAAAGGAAAGAAGCAGTTATGAGATCACCACATTACTTCCTAGGAATCGATATACCAGAAGTGCTTGAAAATCGTCTTTCTGAACAACAAAATAAATTGAAAGAATCACTGGATTATAAGATGTGGACGAATCAAAATGATTTTCACATTACGCTGAAGTTTCTTGGAAGTGTTGAGGAAGAGCAGCTGGCTGCCCTCGTCGACGCTTTTAAGAAGGCTAGCGATAAAGAACCATTTAATTGTATGCTTGAAGGTCTTAGTTTTTTTGGCAAACAGGATGGGCCGCGTGTGCTTATGCAGAAGGTACAGAAGACAGCATATCTGACAGCAGTTCAGAAGGCATTCGAACAGGCTGCCGATACATGCGGCTTCCCGCCAGAGAAAAGAACTTATACGCCACATGTGACACTTGCTAAGAAATTTACTTCGGCTTGTCGACCTATGAATGAAGTAATGCATCATGCTGAATTAGAGCTCGATGGCTTCACATGCAATGAAGTCGTTCTTTTCAGAATTGAGCCGGATCAGAATCCAAGGTATGTTCCAGTCATAAAGTTTGCATTGAAAGGGGGAGGAAAAGGTGGCGCAACTCATTAAACTTGAAGATTATATTTCACGCTATGAATGGGACCCGTATAAATACCCAAGTCGTTTCATCAGATTGAAAAGAGAGCAATGGGATCAGCTGCAAGTTCAGTGGCATCGTGATATGGAAGGTGTAGCGGAGCCTGTGGAAGATGAGGCTGAAGAAGAGAACTCCGGAGGCTTTTTCAAGAGATGGTTTCGCAGAAAGGCTGATAATATCGCCGAAGAGAATCCAGAACCTGAGGAAGAACGATTATTTGGCCGAAATCTTTCAGGGTTGTCAGAGAAACAATTGAAGCTATTCTTTCTCGACCATCTCTTTCCAATTCAATTGAAATGGGCGACGTCAACTGTATCTGAAGTATCTTTTATAAAAAGGTCTTATGAACGCGATCAGCACCTAAAGTACTTTCTCCAACGCTTTCCAGATACTTATCTAATTATGTATTATCCAGTTTTCAATATTAAAAAGGCTCCAATTGATTGTGAAATTATTATGATAACACCTTTGGGAATTGAAATTATATCTTATATTAATGAGAGTCCACGTGCTAGAATTATTGCTGGAGATGAGCGTAAATGGACTGTTGAAGAAGGGGAAAGTAAGAAAGTATTGCTGAGTCCAGCAATTTCCCTTAAGCGGACAGAACATGTAGTTAAGAGTATTCTAAGCGCGAAAGGCATTGATGATTTTCCGATTAGAAAAACAATCTTGGCAGAGAAAAACCAGGTTGTCTTTACGACAGAGCCATATCAAATTGAGATTATTGATGAATTCCGGTATAAGGAATGGTTTGAAAGTCGTCGTAGCTTGAACACGCCATTGAAGAATATGCAGTTGAAGGCAACAGCTGCATTGCTTGGACATAGTCGTACAAATGCTGTTAAAAGGCCAGAATGGGAAGAAGATAAACCTTATATAAGTGCAGATGAACAAGAGGGTCCTCTTAATACACAGACTTGATGGTATCAAGCCATACAAGTCTGTTTTTTCTTGCAAAAACATCATTTTTCATATAACCTAGTAACATATTTGCTTTTTTAATATGACTGTTTTTTCGCGGTATTTGCCGTAATTTTGATAGATTTGAGGAATGGATCGTGGACCGTCTGAAGCGAATACTCGGAACAGGGTGGGAAATTGAGTCTGCGGGTGGTTTAACCGGGGATGCCTATATTGCTGAAAAAGACGGCAAGCGTTTATTCCTTAAGAGGAACACGTCTCCTTTTCTTGCAGTGCTTTCAGCGGAAGGCATCGTCCCCAAACTCGTCTGGACAAAGCGAATGGAAAATGGAGACGTGATTACAGCACAGGAATGGCTGGAAGGCAGGGAACTGCATGCTGATGAAATGCGTTTCAGTACAGTTTCGGAGCTGCTTAAAAGAATTCATGGATCTCAGGAATTGCTTCATATGCTTATGAGGCTTGGCAAGAAGCCAATTGATCCGGATGAACGGCATGCTGCTTTAAAAAAGCGACTTTTCACTGAAATGAAAGCAATGGAACAAAAGGAGATCAGTGAAGCCCTTATATATTTGAACACATTTCTACCGGCTGTTCGTGATCAGCAAATGGTCGTCTGTCATGGAGATTTGAATCATCATAATCTCATTCTGACAGAGGACGAGCAGGTCTATTTGATTGACTGGGACAATGCAATGATTGCAGATCCTGCAGCAGACCTTGGCGTTATGCTGCGTACATACATACCGCTTTCCGAGTGGCGATCTTGGCTCGAAAGATACGGCATAGCCGAGAAAGAACAGCTGTTACCACGCATGTTCTGGTATTTGCTGCTTGATGGCCTTCATTATATTCTTTGGCACAAAAGAAGAAATGAAGAAAAACAATTGCGTAAACGTTTGCTTGATCTAAGGCTTTTGAATAATCAAATTCGTAAAGTTATTGCAGTAGGGTTGGATCAAGACAATCAAATGAAATAGTTTAGAAATAACATATTTGGAGGTGTATTCGATGAGACAGCGAAACAAGCCCTGGGCTGATGATTTTATAAAAGAACATGATAATCTGTTTATCCCAAATCCCGAAGATCACTGCGGAAAATGGCAGGAAGTATTCGGTAACTCCAACCCGATTCATCTAGAAATAGGAACGGGTAAGGGACAATTTATTGCTGGGATGGCAAAACAGTACCCTGATATTAATTTCATTGGCATGGAACTTGCGAAGAGTGTTATCGTAACAGCAGCAGAAAAGGTAATTGCTAAGGAAGTACCTAATGTTATTTTGCTAAATAACAATGCAAAGGATTTACGTGATTTCTTTGGCACCAACGAAATTTCCACTATTTATTTGAACTTCTCAGATCCATGGCCGAAAACAAGACATGAGAAACGTCGTTTGACTTTCAGTGCATTTCTTGAACAATATAGAGATATTCTTAAAGATGGCAAAGGAATTGTCCAGAAAACGGATAACCGGAGCTTGTTTGAGTATTCTCTTGTTAGCTATTCGCAATTCGGAATGCGTCTTGAAGAAGTATCACTCGATTTACACGCTTTAGATGACTCAGAAAATGTTAAGACGGAGTATGAAGAGAAATTCTCAGCCAAAGGCCAACCAATTTATCGCTGTCAGACTGTTTTCAAATAAAAAAGCAGCGTGCTGCCCAAGAATAAGAGGGCTGCACACTGCTTTTTAATTTGCTTCTCGAGCTTCCAAGATGGCTCCTGTATCAGCATCAATATAGAATTCATAAGGGATATTATCCCCGTCTATATTACGGGTAACACCGCCGCGGTAGACTTTGTAAAGAAGTCCATTCTTCTCAAACTGTTCTTGTTTCATGTATATCCAAGAACCATTTATTGGTCCTTCTTGCTTAAAAGCTTCTTTAGCTTGCTTGAGTGCTTTCTCAGGCGTCATTTGCTGCATTGTATCGACTTGTTGCTTGGCCAGATATCCAGCTGCAAAACCTATCCCAGCTGCAATAATCATATTTGATTTCTTCAAAGCAATCACCTCTTTATATTGAATGTCTTCCATTATTCATACCCTGTTTCAACCGATTCAATCTGTATTGTTGAAAACGAAGTACTTTACCGGAGTGCGTTTTCAGCCAGTATACAAGAAATAGGGGACTAAAGGAAATGATATGGATAGAAGTATGAATTAATTCTCTAGATTCTTGATTATTGGTAAAATGGAAGGCTTTTTCGATATACTAATTAAGAAGGTAATATTTATCCACTTTTAAATGAAAGCAGGGGTTTTCGTGAATCAAGATACATTAAATATGTTTAAAACATTAACAGAATTACCGGGTGCTCCTGGAGATGAGCATCTTGTTCGTAAGTATATGGAACAGGAAATTTCTAAATATGCTGATGAGATGCTACGTGATAATTTGGGTGGCATTTATGGAGTAAAAAGAGGAGAAGGTCCTAAAGTACTTGTAGCAGGCCATATGGATGAGGTCGGTTTCATGGTCACGCAAATTACTGATACAGGGCTAATCCGTTTCCAGCCACTTGGCGGATGGTGGAATCAGGTTCTCCTTGCGCAGCGTGTTCAAATTATGACCTCAGGTGGTCCTATAGTTGGTGTCATCAGTTCAGTGCCGCCACATTTGCTTACAGATGCACAGCGTCAAAAGCCTATGGAAATTAAAAACATGCTCATTGATATCGGAGCGGACAACCGAGACGATGCACTAGCAATTGGTATTAAGCCAGGTCAGTCAATTTTACCAGTATGTGAATTCACACCAATGGCGAATGAAAAGAAAATACTGGCTAAAGCATGGGATAACCGCTATGGTTGCGGTCTGGCAATAGAGTTAATGAAGGAAGTAGCCGATGAGAAGCTTCCGAATGAACTTTATTCTGGTGCAACTGTTCAGGAAGAGGTTGGCCTGCGTGGTGCCAAAGTAGCTGCTAATATGATTCAGCCTGATATTTTTTATGGGTTGGATGCAAGCCCAGCAAATGATATGACAGGAAGCAGTAAGGAGTTCGGACATATTGGTGAAGGTGCCTTACTGCGCATTTTTGATCGTACTATGATCACACATCGAGGCATTCGTGAATTTATTCTGGATACAGCAGAGTCAAATAATATACCTTACCAGTACTTTATTTCACAAGGGGGAACTGATGCAGGAAGTGTCCATTTATCCAATAATGGTGTTCCTTCTGCTGTAATTGGCATTTGTTCAAGATATATTCATACATCTGGCTCAATTATTCATATTGATGATTACGCTGCAGCAAAAGAATTACTTGTAAAACTTGTTCGGACTACAGATCAAAATGTAGTTGACCACATTCGTAAAGCGTAAAGGT
>Ga0153999_1001077_pt1 | contig 11134 bp, 11 predicted proteins | sample TSNC083MetaG_FD_104675 | JGI IMG/M metagenome (GOLD analysis project Ga0153999, IMG submission 104675) | Attine ant fungus gardens microbial communities from North Carolina, USA - TSNC083 MetaG | ecosystem: Host-associated > Fungi > Mycelium > Unclassified | place: USA: North Carolina, Lumber... | reverse complement strand
TCTAACACATTGTCTCGTATTAATAAAATGGAAGTTAAGACTTGTGTTCCATTAATAATGGATTTATTTAAGGCAAATGCCGATGGTTATATTTCAGATGATGAAATGTGCAGTTCTTTTGAAATAATTGAAAATTATATTGTACGCCGCGAAATATGTGATCTTCCGACTAATGCATTGAATAAAGTGTTTGTGCAATTGGGGGCAGAGATTGATAAGGATATTGAGGATGATGGTATGTCTTATTATGATGCTTTCAAATATGAAATATTAAAGAGATCAGGAAAAAGCAGATACCCAAATGACCATGATTTTGAGGATAAATTTATGGTTTATGATTTGTATAATGCTAAAGCAGCCATAAAGAAATGTATACTGGAGAGATTAGAAAACTATGGGAACAGAGAACTGGTAGCAGTTGAGCAGTTAATTAGTGATGGCACATTAACCATTGAGCATATCATGCCTCAGACACTTACAAACGATTGGAAAGAGATGCTTGGTGGAAAATGGGAACTGATTCATTCAAAATACAAAGATACCATTGGCAACTTGACATTAACTGCCTATAATAGTGACTATAGCAATTCCCCATTTAAAGTGAAGAAAGCTATGCCTGAAAAGGGATTTGAATTCAGTAAACTTTTTTTGAACGGGTACATAAAACAATGCGAATCGTGGCGTGAAACTGAAATTATTGATAGAGCGAAAATTCTCTTTAAGAAAGCCATTAAGATATGGTGGTTACCAGATGCGCAAATTCCTGTGAGTACAGATAGCGAAGAATGGTTTGACTGGGATGAAGAAGCAGATGTTACCAACAAAAAAATTGTACAAGTTACAATAATGGAGAGTATTATTAATACTTCTGATGTGACTGCTGCTTATAAAGTAATACATGAGATGCTTTATGATATGGACCCAACCATGTATCATAATGGAAATTTCACATGGTTCAGTGAGTCTGAGGACAAATCGAGAAAACCATATAAAATTGGTGCAGATGCTTACATTGAAACAAATAAGAGCAGTCAGGAAAAATTAAGCACAATAAGGGTGATAGCAGAATTATGCAAGTTGGATTCGCAGGATATCCGTTTATTGGTACAGGAAAGAACAAGTAAACCTAAATTCGAAATAAGTGACGAGTCAACATATATAAATCTCCCTGTTGGTAAATTGGCATTTGAATTATTCAAGCATCTAATTGAAATGGGTGCTATTTCGGAAGATGAAATAGAAATGTTAAAAACCAAGGAATATACAAAACAACTTTTTAACCAGACAGATTATCCGATTATTGCAGATAGCCGGGATGCGAACAAAGGAAATAGTAGATATATAAGATACCGAAAGAGGTCATTGACTTTTATGGGGAAAGATATTTTTATAACAACTCAATGGTTCGAAGGAAATCGGATAGATCTTATTTCTTGGTATAAAAAACATATTTAGTAATAAATACACCGTTAAACAAACAAGTACAAACGGTTGAATAGATTATAAAATTGGAGTATAATTATAAAGATTAAAAAACAGAGCGAGAACCGTGAGCGAGATAAAAGAAGATAAATGGATAAATATCGATGAAATTGCAGAGTATTTTGGCGTTAAGGTGGCTTTGTGGTTGGATTATAAAGATAAGGATTTTCTTGCACAGAAAATTGGAAAGGCGTGGAAATTCAAATACTCAGAGCTTGAAGTTTGGATAAAAAAACAAAATAAAGATTAGAATTGCCCTATAATGATTTGTGAACACAAAATATATTGAGAGGCTAGAATGGAGATAAAAGAGGTATGGCTGTGAAAAAGTCAGAATTATATTCCCTTTTATGGGAAGCTTGTAATAAATTAAGAGGTGGCGTTGAGCCGTCAAGATATAAGGACTATGTGCTGCAAAGAGTGAATATGTAACACTGAAGGATGGTACGCCTCGGCTAACTTCAAAAGCAAAGAACAATCTAGATAAATGTGTTATTAATATTTGCGAACATAATGTCGTCAAGTATCAACATTACGAAAGAGATTTTTCAGAATTCGCATACTTGACAAGGGCTACTGACACTGTTCAAAAGGCTGTCACTTTTAATCCCAAGAACCAAAGTGTATTTAGATTTGCAACTGACGAGTTATTTCATTCGGCGGTACAAACGCTGGATGAATATGATATGCAAGAAGAAATTCAATTGATGAAAATGCTAGGAGATCCAGAAGCGACTTTGTGTAACTGTTTATGGTTTTTGATGGAGAAGAGAAAATGGAATTACCCCGAACGGTTTAATGAAAAAACGGAGCTTCACAAAAATTATCACGGCAAAATAAAAAACAACACTTGCAACAATATGAAAACAAATACTTTGATGACAATTTGTGTGGGGTTGCAACAGACATTTCGCATAGTGGAGAAATTATTTGAAAAATCCAATAATAAATTAGATTACTATAACGACCCTGATATGACATTCATTCATATTTTAGAGCGTTTCCCGGGTATTTCCCTTATGGAATTTAACGATATGCTAGAAATAAAAAACATCCCTAGATTAGAGACGAAATCCCGAGATTAAAAGTTCATAACTCGCCAAGTTGGCTTTGAACCCCGAAAGGGGTTCTTTTTTTATGCCCAAATACTCAAAAACCTTGATTATTGCCAATTTCATGCCCAACTCGCTGAGTTGGGCATGAAATTTTAAACCCCAGTAAACTACATATACAAGCTCCTTAGAGCTTAATAAAAATATTCTACAGCCTGATATGCATTAAGGGCTAAAGGATACGAGTATAGCCAACACCATGCGCTCAATAGCATGGTCGGCTAATTCGATACCCTTTCCTTTTTTGCGCCCATTTTAGGCTTGAGGGTCTGTGTGTCGAGTTACATAGGCTCTATTTTTGTCCTTTCGCCCCTCTGCTCAGGCAGAAAGGACAAATCATGAAAAAGCAGTTCTACGTCACTATCGAAGGTCAGCAAGTACCCGTAACCGAGGAAGTCTATCGTGCCTACAATCAGCCTGTATGGGCTGAGGAGAAGAGACAAGAACGCAGCAAGCGTTGTCAAATCAGTAATGGAAAAGGCGGAGTTAAGCGTTGTGAAGGTAATTGCAGCAAATGCTCACATGGACGTAATGGCAGCATTCTATCGCTCGATTGTCTTGAAGAGAACGGAAGCCACCTTGCCGACAATAAAGTTGCTGACCCACAGCAGCTTTTCGAGGACAGGCTTCTGACCGAAGCTCTATGGGCTGCGGTGACAGACCTCGAACCCGAAAACCAGATAATTATACAACTCTTTTGCAAAGGAGCGACGGAGCGTGACATTTCAAAAGCAGTTGGCTTATCTCAAAAAGGCGTTAACAAGCGAAAATCCAAGTTGTTTGCAATTCTCTACAGTAAACTGAAAGACTTCGAATAATTATGTGCTCGACTCGCCCTTATCTGTCCTTCGTCAGATGAGGACGAGTTTTGTAAATATTTTCTTCTTTGGTACTCAAATCAAACATTTCTGTCCTTTGAAAGGTGAGAGGACAAAATCCTTTTACCCTGTTTAATGTTTTGTGGCGTGAACGGGATTGTACTTTGAAAACTATATAATCATTCGCCAAATACATTCTCTTTGTGATTGTGATGAGCATAAGCGTGTGCAGTGGTACGCCATGACCTGCCAAAAGGCAGCAAGCGATAAGTATCAACTCAAAACATTGGGCAGCTCCCGATTTCGCCATAACCCACAAAGAGGACAATGATACTCCCGTCCAGTCTCAGTCCGAGCGGTAACCAACCCGTCGCAGGCAATGAGGGCGGCTCTGTCAGAACGACAGTTGGGGTGAAACTCCCGTGGAGTCAGTTCGCTGCTGACCGTTTGGCGACTTCCCTGCGTTATTTAACGCATTTGCATTTTCGGGGTGTCGAGGACAAATTGAAATGCTTTTATCATAAAGCCAGATGCAAGGCGGTCTATGGAACAGAGCTTAGTTCATGCTCTCCCGACCTTAAATACTTCCTTGTGTCTGGCTTCTACATAGGCAGGATGCCTGCCTAAATCCTGAGGAGGTCAAACACTATGGAAAGAAAAATCAAGCGTGGTGACATCTACTACGCAAACTTAAATCCCGTTGTCGGCTCAGAGCAAGGCGGTATGCGACCCGTACTTATCATTTCCAACGATATAGGTAACAGGCATAGCCCAACGGTCATTATTGCCGCCATTACAAGCCGAGTACACACGAAAGCAAAATTACCCACTCACATATCGGTAAAAGACTTTGAACATCTTGATAAGGACTCTATCATTCTGCTTGAACAAATCCGTACACTTGACAAGCAGCGATTACAAGATTATATCGGGATAATGCCCGCAGTTTTAATGGCTAGAGCTGATAATGCTCTTGCCATTAGTATTTCACTCAAAGGAGGTCATGCAGATGCAGGAATTTAGTGAAGCTGTACTTGAGGAAAAGATTGCAGCGTTAAATAAGGAAACAGAAGTCATACCGCAAATCCCATATGAGAAAAGAATTTACACCGTTGATGAAATACAAGACATTTTGGGGATTAGCAAAACAACAGCATACAATTTGGTGAAGTTAAAGGTTTTTCATTGTGTCAAAGTTGGTGGTCATTACCGAGTATCCAAAAAAAGCTTTGATGAGTGGCTTGATAATCAAATGAATGATTGTCAAGTGTGCGAAACTGTATAGTCAGGCTGCTTTGCACATTTCACTTTTTCTCCGTGAGGAAATACAATATAGTCAAGCAGTAATGCTTGGCTATATGGCTATTGCAGTCGGCTGACGAGCCGCATTAAAATCGGAGGAATTGCCTATGTTTGATGAAAAAATCTCTAAACTAAATGAGGGTATATCAGCATATACCCCTGATACATACGAAAAACGCACCTATACGGTTGAAGAAATCCAGAGCATTTTGAGTATAGGAAGAAACGCATCGTATGAACTGGTAAAGTCCAATCAGTTTCGCTCTGTCCGTGTTGGAGGAAGCATCCGCATATCTAAGAAAAGTTTTGATGCTTGGCTTGACGGAATAACGGAGCACGGCGAAATGGGGGTGTGTACTAATGAATAAGAAAAGTATGTCCGTTACAGAAATGCGAAGAATGCTCGGATTGGGCAAGACAGAATCTTACTGGCTTGTTAAAAAGAACTGCTTTGAAACCATTATTATAGCAGGAAAAATGCGGGTAATGGTAGACAGCTTTGAGAAGTGGTATGCCAGTCAGCTTCACTATAAAAAGGTGGATGGCAGTCCGCCGGGGGAAAACTGGACATCCATTACGATGTCAATACGGGAAACCGCCAGTTTACTTGGCATTACAGAAAGTTCACTATATGACCTGCTCAAGAAAAATCCGTTTCGGATTACGCAGGTTGGGATGTATAAACGGATTTATAAAGACAGCTTTGAGGACTGGTATCATTCGCAGACCCATTACAAAAGGACTGACGTACATAAGGAGGTGTCATACTGATGCAAGGACAAATTGCTGAAATGAGCAGGACTTCAAAACCTGTTTCAAATAAAAGAAGTTATTCTGTTGCGGAGATACAGCAGATACTTGGGGTAAGCCGCCCTACTGCTTATAACCTGATTAAGCAGAACCTATTTCAAAGCGTTCATATGTGTGGAAGTATCCGAATTATCAAAGCCAGTTTTGATGTTTGGCTTGATGCGTCAATGTAGGAGGTGATTTTGATGGCATCTATTATTAAGAGAAAAAACCGCTACTCTGTGGTTTACAGCTATACCGATGAAAACGGCTTAAAAAAACAAAAATGGGAAACCTTTTCCACTAATGCAGAAGCCAAAAAGAGAAAAACACAGGTTGAGTTTGAGCAGGATACGGGAAGTTTTATTGTCCCCACTGCAAAAACGGTCAGTGACCTGCTTGAAGAATACACATCTATCTACGGTGTAAACACATGGGCAATGTCAACCTATGAAGCCAGACGAAGCACAATTTTCAATTATATTAACCCGCTTATCGGAGATATGCAACTGGAAGATGTGACACCGAGAACGATGGATAAATTCTATCAGAGCTTACTCACGGTCAAGACTAAGGTAGTGAATAACCGCAAGCCAAACAATGAGTACCTCACGGCACATACCGTTAGGGAAATACACAAGCTGCTCCGCAATGCCTTTAATCAGGGTGTTAAATGGGAGCTGATGTCCAGAAACCCCGTACTCAATGCCACGCTCCCAAAAGAGGAACACAAACAGCGTGAAATCTGGACAGCCGACACCTTATTCAAAGCATTGGAGGTATGTGACGATGATAATCTGGCATTGGCATTAAACCTTGCGTTTTCCTGCTCTCTACGCATGGGAGAAATGCTTGGTCTGACTTGGGACTGCATCGACATTTTAGAGGACAGCATTAAGAATGGTTGTGCTTATATCTCTATCAATAAGGAGCTGCAACGAGTAAATCGTGATGCTCTGGAGCAGTTAGGTGAAAAGGGCGTTATATTCAAATTTCCACCTGCATTTGCAAGTACCCATACAATGTTGGTATTAAAAGAGCCGAAAACAAAGACGAGTGTCAGAAAGGTATTCCTGCCAAAGACGGTTGCTAAAATGCTTGTCAGACGGCGTGAGGATATAGAAAATCTAAAGGAGCTGTTTGGAGATGAATACACAGATTACAGTTTAGTATTTGCTTCCTCTTGTGGCAGACCAATTGAAGGACAGGTTATCAATCGGGCATTATCAAAGCTAATTAAGGAGCATGGTTTGCCGCCTGTCGTATTTCACAGCTTTCGCCACTCAAGTATCACCTATAAATTGAAACTGAACGGTGGCGATATGAAATCAGTACAGGGTGATTCGGGACATGCACAGGTCAAAATGGTTGCGGATGTTTATTCCCATATCATTGATGATGATAGACGGTTTAATGCCCAGAGATTTGAAGAACAGTTTTATCAGCCTAAATCTGTGGCTACTGTTGGGGAAGAAACAAAGGAGTCTGCCCCACAAGCATCTGCATCTGACCAAGAAACCTTGCTGAAACTGCTTGCCAATCCAGAGATGGCAGCACTCCTGAAAACACTTGCAAAGAATTTATAGAGACGAAAGGCAGTCTGTGAAAGATTGCCTTTTCCGTATATATAGCAAGATTTATGAATGCTTGAACAATTAAGTGTGTAATGGTATAATTTTACAGACGACTTTTAATATGCAGGCAAAAATGGTGGATAGTTGGAGAGAAGAATGGAAATATTACAATTTGATGAATTTGTACGCTCATTGAAGCAGAATAAAGACACATACCATTCCTTGTTGTTAGGTGCAGGAACTTCTATTGAGTCCGGTGTTCCCACGGCATGGGATTGTATCTGGGATTGGAAACGTGAAATTTATCTTTCACAGAATCCAGAACTGACTGATTATTATAAAAACACAAAAGTAGACTCTGTAAGACAAACGATTCAGCGGTGGCTAGACCAACAAAATATTTATCCGGAAAAAGATTCGATTGAGGAATACTCTTATTATGCTAAAAAAGCTTATCCGATAGCTGAAGACCGAAGAAAATACTTTCAAAATCTTATACATGGAATAAATCCAAGTATTGGATATCACTTAATCTGCCTATTAGCTGAAATAGGATGGATTAAAAGTGTTTGGACAACGAATTTTGATGGGATTATGTTGAAAATGGCTCATCATTATGATGTAACGCCTATTGAGATAACTTTGGAAACGGAACAAAGAATTTATCGAACTGACACTGATAAAGAGCTTCTTTGCATTGCATTACACGGGGACTATAAGTATGGTGCACTTAAGAATACATCAAATGAGTTAGATTCACAGAGCGATATATTTATAAAGGCTTTAACTAATGAGGCGGCAAAAAGAAACCTTATTATTATAGGATATAGTGGACGAGACGCATCCTTAATGGAGGCATTGAGGCAAGCGTATCAACAGCCGGGTGCTGGGCGATTATATTGGTGTGGATATGGAACGAGATGTTTGCCAGAGGTTGAGAGTTTAATAAATTTCATTAATGCCGCTGGTCGATCTGCGTATTATATATCAACGGATGGTTTTGATAAAACCATGTTAAATATAGCACGGCATTGTATGAGTGAAGATAGAAACTTTTTATCCCGAATCGAAACGCTCAAACAGGAATTGGGAATGGATATGACCATTGGGAACAGCAAGTTTGTTTCTTTCGCAGGTGTGCCTCGAAAAGTAGTTGATACGAATGCGTCACCAATTAATTATCCTAAAACTTGTTTCCAATTTGAAATAAAGTATGACAAGGAAGAACATCCTTGGGAGTATTGTCATAATCTTGAGAAAAGTAATATAATAGCGATTCCTTTGAAAGGTATGGTTTATGCTTGGGGAGATAAGGAGTCAATTCTTGCTGTATGCGGAGAAAGAATGACGAGTAATATTACTACAGTATCATTTAATACAGCCCATGGTGCAATGCGAGAAATGCTGGTTCGTGCTATTGCCTATATACTTGCTGCACGCAAAGGGTTTGGTTATAACAAAAATACTGTATGGGATACAAATCAGAAAATCTCAAGATATGTTAATGGAAAAACTGTAGTAGCATATAAAGGTTTGAAATGCTCCTGCATTTACGATGGAAAGTACAATTATGTTACGTTTTCGCCATCATTTGTATATGATGAAAGTGTTAAGTTGGAGAAAGCAGAACGTAAGCAGTTTGCTGATGCTTTTCATTTGCAAATTAACGGTGGAAAACCCAACTTAATGATTCATAATTATATTGAGGAATGGAAAAAGTCTTTGTTTGAGACTGACAGGATTAAAGAATCCTATCCTGTTAATGTGACATCGGGATTTGAATTTACCATTGTAAGGAATAGCGCACTTATAGCAGTAAATGGTCATAAAAGTAGAGAAATGTCTCTACCAAAAGAGATTAGCAAAAAGCGGTTGGTGTATCAAGGAACAGAGTGTAAAGACCCTGAATTATTGTTTTATAACTCGCAGCAGAATAGAGTGGTGTCAGATTTTCATCCAATGCGAGGGTTAGCAAAAAACACACCATTCGACTTTTCTTTAAACAGAGATGCGAATCCATCAATTTCGATAGGTGTTTTATGTCCTTCAGATTGTAGTGTATCCTTTTCGGGATTTTTGAATTCTCTTAATTTAAGGTGTGATGTAAAGAAGAATATAGATTATGTAATTCCGTTTCCCGGTTTCTTTTCTGCGTTTAAAACGGCTTTGAATATCCCGGCTCAATCAGATAGCGAGTGGATGAATTACGAGGCAAGAGGTGCTGAAAGTTTGCAGAAGTCAGCAATAGAATTAGGAAATACAATTAATCGTAAGTTAGAGGCACTTAGTTCTACAAATGCTGAAGTAATATTGATTTATATACCAGATGAATATGACTCTATGACAGCATATTCTACAGAATATGAGAGTTTTGACCTTCATGATTTTGTCAAAGCTTATGCAGCTCAAAAAGGAATAGCAACACAATTTGTGCGTGAAAAAACCTTGAATAGCGATTTACGCTGCCAAATACTTTGGGCTTTGTCTTTGGCAATATATGCAAAGGCATGTCATACACCTTGGGTGATTTCTGATATTCAAAGTGATACAGCTTTTGTAGGAATCGGATACAGTCTTAATTCAACATCAAAAAAATCACATGTTATCGTGGGCTGTAGCCATGTATATTCTTCAGACGGACAAGGAATGAAGTATAAGCTATCGAAGATAAATGATGTAACTTTCGATAAAAGAAACAATCCGTTTTTATCAGAAGAGGAAGCGTATAAGCTTGGCTTAAATATTAAAGAATTATTCTATAGGTCTTTTAAAGAGTTACCACGTAGAGTAGTAATTCATAAAAGAACACCCTTCCGAAAAGAAGAAGTTAAGGGGCTTGTGGAAAGTTTATCTGCTGCTGGGATTGTGGATATTGAGCTGTTAGAAATTACATATGAGGATAATTTGAAATGTTTTGAATTCAATAAGGAATTTGGCATTCATGGATTTCCTATTACGAGGGGACTATGCTTTCCGCTTAATGATAAAACAATGTATTTGTATACTCACGGAATCGCACCATCGGTTCAAAGTCAAAATCGCAACTATATTCAGGGAGGAAAAACGATACCAATACCTTTAAAGATAGTAAAGCATTATGGTACTGGTACAGCAACGCAGATTGCTACAGAGATTCTTGGATTATCTAAAATGAACTGGAATAGCTTCGAATTATATTCAAAGCTTCCGTGTACTATAGTATCCTCGAATGAAATTGCTCGTATTGGATGGCAATTATCACAGTATGAAGGACGATTATATGACTATAGATTCTTCATGTAGAGGATGGGATGATCCAATTTTGCATCCAACGGGTGCAAAATTGAAAAGAGTAATAGGAAGTGGAAAGAAAGGAACATTTTTTACAATGTAACGTTTCCCTATTTTCAATAGCTCTGCTAATTCTCTGCTAAAAACACTCTATAAAAACGCTTGTTTTTAGCTATAAATTGATAGGATTTCTTTTACACCGTGATAGTGCGTAAGCCTTGATTTCATAGGATTTTTTAGGAATTGCTATTGATTGTTTGAGTGAAACCCGTGCTACTCCTAAGCGAAGGGTCGGACGTTCAAATCGTCTCGGGGACGCCACAAAAAACGCCGAAAGTCTTGTAAAATCAAGGTTTTCGGCTTTATATATTTCACGAGAGAAATTGAACTCGTAACAAATTGCGATTAGCAGAAGCGATTTCTGCTAATCAGATTTGACCCCAGACCAATCAAACTTTTGATTTTAATCACGGATTAGCTTGCTAATGATTAGCAGGATATTCACGAATTCTGCTAATCAAAATGCCTTCTCTGCTAATTTGAGAAAAAAACGTGCTAAAAACCTTGCTAATTTAAAAGGCGAGTGTTCCTTGTTCAAAGACTCGTTAAGTAGGTATAATAAGTTCTAATTTGCAGATGAAATTGTGATATAATCGGGTGTAATGTAGATAGAAAAATAGGAATTTGTAGAGGTGGTATAACGCAATGAAAAAGAAAAGTATAATAATTGGCATCATCGTTGTAATAGTTGTAGTAATAAGCATTTACCTTCTAACCTCTTCTAAAG
>Ga0153999_1001076_pt1 | contig 11136 bp, 15 predicted proteins | sample TSNC083MetaG_FD_104675 | JGI IMG/M metagenome (GOLD analysis project Ga0153999, IMG submission 104675) | Attine ant fungus gardens microbial communities from North Carolina, USA - TSNC083 MetaG | ecosystem: Host-associated > Fungi > Mycelium > Unclassified | place: USA: North Carolina, Lumber... | reverse complement strand
CCCTGGCTTCATCATTCACTCCGTATACCCATTCACGACGCCGTAGTCGCAATGCTTCATTGTCTTTGACAGATGACTCCTACGAGAGCGACAGAGAACGTATGAATACAGATTCCCCCACCTCGGGAACAAACTCTCCGTATCTTAAGGCGAATGGCAGCGAAGAGGATATAAACCCGACTACTGCCAAGCATATCCATTCAACTACCAAGACTTTTCCTCTAACACCGCCTCGACGCAAGTCGTCCACTAGTATGGATATGCAAGAGAGTTTTGGTCTCATGGCCAGTTCCGGGAAACGTATCTCGCTTCCTGTAGGTGCTCTTGAGCTCCAGCGCCACCCTGGGATCAGGCTTAGAGCAGCTATGTTGCAGTTAAAAGCACCTAGGATACTTAGTCTTCTAGCAGAAACTCGCCCTGAAGAGGCTGATGTCAAATCAGAGGCCGCTTTTCGGCGCCTTGTTCGGACTTCCCTCTGCAGCCTCGGACACCTCGATCAGCGACTGATCGTGGCCGATATCCTGAAGAGGCTGGACATGAAGACAGCCAGGAAGAGGATACTCCAAGTGATGATGAAGAGGCCGATGGTGCGGATGAGCTTTTCGCTTTCTCGGCATCGAGTGGTGCTGAGCCTATCAGCATCCAGAAGCCTTTGACTCCAGGTGGAAGTGTTAGCGGCGATGGAATGAGTACAACTGAGGCCTCATTTGATGCAATGGAAGTGGACATGGTAAATGCCACCCTTTCCTGTTTTGAACGATTATCTAAAATCTGACCCTATCAGCCTTTTGGGTCGCCCTCTGTGTCTTCTGTAGTGCCGACGTCAATCAATCAGTGGCGTTATACGCCTCCCCCTACCGGCAGTGCAGTGCGATCGAACAAACGAAAATGTGATACATCAGGACTCTAGCTAGAAACACGAACTGACCGATTTTTCTAGATGAAGATCGCTTTGATCCATATCCCATGACTAACAAACGGCGTGCTGTATCCCCCGCAGTACTTGAAACAAGTTGTCGAACCCCAATAGGCCGAGGGAGCACAGCGCGGCTTCCAATCGCTGCTGCACCCATAAGTATTCCAGGATCACAAATGAGTTCTACATGTTCATCTCCAACAATATCGGGGAATTACCCAAGGATCTCAAGCTCCGTCAGTGCTATGTCATCTAGTCCTACCATGCGCTCAAGCATGGCGCTGGCAAGCCCAATACTGCGACCCATGCTGCGAAGAAGAGAGACCGGGGAAGAAAAGGAGGTTGAAGGTGCTGGAGAGGCAGTGAATGGGTTGACTTTGAGTTAATGTTGACCTTTTATCTTATGGACTTAAGTTTCAATACTGCTCACTTGACAATATCGATGTGGCGAATTCTGTCACGTGTGCAAAATTCTTCGGAAATCTGAGGCTTTGATCAGTTCATCGTTTGAATCGGCACCGTTACTCATTGTCTAAAACATCCAAGCATCCGGCTGCCTCACCCTTTCCTCGCTTGTGATAGTACAGCCTGATCGAACGAACGTTGTCCAAGCCTCACACGATTTGTGAATCACACCGCAGCTCCTAGAATTCACTTTTGTGTCGTCGCCTTCACATACACGTTTTTGAGACATTGCTCTGGGCTTCTTACGTTCTTCCGATCCAGCTGGATCAAAAGCAGAATCTAGATACGCGTTCAATCTTGGCTCCATCTAGTGTTTCTGTAAGGAAAGGAAAGTGAATTGTTGGGCGAACAACTTCGTATAAAGGGACAGAACACCGCACATTCAGGATGATTGACACAAAACAACCAGCACCCACATCTTTTTCTAATTCTCCCTTCCTCTCTTCTACGACTCACCAGCAATCGAAACTCACGAAAAAGCAGAAGAAAGCTTCTGCTTTCCGCGATAAATCTTCCAGGAGAAAAACGAAGAACATAGGCCCCAAGCATGAACAGGAAGCTGAAATGGAAGATCTTCATGTCCTTACCATGGAAAAGCCGTCTCGTTCTCGCCATGCGAGCGGCTCAGTGCAAATGGGAAACGAGGAAGGACAAGCCACAGAAGGCACCGAAAGAAGTAAATCAACACGTGCGAACGGGAAGGGGCTGGCTGATAGTATCCGTTTGGCGCAGCAAGAAGTCTGCGGTCAATCACGGCAACAAAAGTCACATCCGAAGCGTCAGCGGATTGACGCAGTCGAGGCTGAAAGATGTGATGGAGAACATGAAGAGCAAGATGAAAAGCGTATCAAAAAGCGCAGACGAGCAGACTTGGATGCAGCGGATGAGAGGCTGGGGATGGGCGGGAAACTCGATGGCGAAAATGCCCAAGAAAAAGGTCGTAACAAAAGACAAAAGATTGAGAAAGCTGAACGTGAAATGGATTGTGCAGAAGGGGAAGGGGAAGGGGAAGAAATGAGCGAGGACGAGGGAGGTGAAGAGAGGAAGCAGAGGAGGGAGAAGCAGAGGTTTATCTTGTTCATTGGTTGGTCGCTGTCCGTTCAGATATTGTGGTATTCAAGAGGCTCGTAGGAAATTTGAAGTATACCACCCCGGTGGACGTGATCAAGACTCATTTCTCTGCATGTGGTACGTTGTTTTTGTTCCATTTTGACAATTCCTCATTCTGAGTCCACTCCATAGATCCACTGCCCGAAGTGCGGCTTCTTACTCCGAAAGCATCCTCAAATGGGAAAGGCACAACCAAATCAAAAGGCTGCGCTTTCCTCGAATTCTCGAACAAGACTTCACTCCAACAGGCACTTAAACAACATCATTCTATGCTAGAAGGTCGTATGATCAATGTTGAATTGACTGCAGGTGGAGGAGGAAAAGGCGAAAACCGTCTGGAAAAACTCAAGAAAAGAAATCAGGAGCTTCTGGGACAACGAGCGAGTTTTCATCTCTCCCTCAGAATTGAGTTATTAACGTTTCGATCTACAGAGCAAGAAGGCGGACCGGAAAAACAAGAAAGATGGATCGCTTCCTTCAAGACCAGACAAACCCCAGCGGTACTCTGCAACATCTGGTATTGAACAGACTATGCCTGAAAAGAAACGGACATGGACAGTTGGCGACACCGCTGAGGATGAAGTTCATAGGGGTGGCCAAAGGCATAAGAAAGTTCGAGGTTCTCGCAAGTCAAAGTCAAGAGATTGGGGGACCGGTGTAAATGCTATACCGGTTGGCTAAGACTTTGTGTCCCAGGCTTTCTCTGTCACTGATTATTATGTATGTTTCTATGCTGCATTAATCCATTTCCTGCTCGTGCTCGAGATATAGAATGGTTCAGTTTCCAGCTTTTCCGGGCATTCGGCAATGAACCCACGTCTCAACGTAAAGTCTGTGTTGGACTAAGAGAAAGGACCCCCAATAATTATAAACATGAAAAAAAAGAATGAATGGAAAGGTCCCAGTGTGTCACGATACCAAGATGAATATTAGGAACTACAAGAACGTCAGTAATTAGGTGATAAAGAGCGGGAGAACGACGTACAAAGACAATCAAGACTCCAAACATCTTCAACATCAGCCACCGGTTACTCATCATGCTCGCCAGGTATTTCGAAAGTTCCCCGTGCGCAGAAGTGATGTTGCTTTCGATGTCTATGACGTTGTCATCGATACGTTGTACCATTTCTCGTTGCTCGGCAACCATATTCGCGAGCTGAGTAAAGATCTGGCCAAGCTCAGCGATGGTGGTTTCGATGGTCTCAATGGCATTTGACCGCTGTTGGATATATGAGTCCTAGAAGGTTCAGGAATGAGCAAATCTATAAATGCCGAACAATGCAGACGACATACTTGCTGTTCGACCAGTTGCATCTGCAACAATGCCCCACCTGCGTGACCGTTCGCCTGGTCGCCTGCCTCTGTCGAACGAAGGTCCATAGCAAGTTCATCATTGTTGGGTGTTGCTCGCCCTTTTCCTTTGAAATCAAAATGATTAGTGGTTCCGTCACCCATGGGGTCGCCACGAGAGGAACTGTATAGTACTGAATCTAGATGTTGGTCAGAATTTGTAAACAACAGGTACAGGAAAGACATGCTTGAGGGTGCCTGTGTGGCAGCCGATGCGGCGCTATACATGAATTGTTCCGTTCGTGTCTTCGATTCTTTCATGTTCTGGACTCTTGTGTCAAAAAAGAGGCGGAATAGGGATGTACCGTTCCTTACCTGTGTTCGTACTTCTAGTACGTCCTTAAATGTTATACTCGTATTGGCCAACTTGCTCTGAAGGAGCATGACAACATTATTTGTATGCTCTTCTACCAGTTTGCCCTCCGGCGAGTGACCAGAGTTCCGTTGCTTCACATAGGCCTGTAGATTTGCAATCCGTTTGTTTATGTCGGCAATATCTTGCTTTATGATATATGTCAGTTCCTGTAATGAAAGGATGGCCATGTGGAGATTTTTCTGAATGGGAAGTAGCTATGCGCACACTAATTTCCACTGGTCGATCGTCGAACAGAGTTTTCCTCTTTGCAACTAGTGAGGTGTCATTACCTCTCACGAAAAATCATAGAGGAGGAGGATTGGCAGGCATACGTTGTGCGAGCTTGTTGAGTTTCAAACTAGTGTCACGGATGTTCTTTCCAATTGTAGATGCCATACGAAAGAACTCGCTCTTGGATGGTCTATCTTTCTTCAAGAGACGCTGTTTCAATTCTACACCGCGCATAGAGTATCGATTGCAAATCGAGTCTACACATGCTCTGAATTCATTTGTGCGGTCCTGGATGGGCATTGTAAGAGCACCCTAGTTGACAAAATAGAGAACAAGGAGATGTACGGACGTGGCGCACGTGATTGAAAGCGTCCTTCCACTATCCTGAGCGATCAAGTTCTGCTTGAAGGGCTCACGAAATTTGCTGACAAACTTTTATGCACTTGAGTTCACCCCTGTTGCACGCCTTTACCTCGAGATCTGTTCGTTCATTGCTTTATTTCAATTTGTCTCTCTTCTCTCCTCATCTCAATCGACATACTCTCTCTAGACCTCCGATCACTTCTGTCATGTATCATGCAAAAACTCAGCCTACAGGTGCATCCAAGGTCCTCATTTTCGGGGCAGGAAATTTTGGATCATGCTTGGCTTCCCATCTCGGAGACTCACAACATGACGTCTATATGTGGGCACGCGAAGAAAAGATAGTAACATATTTCAACGAACACAGACGCAATCCAGTTTACCTTAAGGACCATGAGTTTCCCAAAACCATCACTGCAGTTGGTCCTGAACTACCCACAAAGGAATTTATTAAAGAAATGGATGTTGTGCTATTTGCGATCCCAACACAATTCTTGCGGTAAGCGCTCTTCACTTATTTTTATTTTCGGCTGCCTAGCTGAGGTCCATGGGGGCAGAGAAAGTTTACGCATCCTTCAGCCCAGATTTGAGATCGAGACCATGCCCCTCATGATATTCGTGAACAAGGGTATAGAAATTGAATCCAACGCACTTACTCTCGAGATCATCACGGATACCTGTGGACCGGAAATTGCACAGGCGGCGACCTTCATCGTGAGTTTCACGCTGTCCACGTGGTAAAGGAGTACAGTCATAATATCCATTCGAGTCCGGACCTTCTTTTGCCAAAGAAAGTGAGATTTACGGTCATTAGGTGGCGGCTTCCCCTTCTGATTTGTTTCCTCAATTAGTTGTCGACAGACAACCCACGTCCGTTTCAGTTGCTTCATTCACCGAAGCGGAAGCAGGCAAAACTGCGACGTTGTTTCACCAACCTCACTTTAGATGGTAACTAGTTTTACACCTTTCATTGATCTATTTATGCTAGGTTTCATTATTTAATCTAGCTACACCAATGGGGACCCTATTGGCATTGAACTATCCGGCGCCCTGAAGAACGTGTACGCAATAGCGGCAGGCATGTCGGATGGACTGGGCTTCCAGAATAATACGCGTGCAAGTTGGTATCATTCTATCTCTTCTGCCTCCCATCTCTACAGCGCTGATAGTAGGATAACTGCGTATGCAGTGATTATCACTAGGGGCCTCGCCGAGCTGACGTGTATTGGAACAGCGTATGGCGCATCCCCACTAACCTTCCTGGGCTTGGCTGGCGTTGGAGATTTGTTCCTGACATGTAGCTCGTCGAACAGTCGTAACTACACGGTTGGCTATCGACTAGGACGAGGAGAATCGCTGGATGATATTGTGAAGACCTTGGGGAGTGTAGCTGAGGGTGTGCCCACAGCGAAAGGTGCTAAAATGATCATAGATGAGTTAGGTATCAATGCGCCGATTGCAACTTCAGTAAGCAGAGTGCAGCTTTCACAAATTATGATTTGCTCATGGAGCTCCGATGAGACAGGTCTATGACGTGTTGTATAACAGTGAGTAGAAGGACGCATTCCAAGCACGAGGTGACGGCAAACTAAAAGGGAGAACAGACAAGGATACTCGATTGGCAGTTCGTGAGCTCATGAAGCTTCCACCCTCCAAGGAGCTTGAACTTCCGCCGATGGCAGGTAAGCCTGCGCGCCGCCTTCTGCGAAAATTGGGCCTGGAGGTCGATTCGCCGGTTCTTAAGGTGAGGGATGACAACGATTCGAGTACCAGAACCGAATTTTAGAGGGCCTGTATACATGTAAGAACAATTTCTTTTGATTCCATTATAACCTGTCAATTTAAATACTTTGAATACCCTGTATGAGCGGGATAACGGTGACCCGGCCGGCATGCGGCGTGACATAAGATCGATCTGAAGCGTGCGGCGGAATTTTTTTATTTTTTATTTGCCAACTTTTCTGAGGGCTAGTCAAATCTTGTTGGCTTGCTTTCACCTTTTGTCCTCTCTTCTCATACTAGCCCCTTCCCATCCACCACCATCCAACTATGGCCCATGTTTTGTTCAAGGCCTGTTCTGAGGGCAACCTCTCTGTTCTCAATGAAGTATTGCCCAATATAAATCCTCTTGAACTTGAGACCCAAGGTTCGTCATCTATTCCTCGGACCACGTCGTGTGCCCCATCGATCGGGTGCTCTTATGTTTATCTTGAATGCTATAGACGAGTCCGGTTCAACCCCGCTCATCGCAGCCGTGAAAAACAGCCATGTGGACGTCATCCACGCTCTCCTCGTCAAAGGCATGTCTCTTCCTTTTCTTTGCTCATGATGTCCTCTGATAGTTTAAACCAAAGGTGCTGATCCTTCCCATGGGTCTCCAGAGGAGTATACCGCGGATGCGGCCATTTTGGATCTTCTGGCTCAGGCGAAGAATAAGTCGTTGCCGAATGGTGTTCAAACCCCCCAGCCAACTTATCCTCTCGACGGCAACGATGATCCTCAAAAGGCATACTACCCTCTGCCTCCCCCAGAAAATTATCCATATTACACGTCAATCAATCTTTCCTCTATACCTGACGGAGGCGCGTTTTATCCACCTCTACCGCCGCAGGCAATGGGTGAAAGCCACTCGTCTGGAGGCTTGAACAATCTTCCGCCGCCAGAAATTGCCCGTTTCATTCCTTGTCGGTACTTTCCAGCCTGTCGCTACGGCCCCTCGTGTATCTTCGCCCACCCACCTCAAGGCTATTATCCCAGCGGTGCCCATCCACCCTATCCACCATTCGACCCCATGACTGTGCCTCCCTATCCTCCAAATTTCTATCCTCCACCAAATTTTCAGCATAATGGACCACATTCGATGGTGCCTCTCTCACCGCCACCTCATATGGCCCATTCCAGGTCGACTTCGGAGGTCGTATCACCCACTCAAGGACCCTTCAGGCCTAATGGAGTCCCTCCTTCCTACAGAACTATGCCGCACCTTCCTTCAGTTCCGATCCCTCTTTCAATCCCACCCCTCCCCCCTGTCCACCAGCTTCCTACCCCAGGACCTCGATCACCGAACTTTTCGCCCTCTTCTGCAACTCCCTATCATATGCAACAGGAGAGCCCTGGTATTTATCCTCCTCAACCACTTCTGCAACCACATTTGCCGAATGGAAATGTAAGCTTTGCTCCGGAGGTTGACAGTGCTCCGAAGCCCATGCAGCCCAGTCCGGAAGGTTTCAACAATAGTGTTGCCCCGTCTCATCATGAGGGTCCCGTACACCCTCGTCGCGGCGGTCGTCGACCCTCGCTCGGTAAACCCAAGCCTGCCTGCCTGTTCTTCCCTACTGGACGTTGCAAAAATGGGTGCGTGATCCATAGATCCTTTTTCGCCAAAATGGCCTCTGCATCCATGCTGATTTCTCTTTCTGAATTCCAGTGATGACTGTCGATTCCCACACGTGATGCCTGATGATACGTACTTTGGTGGGAGAGCGGGATCGGCGAGGCAGTCACGCAATCACACTCATTCTAATGGTAATGGTAATATTGGTTTGGAAGAAAAGATGAACAACATGAAAATTCGAGATGTGAGGGAGATTTGTTTCACGCAGTGGTGTTTTTCTTCTCATATTGATTCAAATCCAGGAGCCGCATGCACAGCGACAATCTCATCAGCCGAACGGCGCCCACGAGACTGGATCCGTCAATAACGGTAGTGGGACTGGCGGTCGTTCACGATTTTCTTCCAATGGCAAACACCACCATACTCATCACAGCTATAACAATGGGAAAGCGCAAAAGCCGCAGGTGTCTGCTGTTAAGCAACGTGTCCCAAACGCGGATGATTTTCCTGTGCTGGCTGGGACTGTGACGCCGCCGTCCAAGAGTTGTGTGACTACAAACGGACCGACGGCTGCGCAGGTGCTACAGGCGCCTCCTCCTGTTAAAAAGGAGAGCATGGTAGCTGTTGTTATCAATGGCAGTGAGCCGCCGAGCAACGCTCGTTTGAATACACCTGAGCGTCCAAGGTCGGCTGCCGCGTCGACAAAAGTGTGTATCTAAAAAGTCGATAATGCCAATGCTGATTTTCTGGAACCCAAATTAGGACGTTGCCAAAGGTGAAGCTGCTGATAAAAAGGGATCCTCTGAGTTGGTGAAGCATTATCCTGCTTCATTTGCAGCTGTGGCCATGGCTGCTGCTACTGGATCGTCGTCGCCGTCGTCGTCGTCAGCTGACATTTCCAAAGAGGTGTCTGTTTCTGTTTAGAAGGGAGGGTGTGATCATTGTCATCTCCTCTCTCTCTCTCTCTTTCTGTGTGTGTGCGTGTCCGGTTTTTTTATATATATATCGACTCTACACACATCTTGTCGTCCTCGCTCTCCCGCTTGTCTTTTTTTTTTGCTCCATCTTTTTTTCTTCTTACTTGATCAAAAAAAAGGTCCTTTGTCCCCTCCCCATTCCATTATTTTCATTTCTTGTTTGGACATGGACATTATCTTCATCTCTTGTGGGAAAGGATTTTCTCTCTCTCTCAATCTCTCTCTCTCTCTCTCTTTCTTTTCTTTTTTACGCTTCCCTGCTCATGTTTGCATTTTCTTCCACAGGAACATGCTACGTTTTGTGTTTTTTGTTTTTGTTTTTGTTTTTGTTTTTTTTGGTTTGCGGAGATTCATCTGTTGTTGGTGTTTCTCTCTTCTCTTGGCTTTTTCCCCCCTCCCTCCTTTGTGTACGAGTGCTTGTTTCTTGTTTTTGTTTTTGTTTTTGTTTTCCTTTTTGTTCTTTTTACTTTTCGTTTGTGCTCTGTGTCCCCATTTCTTACCACCGTGTTTTATTGGGTTTCGTTATTTTTCTTTCTTCTTCAGACTCCCCCCTTTTTTTGGTGCTTTGTTGTGTTGGTTGTGGTTTTTTTTTCTCAGAAAAATGTGCAGTTTCGTTTTTTTTTGTCTGTCGTTTTTTTGTCTGTCTTGAGAAGAGTCGATATATAACGTACGTACATATATACATACATACATAACAGTTTTCTCTCTCTTTCTCTCTTCATTTTTATATATTACGCATACAAATACAAATCCATATCTACGTACCTATTAACTCCCATCACCACCGCCTTCTCTCTCTCTCTCTACTATCCTTTCTTCACAATGTACCACGCTCTCTTTTTTAGCATAACAAACGTTTTTGTTTTCTCTCTCTCTCATTCCTTTATGCAGAGTACCTCTGTCTTCCTCTTTTGATTATATGTAGCTGACACTGTCTCTATCTACCTATCTGTTCCTAATCAAAGATGCGAATGATGGCTGTTCACATCCATTTTTGTGTGTATCGAGTAAAAACACATTCCACTACTACGCCCACATTTCCAAATTCCTCATCTCGACTCCTTTCCCTTTCACCACCTTTCCAATCTCATACACCTCGCCTCCCTCTCCCTCCCTCTCTCTCAACATTTCAACCACTCTCTCCTTCTCCTTCTCATCCACCACCACCACCATCCCAATCCCATTATTAAACGTTCTCGCCATCTCCAAACCAGTCACACCCCCTTGTGTCTTTAACCACTTAAACACATCAGGCCAAGGCCACGTCGAAACGTCAATCACACATCCAAGATCACTAGGAAGCACGCGAGGGACGTTTTCAATAAACCCGCCACCCGTGATATGGGACAGGCCTTTGATCAAGCCGCGTCGACACACAGGTAAAACTTGAGCGACGTAGATCCGCGTCGGTTCAACGAGGACGCGTCCGAGTGTTTGGGTAGATGTAGAGGACCATGGACACGGAGAGGAATACGTGTAAGGAGACCGGGCGACAATTTCGCGGACGAGAGAGAATCCATTGGCGTGCACACCCGAGGAAGAGAGTCCGAGCAAAACGTCACCTTCGCGAATAGGGTTTTGGGGGTTGGGCAAGACAAGGGAACGTTCGACGGCGCCGAGGGCGAACCCTGCAAGGTCATAGTCGCCTACAAAGAGTCAAGCTGGCCCTCGCAATTGAGAGAAAGGAACAAACCGGGTTGATACATCCCTGGCATTTCTGCCGTCTCGCCACCAATGAGCGCACATCCAGATTGACGACATCCTTGAGCTATGCCTTTGACCACCTGGGCAGCGACCTCGACCTCAAGCCTGCTACAAGCGTAATAATCGAGAAAGAACAGAGGTTCTGCACCTTGAACGAGCAGATCGTTGACGGACATGGCCACCAAATCGATACCTGGAAAAATCTGTAAACAGGTCAGGAAGGCGGTGGATTTGCTGACCGACTAGATGGTGTGTGCCAACCTCGGCAGCGACTTTGAGCTTTGTGCCGACGCCGTCTGTGCCACTGACCAAAAGTGGATCCTCGTAGCCT
>Ga0153999_1001074_pt1 | contig 11159 bp, 9 predicted proteins | sample TSNC083MetaG_FD_104675 | JGI IMG/M metagenome (GOLD analysis project Ga0153999, IMG submission 104675) | Attine ant fungus gardens microbial communities from North Carolina, USA - TSNC083 MetaG | ecosystem: Host-associated > Fungi > Mycelium > Unclassified | place: USA: North Carolina, Lumber... | reverse complement strand
TGAGCGATTTCGTACTTCATTTGATCAAGTGCCTGCTGTACGCCAGGTACTAGAAGATTATTTGAACTGTTGTTGTTTGACATGTTGTTCACCTCCTTGCTACACACATATCATGCGTCGAAAGGGTAAACTTCATACAAACTTTTTTATTGGTATTTGTTGTTAATTAAAATAACTCAGAAAAACCGTCCTGTTCCTCTATTGCATCTTTCACTGTTATCATTTCAGTTCCTGTAATTGCCGCTTCAATTAACTCTGTGAAATCAACATTCGATTCGAAGTACTCCATCTTATCAAGACGTGGCTTTGTTTTAGGAGACTTAGGAACGAAAATCGTACAGCAATCTTCATAGGGACGTATTGAAATTGAGTACGTATCGATACGTTCCGAAATTTCGATAATTTCTTCCTTATCCATTGTAACAAGCGGACGAAGGATAGGTAAATTCGTAACTGCGTTGATTACATGCATGCTCTCCATTGTCTGACTCGCTACCTGCCCTAGACTCTCTCCAGTCGTCAATGAAAGGATACCATGTTTTTCACAGATCCTTTCACTGATTTGTAGCATAACACGACGCATCGCCGTCATTGCATAATAATCTGGAATGTTTTTAAATATAGCCTGTTGCAGTTCTGTAAATGGTACAAGATGCACCTTTATATCTGGTCCGTAAGCTGTAAGCTTCCCAGCAAGATCGATTACTTTCTGTTTCGCCCGTTCACTTGTAAATGGCGGGGAATGGAAGTGAATTGCTTCCAGCTTCACACCACGTTTCATTGCGAGATAACCGGCAACAGGACTATCAATTCCTCCCGAAAGCAGTAGAAGTGTCTTACCTGATGTACCTACAGGTAAACCACCCAGTCCGACACGTGCACTTGTTGTAATATAAGTAGCATCATCTCTAATTTCAATCTTCAAGTGAATATCAGGATTATGCAAGTCTACTGTGTAATTCTCTGTCCTCGTTAGCAAGTGCGAACCAACGACCTGATTCATTTCTTGAGATCCCATCGAGAAATGCTTATTAACTCGTTTCACTTCCACCTTAAATGTGCCGGCATCAATACCATAAGTAAGTGCATACAACGCTGCCTGTTTAATAAGCTCTGGATCGTTATCCGTTTTGAGTGCAAGACTCAAACTTTTGATACCAAAAATTTTCACAAGCTTGTCCATAATTGGCTCCGGTTCTTGTCCATGTAAAAGCACGAACATTCTTCCTCTTGTCCATTTAACCTTAATTCCTTTAAACGAACGAAGTTGTGCCTGGATGTTTTCCTGAAGCCGTATCATGAATTTGTTGACGTTCTTCCCCTTAATTCCAAGTTCACCATAACGAATCAATATATGATCGAATTCAAATGCCATCTCTTTCTCACCTCATGAATACTTTTAGTTTTTCTATAGCTCTCCGTAAGGAATTAACAAACTGCTTCAGTTCTTCTTGCTTTGTTTCATAAGACATACTCACACGAATACCTGAACTCGCACGTTTTTCATCGAAGCCGCATGCTTCCAGAACCTGACTTGCACTTGTACTTCTTGACGAACAAGCAGACTTAGTAGACACATATATCTCTTCTTCACCAAGCATATGAATCAATACTTCAGGTTTAATGCCAGGCACTGAAAAATGGACAATATGAGGTGCTGAATGATCCATCGGTGTATTCATTACCACGCCAGGAATACTTGATACTTCATTTATTAGGCATTTTTTCATTTCATAAAGTCTATCAACACTTGTCTTTTCAGCTTCTTTTGCAAGCCGCAATGCCTTAACAAAAGCAACAGCGCCCGCCAAGTTTTCTGTTCCTGGACGATCACCAAACTCCTGCCCACCACCGTGAAATAGGGGGAAAATTTTGACCCCGCTTCTTCTATATAAAAGGCCAGTACCTTTAAGTCCGTGAATTTTATGCCCTGACACTGTACATAGATCTACGCCAGAACTTGCTAAATCTAATGACACTTTCCCAAGACCTTGCACATGATCTACATGCAAGAACAATTTCGGATACAGCTTCGCAACGCTGCCAATTGCTTTAATATCTTGAATTGTACCAATTTCATTATTAACATGCATGATTGAAATGAGAATCGTATCAGGTCGAATGGCTTCTTTCATCTGCTCCAGGTTAATTCTTCCCTTACTATCTGTTTGTAAATATGTTATTTCAAAGCCGAGCTGCTTCAATCCATCGCAAGTTTCTGTAACAGATGGGTGCTCGATTGATGTCGTAATAATATGTTTTCCCCTTGATTGATGTTGAAGCGCAACACCCTTTATTGCAACATTATTACCTTCCGTTCCACCTGATGTGAACAAAATTTCTTCCTTTCGAACATGTAGAAGAACTGCTGCCTGTTCCCTTGCTTTATCAAGAAGTTGCTCGGCTTTCCCTCCTAGTTGATGGATAGACGAAGGGTTGGCAAAAAAAGTATCTGATATATATTTAAAGCTCTCTAAGACATCGAGATGTGGCCTAGTCGTAGCGCTGTTGTCCAAATAGATCATATCGATAACCCGGCTTTCTTTATTCCAATATTTTTTAAAAAGGAAAACTGCCGGCCGAAAGCAATATGCTTCACGGCTCGGCAGTTTCTATTATTACATGTTTTCCTGAGATTCTTCAATACGTTTTAAAGCACCTGGCTCAACAAGTTCCACAGCTTTTGCTGCTTTTTCCAGAGCCAATTCATATTCGCAATTTCGGAACAATCGCTCTGCCTCTGATAAACTCATTGCAAGCCCATCATTGTTCCTTCTGTAGCGGTTTGCATATTGAATGACTTGTTCAGTCAATTTCGCTTGTTCAATCATTAAGTTCGCTTCTTGTGCAGCGTGAGAAAAAGCTTGTTTTGCATTTTCTAGTGCTGCCTGAACACCTGAAATCTCAAGCGGATATCTGTCTAGAGCTTTGATGACTAGCTTGTTCTTTGCCATCGCCTGTTCGAGTAGTGTCAATATATAATTGGGCACACCTGGAATGTTGCTCTTTGCAAGCAAACGGCGCAAACCGTTAATCTGTGAAGTAATTTCAGCCACTTTCTCTTTTGCTTCCAATTCATCTTTACGAAGACTATAAATTCTTTTCTTAAATGCTTCGTGACCAATTTCAAGGTCTTCAACATGTCCATACATTTGTTCAAGTTCATTACGCATTTCAGTATGTGTTGCACTATCATCCAGATCATTTTCTAGTTCATTCAACTGACTTATTAATTGTTGGACACTTTTATCAAGTGCAAGGAAACGTTCCATATCACTGTCTTCGAAATAGTATGCTCTTCTCATCGTCTCTACTTCTTCTTTTGTTTCGTGGAAAGCTGTATAAGCAGATTCAACTATGTTATGCAGATCAGGTAATTTCGTTTCTACATAATTTCGGGCAATTGCTTCCTTTTCAAGGATTTCATAAATTTCTCTAATCCTCGATTCAATTTCGTCTATAATTTCCTTTGGACGAGCTACCTCTCCTTCATTAAGCAGATCGGCACATTGAATGAGATTGTCCTCATATGTATTGATTTCTTCTTCAAAACTAAGATGCTTCACTCTATAACCATCTTCTCGCATTTCTTTCAATCCGCGTTTAAGTTCTTCGAATTGCTGCGGCAACTCATGCTTCTGAGCTTTATAGAGGACCGGGATGAGTTCCATCTTCTCATTCATTAACAAGACATCTTCATTTAATTGATCAATCAATGCCCGTGCCTCGAGGTAATTGCCCTCTTCAGCCAATTCCCTATAAGTTTCAAGCACTTTGAAAAGTTGATCAAGTTCTCTGTCAAAAGCAGCCTCAGCTTTACCAAACTGGTATCGTTTTTGAGATAGAAGTCTGCGTAAATTCTTCAATTCCGGTTCAAGCTCTGTAGCATCTTTGCGGCTTGTTTCCTCAGAGTTCAACAATTCATGCAGTTCACTTAAAATCTTTTCTATCTCCTGTTCAATACTCTTAAGCTTCTGATCAGCATTCCGTACAACGCTGTTCGCATTTGGGAAACGATATCGATCAGCCGCTTGTTCTGCTTCGAACATCAATTCTTCAACCTCGTGAAGATCTTCCGTAATGATCTCGTCCCAGCGTTCTTTCCACATTTCAAAACGTTCAAGCGTTTCTCCACGCAGGTTTAATGGCTTAATCTGCGCAAGTTCTGCTGCGACATTTCGATCCATAATGCTAATTTTCCAGCTTTCCAGCTTATCTACAGCATCGTAGACGCGCTTTCTTAGTATTGAGCCGATTATAAAAAACACTATTATGATTAGCACGGCTCCTATTATATACACCACTATCTTCTGCCCCCCACTGCACGTTCATAAAAGAGAATTACCCATTAGTAGGATAATCTATGCTTTGCTCTATTTATAGTCAGTTTTCGCCGCATTCTAAATTCATTTTTATTATTATATTACTTATCATATCATGTAAAGACGAATTTTGGCTAAAAAAAAGCAGTTTTAATACCTTAAACGACACAGTTCTTGGTCATTAAATACAAGTACCTAAAATATTCTTTTTTTCGACATTTTTTGCATAGTTAGGGATTGCTCTATCTAAGTCTTTTTACAAAATTTAAAATCCGGCTTCTTTGTTAGGCTGTTTCATTGCAGTGAAATCCAGCCAGGCATGGATTGATTCTGTATATTTCCGAATGAAATACTCCCCTATTTCACCTGCAGAGCGTTTTTGCATTTCATTATGCATGAAATAGGGACCAAGCAGCATACTCTTTAGTTGCATAAGCATAAAGTCTCTGTCAGTTTGACTTTTGCCCGCTTGTTCTAGCACCGTAAATAGTACATTTTTTAAGTAATAATTCTCTTTTGCAATGTAAGTAACAGCCATTTCTCTGACAAAAACAGAATCAAGCGACAGTTCACGCTGGATAAAACAAGACATTTGTTCATGCATCTGTCTATATTGGATCATTTCATATGTAAGCTTTTTCAAAATCTCTAGGCTGGACAAGCTTTCTGTGTCATGCAATGATTGTTCCATTGCTTCAAGATAGGCTTCATAATATTCTGTTACCGCATATTCAAGCAGTCCTTGTTTACTCTTGAAATAATAGCTGATAAGAGAGACATTAACTCCTGCCTGATCAGCAATATCTCTTACTGATGTACCGTGGAAACCTTTTTGAAAGAACAGCTGGGAAGCTGCATCCATGACTTTCTGTTTTGACTGACCCGCTTTCATAGCATACAACTCCTTCACTACAAGAAATACGACAAAAGGCCGTCTGCTCCTGCAACATCCGCTCGACATTTCGTGCCGTACTGTCGAATCTGCTTGCTTCCCATTATTATATACTACCGAGAGGATGACCTATATGTTCGAGAAATCCGCCTACTCTGGCAATTTACAAAAAGACTATGACTTGCTGAATAAACAGCTTGAAGCACTTTCGTCTGATGAAACCGATACGATTGCTCTGCTTTCTAATGCATCTGCATTACTTAATCAATTCCTTGATGAAGTGAATTGGACAGGTTTCTATATAAATAGAGACAATGAACTTGTACTCGGTCCCTTCCAAGGCCTGCCCGCCTGCATTCGCATCCCCTTTGGCAGAGGTGTCTGCGGAACAGCAGCAAGTACAAGAGAAACTAAACGTATTGGAGATGTCCAAGCATTCCCTGGACATATCGCTTGCGATGCAGCATCCAAATCAGAGATCGTTATTCCAATTATTCTAGAAGATGAACTATTCGGCGTACTCGATATCGACAGCCCTATTACTGGAAGGTTCACAGAGAATGATGAAGCTGGTTTGACGAAATTCGTCCGCACGCTTGAGCAGTGTTTGCAAGCTTAAGAAATCCTTGAATTTTCTCCTGTTTTAGATTGACTTTGTCTATTAAAAATTATATACTAAGCTTTGTGTAAAATAAAAGGTAGCCTTCGTGAACCGGCGCTTGTAGCCATTTTGTTCCTCTATAAAGAGGTGTATCGTGTAACTCTCTGCTGCTGGAGCGATGGTACATGAAAACAAAATGAGCAACGTATGGAACACAAACTTATTTTATACAAATAATACATTTGTAGGAGGACATATATTATGTCACGTTTCACAGGTTCTATTTGGAAAAAATCACGTCGTCTAGGCATCTCTCTTTCAGGTACTGGTAAAGAGCTTGAAAAGCGCCCTTACGCACCAGGCCAGCACGGTCCAAACCAACGCAGAAAGATCTCTGAATATGGTTTGCAACAACAAGAAAAGCAAAAGCTTCGTTTCATGTACGGCTTGAACGAGCGCCAGTTCCGCAACACTTTCAATGAAGCTGGTAAAATGAAAGGTATCCACGGTGAAAACTTCATGGTTCTTCTTGAATCACGTCTTGATAACATCGTTTATCGCCTTGGCCTTACACGTACTCGCAGACAAGCACGCCAGCTTGTAAACCACGGCCACATCCTAGTTGATGGCAAGCGCGTAGATATCCCATCTTACCGTTTGAAGCCAGGTCAAGCTATTTCATTGCGTGAACGTTCACGTAACCTTGACATCGTTAAAGAAGCAGTTGAAGCAAGCAGCTTCACTCCTGATTACACTACTTTTGACGGTGACAAATTGGAAGGCACTTACGCTCGCTACCCTGAACGCTCTGAGCTTCCAGCTGAAATCAACGAACAGTTGATCGTTGAATTCTACTCTCGTTAATAAATTTTTAACCCCCGAGAAGCCGCTACTTCAGCGCATTCTCGGGGGTTTTTCTATTTTTAAAGCTCTCTTCAACTTCACCCTCCATTAACAGGAATTAAACCTTTAAATATTATGTATCTCTCTATAGCAATCAAGTTTGTTTCATTTTAAATTACGTTCCAATCCTCTTTTCCTAACCTCTTTATTCGTCTTTAATAAACGAAGAGGTTTGTTATTCGAAGCTATACTTAGAATATTAGAGTAAAATTAGAAACTTCAGCTCAATAATTACTGTTGTATAATACTTTAATAATAAACATGTGGTAGAGATAATACTTATAAAGATTCAATTGGAGACGGTAGCGAAGATCGAACTAGATAATACTTGAATGCAAATTCCACTAGATTTTAAAAGCACCCATACACTCCTAATTAATTAGAAATGTATGGGGCTATTTAAAATTTATATTATTTTACAACAAGCACAGGAATATCAGCTTTTTTCACAACATGTTGACTGACACTGCCGAGAATCATTTCTTGTAGCGCATTAAGCCCTCTTCTCCCAATTATGATCATATCTCCACCAGTTTCATTCGCATATTCAGTCAATGCCATGGCAGGATCTCCGAATAGAACCTTGAATTCCTGAAGAACTCCATGTGCTTTTATTTTATCCATAACAGGTACAATCAGCTCACGCTCAGCAAGTTCTTGTTCCTTCTTGCTTAAAGGCAATGGCAAATCAACTCTTGTATTAGCATGTTCATCAACAAATATAACTTCAATAACACAGCCTTCTGACAAGGCGGCAATCTTCAATGCTTCATCGGCCGCTCTCAAACCATTATCTGATCCATCTGCGGCAAGTAATAATCTCTTGTACATAACCTCACCCCTGCGTTTTATTAAGAATAGTATTATTCTCAGTAGACAACTGTCTCTACAATCTACCCTTAATTACATATACCCTTTTTTGACGATTTTCCAACAAAATTGTTAATATAATTCTTTTTTTATGAAAGTTTTCTATTATCAAGTTTACTTTTCGTAATGAATATCTTCAGATCAATCATAATCTAAAGGTATATCCATTTTCATAACTGTTATAAATTTAAAGAGACTACTATTGTCTAATCCTTTAAATTGTTATTTAATTAAAGAATACTACATAGAATGTGCAGGTGAGATAATTGAACAGACGTTATATTGACGGGACGCTTAGTACGTTCCAATGGTTTATATTCCTTTTGGCAAATGCTATTGCCCTTCCTATTGTTATCGGTGGTGCATTTGGCCTCTCCATTGATGAAATTGCATCTCTTATGCAACGGGTCTTCTTCATTGTTGGAATTAGCTCATTCTTGCAAGGCCTAATTGGCCATAGACTACCGCTAGCAGATGGTCCAGCAGGCTCTTGGGTAAGTATCTTTGTCATATTGGCTGATATTGCAATCCAACAGACTGGAGATGCTAAGACAGCACTACCTCTCTTAATGGGTGCCCTATTGATTGCTGGTATTATACTAATTATTCTTGGGCTCACTGGAATTGTGCAAAAGCTTCTATTCCTTTTTACACCACTTGTTACCGGAACATTCCTGCTTCTACTTGCATTGCAGCTAAGCGGCGTATTCCTCAACGGAATGCTCGCGACTTCTGGAACACCTGCTGTACCCGATTATGGTATGGCGGCAATTGCTTTCTTCGTCTTCATCTTTGTTATTCTGCTTTCTAATAAAGGAAAAGGATGGGTCAAAAGCTATGCTGTACTGATTGGTATACTTGCTGGTTGGCTCATTGCACTCATTACAGGCAAAGCAGCGATTACAACTGCTGCCCAGACGTCTATTATCAAAATACCCGAACTGTTTGCTTGGGGTATGCCTGAACTTAATGCGGGTATGATTGTAACCGCAGTTCTGTTCTCCTTCTTGATAATTTCCAATACGATTGCAGCAGTGACGGCTGTCAGACAATCCATTGGAGAAAATACGAAAAACCTTGAATCAACAATTAATCGTGGACTATTCACTGGTGGGATTTCTCATTTACTTGCGTCTGGCTTCTCATCACTCGCTGTTGTACCGCTCCCAGTTACAGCTGGTTTCTTGCAAATGACTGGACAAAAGAAAATTAAACCGTTTTTGTTTGCTAGTATTGCGCTTGCAATCTTGGCTCTCGTCCCGTCTATTGTGCATCTTCTTTCACTTCTGCCAGGGCCGATTGCGAACGCAGCATTGATGGCATCCTTCATTAATATGATTGCAATTGCACTTACATCCCTTACGAAGGAAAAGCTGGATCAGCGTCGTCTCTCGATTCTTGGGATTACTTTGTTAATGAGCATCGGCATCATGTTCCTCCCTTCTGGGATTTTTAGTACATTGCCTTCTGTATTGCAAGATGTTCTTAGCAATGGGCTTCTTGTCGGAACAATTATGGTCATTTTGCTTGAACAGCTATGGAGACCAGATCGTGAAGAAGCTTCTAGTCGATAACACAAAGCAACATTCCATAAAATTTTTTCTAAGTATTAATCTTTCGTATAGTTCTATAAATTATTTAAAACCACTCAAATACTTATTGAGTGGTTTCTTTTTTGTTCATGAAAATTTATAATTAAATAATATCCGCATTCCAGAAACAGTTGAAGGTGAACGTCTTGTGAAGAGAAAATTAAAAATTACATATGAAATCGCTCTCGTATTGCTCGCTCTTATCTCTATTGTTACTTTATACAAAACTAGTACTTGGTCTTTGATACTCGATCGAGTCATCTGGTTTATTTTCCTGCTAGATCTAATATGGGGTGTCATTAAAAGTAGACGCAGGTTTCGCTATTTAATAAAACATCCTATTGAAGTTATCGCGGCTCTTCCACTTGATAGTATCTTCCAATCTGTACGCATCATTCGAGTTTTTCGGATCTTGCGTTTCTTCTCTATTGGCAAGAAATACTTCAAACCAATCCGTGAGATTTTAAAGACAAACGGCTTAAATAAATTACTAGCAACCTCCGGATTCACTCTAATTGGTTCATCTATTCTTGTAAACCATTTTGAGCCAGGCATCAAATCATATGCAGATGGTCTTTGGTGGTCCATCGTTACGACAACTACCGTTGGGTATGGAGATTTATCACCAAAAACACCTACTGGCAGACTCGTTGCTGTCGTTCTCATGCTAATTGGTATCGGAATTATTGGAACGTTGACAAGTTCTATTACAACTTACTTCATACATGATAGAAAAAAGAAGATCCCCGCTATTCAATTTATTCAGGATGAACTAGATCGTTATGAAGAACTCACACAAGATGAGAAAAAAAGGCTAGAATTGTTATTGCACGACCTAAACGAAAATTATAAAAAAAACGCCGGTACAAGCGATCCTTCTACTTAAAAAGGATGGCTGATACCGGTGTCTTTCATTAAATATACTGAATCATAAAGTATTTTTTCTTACCACGACGAACAATTGTAAATTTACTATCAATCCGATCTGCCTCACCAATCTCATATTGTAAGTCTTGGATGCGCTCGCCGTTCAAGTAGATCGCTCCACTCTGTATATCCTCACGTGCCTGACGTTTGGACGATGAGATCTTAGCTTCAACAAGAAGCTCAATTAGTGGTTTTGTAGCTATATCTGTTTCAAATGAAGGTACATCCTTGAACCCTTGCATAATCTCATCAGCTGAAAGTTCCTTCAAGTTCCCACTGAACAATGACGCTGAAATACGAATTGCTTGCTCAAGCGCTGCTTCATTATGAACAAGTTTCGTCATTTCTTCAGCAAGACGCTTCTGTGCGACTCGCTTCTCAGGAGCTGTGTCAACTTCTTTTTGCAAAACTTCAATTTCTGAATGCTCCATAAATGTGAAGAAGTTCAAGAACTTGATGACATCTCGATCATCTGTATTAAGCCAGAATTGGTAAAACTCATATGGACTCGTCTTCTTAGGGTCGAGCCAGATAGCACCACCCGCAGTTTTACCAAATTTTGTCCCGTCTGCTTTCGTAATAAGTGGTACAGTCAGACCGAATACTTTCACCTCTTGATCAGATTCAAGATCACGTGATCTGCGAATCAGTTCCATCCCTGCTGTAATATTACCCCACTGATCACTGCCACCAATTTGCAACGTGCAGTTCTCTTCTTCGTATAACTTTAGGAAATCGAGTGACTGGAGAAGCATATAACTAAACTCTGTGAACGAAATACCTTGCTCAATACGTGATGCAACAGAATCTTTCGCTAGCATGTAATTGATGCTGAAATGCTTTCCTGTATCTCGTAAAAATTCAATGATTGATGTCCCAGTAAGCCAGTCCGCATTATTCCGTGCAACCGCCGCATTTTCTCCTTCATCAAATTTAAGCAATTTGGCCAGCTGATTCTTCAAACCATCTGCAAAGCCTGCAACTACTTCTGCCGTGTTTAAAGAACGTTCGGTAGATCTTCCACTTGGATCTCCAATCATGCCTGTACCGCC
>Ga0153999_1001073_pt1 | contig 11167 bp, 10 predicted proteins | sample TSNC083MetaG_FD_104675 | JGI IMG/M metagenome (GOLD analysis project Ga0153999, IMG submission 104675) | Attine ant fungus gardens microbial communities from North Carolina, USA - TSNC083 MetaG | ecosystem: Host-associated > Fungi > Mycelium > Unclassified | place: USA: North Carolina, Lumber... | reverse complement strand
ATTTCCAATCTTATAACGTAACGCAGTATTGCTTTCTATTTCTCCAGCTTTCCACCGTGCCACATCCTCTTTATTGGCTTGTTCCAATGGCACAAGTTGATCTCCTATCTTTAGAATGGTCGCATCTACCGGTACATAGACCGGAATGCCCTTTTCACCTTTTTTAACAGAATAACCTTGCGCCTTCCACGCCTTGAACGATTGAACGTAAGTTGCACCCGGATTATATGCTTGGATCAACATGGTGTTTCTCACACTGTAACGATAGAATCTTGTACCAAATTCCAGCAGCTCATACATGTTTTCTGGCTTGTCTTCATAATTTTTTGCAATGTCGGTGACTTGATGATACATCTCTTCTCTATTCTCCTGAGCCTTTTTAATCCATTGTTCTTTCTTTCCATTGGGACGTTCCCGGGAAAGCTCTTGGATCTCATTGCCGGAGGCCATATCAACCAGATCATCCATCAGCTGCTCCGTTGTCTTTGGTGCATTGATAGGCGCCGGATATACGCTCTGTGCCAACTCGCTTTGCTTCTGGCAATGTGCTTCTACATTTTTCACTATTACCGGCAACGTTTTATGATTATATATTCCAAAATAGATATTATTTTTATGTAAAAAAGATTTAATGTTATTATCAATCTCTTTTGCTTCTTCTAAATTTTGAATTCGTCCTTCCTGCTCATAAGAGGCTCCTCTTTCGATAAAATAATTAAAAGTATGATAGCCTTTAAAATCATTAATGGCCATTTGATCATAGGCTTCCACCTGTTCCGGAGTATTGATTTCATGGCTTATATAATTCACAGACATAATTGTTGGGCTATCTGTGACAATTACATCCACTTTACCCATTAACCGATCAATCCGGCGTTTCTGCTCCTGATACACCTGCATCTGGTGATCATACGCTTGATCTAAAAGTGTGAAGTTTTCATCCCATACCAATTCTTTTGCATATTCTGGTACATATTCAACGACAAGCCCTTTCTTTTTTAGCTCTGATGCAATCTCCCAGGCCGAAGTAGTCTTTCCGGCTCCCGGACCGGCAAATGCGTTCACAATCACTGTATTTTTTGCCATAGCTCTACTCCCTTCCATAAATATTTTGAATGATATCCCGTTCCTCTTCTGCCAACTTTTCGATTGTTTGCATGCCACCACCTGGTATGACCGTTCCGATCGGCGCCTCTTCTTCTTCACATCTTAGAAAGAAAAGATTTCCTTCTTCATCTCTCGCGATTGCTTTTTCTCGATAGTATCCAACTACCTGATAAAATGGGCCTTCCTGTTCAAAATTAACTGGTTCTGTAATTGTTCTCATGTCATCCTCCTTTTTTATGGTTATAGATATTGTTTTATCTGCGTAAGTATCTCACCGGCCGTTATGATAAATTCCGCCCGTACATTGGGGTATACAATACTGAAAAGACCAATCCCCGCCAATACCAAAAGCATCATGGTAGCCAGAAGCTTAATAAATGCAATCGCCTTGTTTATGATCCACATCCATGCATTCGTCTTTTCTACAATTACTACATTTGTATCAGCTACACGATGCTTCTTATGCAGCAGTTCTTGTTCCTTCTGTATTTCTTTCTCTTTCTTTACACCAGTTATAAAACCATCTTTAAATTTACCTGACATACCACTCACCCCGCATTCCTTTTTCTGCTGAAGAACCCTCTTTTTTTCTTTTTAGTTTCTTCCGTACTGACTGATTCTACCGGCAGAATCTTTTCATAAATTTCAGGGCTTGCAAGAATAAACGGATCTGGTGCCCAGGATGCGAAAAACGTATTCTGCGCACGATCTTCCATTAAATCAATGATATCTTCCTGGTCCTGATTAGAGGTAAAAGAATAAATGTACAAAACATCCTTATAAAATTCATTCATTAAAACAGCTTGTGTATATGGCATTTCATCTGCTTTGGTTCCCATGCAGAAAATCCTAAGATCTTTTTCCAAAAAAGATGTTTTGTTAAAATCTGTATCGGAATAACAGCCGAAATCAAAAATAAAATAATCGTATTCCTGTTGTAAAATTACCGGAAGGTGCTCTTGTTTGTAATACATATCAACTTTTGCAAATGTAACTTTTCCCAAATATTCATCGTGAGCCGATTCATAAAATGTTGCCAGAGTCTCTACATAATGATTGGCATTTACTTCAAAGTAACATGCCTTATAACCTTTTAACTGCAAATACTTAACAAGTTGCAATGCTTGAGTCGTGGTACCCATTCGGCTGCAGCTGCCCGTGATCCCAATTTTTTTGCTATTTATTTTCTTTGTTTCTTTCTCCTGATCCTCTGGTGATACTTCCACCTCCCTTTCTTTGTAGAATCCGGCTAAGCACCGTTCCAATTCTTCTTTCTGCGATCCCGAGTCACCGGCCAGGATGTAATACAAGTGACCTTTTGCTTTTAATAGTCGTATTATCCGGCTCTCCGGATCATATCCTGGAGCCAGGATGATTGCCTTACTTTGCTTTGCTGTTATACATCCGGTTATTGCATCTGCTATTTCCTCAATGTTATCCGTGTATTGTGATACAGCAAAAATCATATACTCCGGGTTGTAGGTTAAAATCTCATTAATTTGTGTATCGATATGTGGACTAGATGGAATGATTTCTAATTCCTGTCCTTTCGTCTTTGCAATCGAGCGAATAAAATATCCTTCATCTGGTGGACCTATATACAGTATCATTTGCTCTCCTCCTTCACTGCTTTTTTACAAAATCCATAACCCGCAAATCAAAAAACGTGCCTACGATAAAAAAGAAAAATTACTATTCCATCGTGTCTATTAGTTCCTGAATTTTTACATTTTTCTCTTCTAAAGTTTTAATTTTTGATTCTAAATCAAATATGGTATTATTATTAGAATCAATATTCCCTTGCGCAGTACTAATCGTACTTTCTGTTTCCGTGACTTCTTCTTCTGTCTGATATGCTTCCTGTTCCTGCAACTCAGATATTCGTTTTGAATAATCCTCATTTTCTTTTTTTATGGCCGTAATCTGATCTTCGTAATCAGTAATCAGATCGAGATTATGTTGAAACTGCAATTCATATCTTGCACAGAGATAATCGGTTCCGGTTTGATCCGTATCAATGGAATCCACTACTTCCACTTCTCCCTTATTTGTGTAGATCTTCAAAGGATCCGCGGTTATATCTTCTTCAAATATTCGTAAAGATATCTCTTTCCAATTATCCTTTACTCCGGATAACTGTAAAATAACAAAATCACTATCACTGGCACATATAGAGATGTTCAAATTTCCCTGGCTTCGTTCCACGGCTTCATAAGATAATTCTCCGCCTAGAATATTGCTATTTTCTAGTTCTAAAAATACATGCATGATTCCCTGTTCCGGAGAATAGATCCATCTGGCTACTTGTACATTATAAGTATCGTATGAATTATCCTGATAATAGGATGTTGCATCAACCAAATCACCCGTATCCTTGAACCATAGTTTAGAAGTCAAAAAGAAAAAAAAACCAAGTCCAACTACTAGTGTTTGAATCAATATCCCCTTTGATCTTTTACTTTGTAACGAATCTACCTTTTCCTTTGCCATGACCACATCTCCTATGCATATAATAAATTGTTGACTAGATCAACCGGTATAAATCGAGTATCTACCTTAATAACCGGTATCCCTAGCTTTTTTGCCAGCTGCTCTTCCCGATCTCCCACATCTCCAATTGGAAGAACAGCTATAACTCTATTTGCTTCTTCAATTTTATCTACCAGCTGAGCATAATCTAAATACACCTGCGCTGCTTTTAGTATCATTTGGTTTTTTTCTTCTGGCTCACAGCTTATATAAATTTTTCTCATAACTAATTTCCTCCCAACTTATTAAATGACCATCTGTTTTCTGTTTGATTGAAAATACATTGAATTCCACAATCTGTTGATCCCTGTACATCGAAGGTGATCTGTACCTGTTGATTGATGTAATCAAATGTACACAGTCCATCCCATTCTAATGATGTAATGTTTGTGATATCATAAGATGACTGTAAATATAACTGCAGCTGCTCTGATAATGTCTCTGTATCGTTATTAATAGCATTTAACACCTCTTTATCCAGTCCAAGATCATCAAATAATGAGGTATTTAGATCCGCGTCCAATGCAACACTATCTCCATCCCATGTTGTTTCGGCCGAAGAGTCTTCCGGATCAATTGTTTCTGAAGTTTCTGAAGTCGGCAGCTCTGAATCTATTATTTCTGAATTGCCATCTATAGAAGATGCTGTTGCAACTACTGTCTTCTCAGCATCATCTCTGATCCAATGAAAGTAAGAATAAATTCCCATAACCAAAGCCGCTGCTAAAATCAATATGAATCCTATTTTTCTCTCTTTCTTCATAATCTCTCCTTTTATCGCGGTGTAAAAATAATCATATCTTGCGTTTGCTGCTTTATATAAGATAGATTTTCGCCGGAGCTGTTACCACCAATTTGACTCCAAGTGCAACTTCTATGTCCTGGATCGGCTAAGTATGCGGTGTCTCCACTGTATCCTATAATAACGAACCAATGACCTCCACTGGTGAAAGGTGCAGATCCTGAACCTACTACCATAACAGCCCCACCTTTATCTAGTGCCTGCAATGCGGCAGTCCAGTTATTTGTATGAGTAGCTGTTACATTGTACTTAGAATTGCTATTCGTAGCACTTACACAACCATCTCTGGATAGCCAACCATTAACTATAGCTCCATTACTATTGCCAATAGAAAAAATCGTGGCTGGTGTAATTGAAGTATCACCCGAATATGTAGCCCATATCATAGCTAATGATGCCGCTGCACAGCCGGAAGATGAAATGGTTTGTCCTCGAACATATGGCAAACTGCCCCACTGTGGATCAGCCTGATTATAATACATAAACGTTCCGTTGAAGGTTCCTCCACCTCCACTATTTTGAAGTGAATAGTAATCTGCAACTGTCATAGTATCTAATCGGGTCAAATCATATTTATTGATGATTCCTTCCAGAGTGTTGTATTGATTTTCGCACCATGGTGATGCTGATAATGCTACTAGTTGAGAAATGGAATCTATAAATACTGTTACTGCCACATTCGTATAAGTTGAAGAGGTTAAAAGCAACCTGGCTCTATCTTTTAATCCTTGTGCATATGATTGATATTTACGATATGTGCCGGTGCTACCTCTTGTGCCATCCCAAGTAACTTCATCGTTCCATGTACCGATTCCCCCGGTAGCTTTAAGGCCAAATAGGTTAAAATCGACGGATGCAGTATTATACAAACTTGTTCCATCCCATGTACCGCCAACTTCTTGTTCAGCCTGCGCGATCGTAACACTTGCATAAAGCCCATATTGTTCCTGAAGTTCCAGACATGTAAGTAAAATTTCTCCAGTTACCCAAGGTGGAAGCCCATCCAAGGTTAATCCAGTGCTCATCGTGGATGCTTCATATTCTTTTCCTAAAATGGCTTGCTGCAGAGAGTATACATAATAGCAAAGTCCAATCAGCAAAGATATAGACAGACCCACAGCGATTACAGCTGGGAAAATGGCCTTTTTTATCCAACCTGCTATAATTAAGCACCTCCCTTAAAGAGTTTTTCTTCTCGTTCACTTAAATACACCTTGAATTCCAAATTCTGCTCCCCGGCTATACACAGTATGGTTTCTCCCCTTTCAAGACGCGGAATGCGATCTCTTTGTGCATAGCTGAGAGAATTGTTAAACACCTTGTCCAATACCGGGATTGCATTTTCATCCTGATGGAAGATAAACTTATACTGGGTCATCTCAAAGATTGTCTTTAATAGTTCAATCCCTTTTTCACCATCTTCTATTTCTGGTGCAAAATCACGTATTGATTGGCTGGCCAACCATATTCCCAAGAAGAACTTTGGTGCTTCTCGGATGTATGCTGACAACAATTCCAACGCAAATATTTTCCTTGTATTTACCCATCGATGCGATTCATCAATCAATAAAATGGTGTGAATCACATCTTCCAGTTCTCTTTTCCCGTCTTCCCATAATGCTTTCATGATTGTTCCGTTGGTAATAGCACCGTCCCAACATAACGTTAGGACATTAAATATCTGCAGATCAAATATGGCTGTGTCCATATCTTTTATTTTACTGAAGTCATATGTAACGATCTGTTCATCATCCATATTGTCAACGGATGTATGACCATCAAATAGAAAACCATATGTATTCACCAGCTGCGATATCTGACTTTTTACATTTTCAAGGTTTAAGAGTTTTTGTTTTATCAACTCGCTTTCAATCTCATTGTAGCTGCCCTTTAAAAGCTCTTTCATTTTGTCGTTTAGCAAATATAATAATTGTGAAAATGTTGGGTATTTTGTAGCCGGTAGCCCCGCTATTTTTTTATTTTTTAATCGATCTGGAAGCAAATCAAACTTTTCGTATAATGCTTCTGTTATGGAGTGGAATGCATCCAATTCTTCCTGAGTAACCGCTGGCTTTAAAAAGCGGTAAACTGCATTCAATTTTTTCCAATGCATGGAATAGTCCTGGTCAGCATTTTCTCCGGCCCGGAAGATCTCCAATAGGTTAATAATTCCGGACTCTCCATCCATTCCGATGACTCTGCCACCTAATGCGAGCGTTAAATCCTTAAATTCACCTACCACATCAAAGGTACGAACAAAATCACCTCTTAATGCTCGTGCTTTGAGACGTTTCTTTAACATTGTAGATTTACCGTACCGCTGTTTTCCTACAACCAGTGCCGAATAACTAACTCTTGTATTGGTTTTTACAAAATCATCAAAAATCACATTCCCGCCGGACATAGTCATTCCAAGAAAGTCCCCATAGGGATCTTCCAATGAAGAAAAATGAAAAGGATTCCCTGCTGCAATCAGTTTCGTTGTTAATGGAATTCCTTTAACCTGGTGAGGTAATTCCTTCAGCTGCTTATCTGCCGGCATCCACCTGGCCTGCCATTCGGATTCTGTTTCGTTTAAGAAAATCGCTGAACGATAGGTAGAGGACTCAAGATTTGATATAATCCTCGCAACCGATGTCTCTAATTCCTGAATGGTCATTTCAGCCACATAAATTCTAATATAAACTGTCTTTATCACTTCTCCCATAGAATCAATTTCATCGTAAAGTTTTTGCATTTCCAGCTGGCGTTTATCCGCATCATAAAATTCAGCGTGATTTCTTGCCATTCGTTTTCTGGAATCTTGCTCTTCGATTGACTTATTCAGGTTCTTTTGTACTTCGTTTTTTGATTCTGTGTGGAAATCAATTTTCGTAATACTGTTTGCCTCATTGCACACCTTTGTCATCCAGTAATCATTAATAATATTGGGGAAGTCCCAAATATGAATACATGCTTCAAACCCGGTACCTGTTCTTGTGTAGGATTCCATATGTCGTAAGCCACCTAACGGATGTATTCTCCGGAGTAGCTCCATATCATGTCCAACATCAGTTGTTGTTTTCTTTTTCTTATATCTAAGCATATATGCTCTCCTTAAAATATCTGTGAATTCATGTTATGCATTTTAAACATCAGCATTTCTTTCTTTTTCGCGTCTATTGTCTGCAGGAGAAAATCCTTGCCAATCCCCAAGGTTGCATTTACTGTTCTCATACTTTCTTCTTTTTCCTCAAGGTTTATAAAATATAAGGCCAAATAGAACTCCCTGGTCGTTGAGTTTTTCTCACGATATTCTAATTCCTGCCGACTGATCCTCATCCATTCTGCAAATGCTGGATTCTTATTCTGTTCTATTTTTTTTGTCCAGAATCTTTGCTGTTCCGATGTGTTACACGGGAAAAGCAGTGTGATTACTGATACATCCAAAGGATATGTCATATGGAACTTTGCCCAGGTAAAACAGTCCATTTCAATTTCGTCCACGTTGGCATTTGTTAGATCCTTGGACGTAATCTTCAGCAAATCCATATAAGATCCATCTTTCATCTGAAAACAGTTATTTTCCGGATCGTATCTGGCGATTCTTTCTTGTTCCCTGATGTCTTTGTCTTTTACCTTTCTCTCTGCCACTGAATTCCTCCTCCTTTCTGTATACATATAATTGTCTGGAGCGTGTCCAGTATAAAACTATTGCTTGATAGTTTCGCCTTCCTGGATTAACTTTACTTGGCAAAACCATCATAATTGCTATGACAAACGAATATATCCCATATATGATCCTTATATTGGAATGGACCAGACCTTTTAAGAAAAATGCAAGACCACATATAAGCAAAATTAGAATCAAGTCTTGAAAATATATCCATCTGGCTAATTTAGTCTCACTCTTAATTTCTTTTGTGACTATATAGCTCATTGCTTATCCAACTCCTTTATATTTGTTTTATCACTCATAGATGTATCGGCCGGTGCTGATGGGTTTGTACGGTTTGGCACGCGATCTTTACTACCACCACTACTACCACCACTACTACCACCAGTACTACTACTTGGAGTTCGCTGATCCACGTTTTTGCGGTTTAGCTCGCGACTATTGCTACTACTACTTGACGTTCGCTGATCCACGTTTGTACGGTTTAGCATGCGACTATTGCTACTACTACTTGGCGTTCGCTGATCCGCGCCGGTGCGTCCTCCCATATCAGTACGATCCTGGTTTCCTATGCTACTGTTCCGATCCCTGTTTCTCATGTTACTATTCTGATCTGGAGAATCCATTATACGATTCTGTGCATTTCCATTAATGTTTTGATCCATCTGCTTCATGTTGGCCTCTGCTGAATTATAGGGACTATTCCCATCATCTCCACTTATAATAGAAGCCGAAGGATTATCCATAGTATTTTCGGATCCCCTCATTTCAGATCCATTCATTGCAGCTCCATCCATGTTGGTTACATTTGCTCCGGATCCGTTAATTTCAGATCCATTCATGTTGGCTTCATTTGATCCGGATCTATTTGTATCGGATCCGTCTTTATAATTAGACTTATTCGATGTATTCTGATTCATTTGATCCGTTTGATTTGACTTATCCGATGCATTTTGATTCATTTGATCCATTTGATTCGCTTTATCTGACGTATTCTGATTCATTTGATCCGTTTGATTCGACTTATCTGTTGCATTTTGATTCATTTGATCCATTTGATTATTATTTGAATTTCCTCCATTTCTCATTTCTGATAAGGAATCTCTTTGTTGCTTAATATTAGAACGCATTTTGAAGTTTGAAATTGCTCTAAAAGGTGATGCCACCGCATTCCCAGCTCCTTTGATTAAATGAGACGCTGCAGCCATTTTTCCAATAGCTCCATTTAACCCCGCATCTACACCTGTTAGTTTCTGCATGATATTTGCCCCATCTATAACACAAAATGCAATAAACAGAGTCAATATGGCTTTTGTTAAGCCTGACAGTTGTATTCCGGACACTGTGTTTATACTATTTAAATAGCTTGTAAAAAAAGAATATGTTTTCAAAGTAATTGCTGTAAAACATAATGCAATATATCCATCCCTGATACCTGTGAGAACTTTCATTACCTTCTGTGTGGATGTCATATCCGATGCCATAAATGGCATTAAAATCCGGCTTGTTACTAACTCATAGATAATTCTAATTGCTTTATATGCCAAGCAAATATATACAATAATCAATCCTGCCAGGCTAAGCCAGGCAATTCCATAATTAAAGGTATACCGATAATAAAACTCATTTCCCAGATCTGTATTATCTTGGCTGTTCCACCCCCAGCCATTACTTACTTCTGTCAAGGAATACTGTCCGCCTGAATCATAGGTCAATTTTTGCTTAAGAATGTCTTTTCCGTCCTGTGTAGCTATTTTTTCTGTTTTATAATTTATTACTTCGTTAATATCAATCGCTTTGATTTCCTCAGCAGTCACATCTTCATGTACAATATTTGTATCTGCATCCATATTTTCTAAACCAATCTGCTTATCTATGTAAATTAAATCAGTCAAATTCTCGGATATGATTGTCTCTGAAGCATTGGTAGGACTGCTACCTACCACCGAATCTTTAAAATACTTCACACCTTGATTTAAAGTTGAAAAGAGCCATTGAGAAGATGTAAATACAACAGCAATAATCAAAAAACTGTAGATAAAGGTAAACTGTTTCTGCTTGCCTAATATAAACATGAATCCAAGGATCGTAAGCGTACAGATCATAATCATGGTTAAAACACCTTCATATCCATCAATAAAGCTATTAATTTGATCAAAGTTCGTAATATCCACCAGTCCAAAACTGATATTGTATAGATCTTGACAAGCATTGGCAAGAAATTTTAACCCTTTTGTTATAGCCCATCCAATGGAATGTAATGCTGATGTTATAAAATCATTTGTCCGGAAGTAATCTGCATTGCTCTGCAGAAACTTGATAATACTTTCTTCTGACATATTACGCTACAACCTCCTTGCTTCTAATTACTGCTATAAGTGCATGTGCTTCTACCACTTCAGCATCTGTAAATATTGTTCCGTCTGATTTTCTCTTTTTATAGAAAAAGTCTTCTAATTCTGCTATGGATGTTTCATCAGTAATACCATATTCCGTTTGATAATGGACTCCTAAAAGATGCTGCAGCATCTTATTAATATTATCTTTATCCGGAAGATCCTCTAATCGTTTAATCTTTATTCTCCCTTTTTCCTGCATCTCAAAACTACGATTAATATCCCATACAATTTTCTTATGATTAATATGCTCCCGACTCTCAGTACAAATTTCCATCAGGCTTACCTCATTTGCATTTTTATATTTATCCGGAAAATACTCATAAGCATATTTTAAATCCCGGCCTGATTCGATTGAATTAAAAATAGCGCGTGGTTTGATTTTCTTTCCTTGATTATCTCTTCGTTTCATTGTCCGGTGAATAATACATTCTCCCTCCTGCAGCTCCATTAACTGTTGAGGGTAAATAAGTGGCTTATTATCTACACGCTCCGTAAAATATTTATGTGTCGATAATTTTCCGCCGGCGCGATCCACATTCAGATAAGATTCATCTCCGATCATTTCAGAAAATTCCTTTGCAGTATCATCAGACTTTGTCTGAATGAAAATATGATTTCCACAATTGCCCTTAATCGTTTGTGCTCTTTTCTCTCCATAAATTTCTGTCAGCTGCT
>Ga0153999_1001072_pt1 | contig 11168 bp, 12 predicted proteins | sample TSNC083MetaG_FD_104675 | JGI IMG/M metagenome (GOLD analysis project Ga0153999, IMG submission 104675) | Attine ant fungus gardens microbial communities from North Carolina, USA - TSNC083 MetaG | ecosystem: Host-associated > Fungi > Mycelium > Unclassified | place: USA: North Carolina, Lumber... | reverse complement strand
TTACTTTCGTATTTGAACTTTGTCGAAAATCCTCGTTGAAGTCAAATTCTGCTTTTCTTTCTTCGAACAGATTGGCGTCGGGCTTCCCACGCCTCCTGCAGAAATAGATTCCATCCGTTATGTTCGACCACCTACCGTAATGCGCAAGAAGGGAACTAATACACCACACTCTGATGCATCTCCGACTGCTTCCTCTTTCGATCTCTCCGGCAAGCCCAGTCTCACTTCCGCCTCATCTTCGTCATCCCCTTTCGGGCACAAAATCAGACCCTACATCCTTAAAAATCCTAGTACTGATCACCGGGAAGCCATAGTCATCAGTTCCAACGATTCCTTTCCACTCCAAAAACGAAATATTCCAAAGCGACCGGATCCTCTGATCAAATTGAGGTTGGACAATAAATCATCGAAACAACGTTCATCAATCACCCCGGTTCGACCTTTGCCTTCCTCCTCTAACAAAGAAAACGTTCCCTTTGCTAGAAGTTGTAAGTCGATACCTACAACTCCCATTCGGTCTGCCTTTGGTTCATCAAGAATACCAACGAGAAGTCCTCCTTTGGTTCATCATGCTCATAGGGTTTCACTGCGTGTGGATGTGAGTACACAGACACGTCCGTTAGCGGGCACAAAAAGAGCCTCGGTCCTGAAGCCGGTTCAACCGCTGCGCATTATGAAGAAGATTGGGATAAAGAAAACTTCTGTTCAAGCAACTGGAAGCAACTCCCCTTCTCAACGTCAACGAATGTTGCAGCCGCAGAGCAACACTTCAAATTGGCCTCGTTAATATTTCTGGGGTACATAAACTTTTCTTGACTAATAAATCGATCCGTCTACCTTGGAGAGTCAACATTACAAATCTGTATACATCTATGGCTTTATTCGATTTCTGAACTAGACTTTTGTGTTCTCTGAAGTATCATTGAATACCACCACTGATGCAGTTAATATGCTGCGTACATGCACACGCCTCATTGGAGGAGACTGGCAATAATGATGGCCAGCTGTAAGGCTGCAAGGCTTATTGCCATAACACTCAAACCACGTTGTGATTGATTTCCCAACATAGACCTCGATTAACTAGTGATAAGAATAGTGTTTCACGACTGTTGATTCTTGTGGATGGAGATGCATCGAGCATGAGGTAGCATGATGTACTACTAATGGATGCAGAACAACCGAAGAATGTGACGGGTACCCCATTTTTAAACCGACTCTGTGGTTACACAGAGGCATCAGTTAAGCAGACAGTCTAAGACAAAGTTCAAAAACGCACGTTGGAGAACATTGTTCAGTTTAGTCACTCGCGACTGAACACTCAAGTCGATCGTCTTCTCGCCAAAGTCAACAATAAGACCACCAAGAATACCAGGGTTGACCTTATTCAAAAAAAAAGACCAGTATCAATTCAGTGAGAGAGCACAGTCTTTCTTGATTCACATACTTTATTTTCGACTTTCAACACCTTGGCAGCTTGAGCAGCTTGTGATTGCTTAAGCGTGCCCTCGAGTCGAGTCAGCGTCGCCTTGTCCAGCGGTGCAGCCGAAGTCACAGTCACCGTCAACTCTCCCTTATACTGCGCCAACAACACTCTAAATTCCTCAATAACCTCTTGTGTCTCCGGTAATCGCCCATTCTCCGACAAAATCATCAACAAATTCTTCGTAATCTCCGACACAGGCTCCTTCTTCGCCCCTGTTCCCTCCAGCTTGACAAAAAGCTTCTGCAATCCATTAGCACGCTCTTTCGAGGATAACGTAGGATTCCTAATCAATTCTGCGATTTCTGGATCAGATTTTATGGCAGCTGATGTGTTGGACAAGTCTGCAGCAACTTTGTTAAGGGTTTGAGGTGATTTTTTGGCGGAGGCATCAAAAACAGCTTTGGAATAGTTTGTGGCAATAGCTGAAGCTGCACGACGACCAAAGCCTGGAATAGCAGAGAATGCGCGGATAGAAGAATTCAACAACATTTACGAAGAGAGTAAGAACGTAGTGACCGGTTTCTCTCCGACTAACCGGGTCTTTCCGTCCCTTCGTGGGAGTGGGAGTACTTCTACAATACTTCTACGATGCAAGAAACATGTAAATAAGTAAAGAAACTCATATCTAATATTAACCATGCAAGGATTGTGAAAGCACTGAAGTACTGTTAAAACGATTGCGTATATAATCAGAATACAGGGAGAAGCAGGCCATCAGATCACAAATTCCAACAGTCAGAAGCAGTTGAACAAAAATCATTCATGAGGCCATTCATTCCCCTAGCCGTCATTGACCCACTACTGACTGGGACTGCTACACATCTAAACCAGACCCTTGCGATGGTTGCTCAAGAATAGCTTCTAATCTTGTTCCCCCAGACTCCTCCGATCGACCCGCCGGCGTCGAAGGCGTCGAAGGTTGCGAATGATATGATCGCTGATTATCGTATGAATACTGCGATCCTGACGGCGGTCTCGAGCTCTGATAACTATGTCCAGCAGGACTCGCAGGAAAAGAGTCTGTTGGGTTTGAATTTTCCAATCCAGTGCTGAATGACCATCGACGAGGGAGTAACGATCCAACAGTGGTTGTCCCTGAATTCCCTGTATACATACTGGGTAACTCAGAGACCTGACTTGTCGAAACGGATTCGCTAGGCGAGATGGGATACGCTTGTAACACCTCTGGATCCAGAGGAACGTTTCGATTTGGTGTCGGGTTCAACGCCCTACGGCCTACGGTGATGCGATCCCATGAAGGCGCAGGTGTAACACCTGTATCATTAGGGAGAACGTCACGATGTTGATCGAGCGGGCGCTCGTCTAACATCAGCCTTTGCTCCCCTTTCTCTAGCGTCGAGCCTTCAGAGTTGGAAGGTGAACCCACTGCTGTCGTGGATTCATTCGACTTTTTTCGTCCTAGGACGATTCGCCACAAGGGTACGAGAACGTGAAAAATCAGCAAGTTTAGGATCAGAATGACGACTGCCAAGGACCAGATGACAGCGATGATAGCACCAATGATCGTTCTCGGGATGGCGCGCAATGCGACACTTTCCACAAATGCAATCAGGAGGCCTGTCGTTATAAGCCTTGTTAAACCTAGATAGGTGCTCAAGATATCGCCTCCCCTCGTCCGATGAGGCTTGAGAACAATCTGTGAGCCAAGCACGATGAACTCTGTGACTAGGAGTAGAATCACTTGTGCAAGCCCACTGTGTTTTGCGAATGAGATGAAAATGGCTCTAATGAAGGGTATGATAAGAAGTGTGAGAAACGCGTAGTAACGCTCGGGGCGATACTGTGCATACAGGGGACCCAATGATGTGAGATATGTCGGCGGGGAGTGTGAATAAAGCCTGTATGTGTCCTTCGACAGCCGTACAGAGCGAAAAATAAGGTAAGATGGATAGATGAGGAAAACAAAGAGTCCGACGAATGTAATGGTAGAGAAAAGAATGGGAACCCAAGAGTCCTTTAATGTCCATTGATAGAATGTGAAAATCAGAAGCGGAAGCAGTAACAGCAAGATCTATTGAATCCTCCGTTAGCTCGCTGTTCATTTGAGAAAACCAAGCGAATGAAACGCTTACCAATCGCACTAACCACGCCTGCACAAAAGCAGGATAACTAAACCGACCGGCCGTGCTCTTCCAGGTGTATAACCGTCGGATCACCAGCGCAACGCTGTACCCGCAGCCTAATATCACTCCAAGGATACCCAAGACAATCAAGGACACTATGAAGGTCGTCATGAAAGCATTGGCTGTACCAATATGCATTGAGTTGGCGTAGATGGGAATGCCTGCATCCAATGAATTTGATGCATTTACAAGTGGCACTGGGCCCACGGTCGCAGGCTGAAGTACAAGGTTGGTTCTCAAAGGCAAGTTCAAATCGACTGAAGATTGTACAGCACCCATCCGAAAATGAGAGTTCAACGCCGTACTGAGCAATTCATAAGCTGCAGTCGAGGCACGTCGAGCCAGAGACAGGCCCAACGTGACAATGTTGTCATTGTAGTTAAATGGACTGAGCCTCCTGTTCACGAAACCCACCGCAGAACTGTCTGTCGAGTTTGGCATTCCTCCGCCCGTATGAGCCCGCATGATGTCGATCGAGTGCTGGAGCGAAGATTCACGAGATTGCACCAGACCAACTGCCCACGAAAAGTTGAATGCGAAGGCGCGGTAGATTGAGGGATAGTTGATGTTCATAAATGCACTACTGGCGATAGCTTGATAAAGATAGAACAGATCGAGGAATCGGAATGGAGTCAATGACTCAGGAAACACGGAGTGCGCAAGGGCAGAGAGGAATGCTACAAGCGCAAAGCCAGCTGTTACATACTCTACCGCGGGTTGGTGAGTGGACCAACCGTTGGAGAGAGTTGCCTGGATACAAGCTTGGGTATTGCCGGTGCCAATTTCGGTCAAGGTGAGTTGCGCAAAGCCTTCCAGATCTGGGATCTTGAAAGCAATGCTTGGGATTCTACTGGTAACATCAAGGGACGAAGGGAGGCGAATAGTGTCTGCACCGATGAAATTGTATGTTGGCAAGGGACACAGAGCCCCACCAAGGACACTGCAGAGGTCGATAGTGACATTGATTGGACTCATCCCGTAGGCATTGAGGAAGAGGTTGGCCGTGACATTTACGTTAGGTGTCTGCAAAAAAGATGTAAAGACTTTGAGAACCGGACTCAAAGAGACGGGCATACGACGCTGGCTGCGGATATGTTGAAGGATACAGACTCATTTGCAGGGAAAAATGCGATGTCAAATTGTTGAATGAGAATAGTCCTGGGTTCCTCACAGTAAGTCACAGAAGAAGCGACTGGAGGAAATGCTCAGTAATTGAGATAGGTACGAGTGTAGTGGATACACACAGAGCAACTCTTGGGAATGGGCAAAAGCTGGTAGAAGGAAGAAAGGAAGAACAAAAGCTCGCGACCTGGCGAGAACAGTAAACATGAAGAAAGAGAAAGGTAAGAGTACTCTTTCCGCCTGTGCTGTGGACAATAATAAAGACTGCCAAAAAGGGATAAATGAAAAGCACGAACTGGATATTGTTCTTGTTCTTGTCAGGAAGAGGGACAATAGAGATCCCTGAGAACAACTCAAGGGCTGGATATAAACCCTGTCTAGTGCCTGGTAAGAACGTAGACTGGTGATAAGAGGACCATTCAGTGGTGCAATTGGATGAGATGATTGCCATCAATTTCTGGCCTCGAGTTCTCTCCACGGCACGTGCGAGGCTGTTACGAGTACAACATTTAACAGCAGGTATTATGAGGGGCCACACAGCAAATATTACATCCCTGTTGCTCCAATGCTCCAATTCATTATACATTCGCTACATCGAATTGTTCATCGGTCACACGACCTAGGAATAGTTTTAGTCGGCATCGTCTTGCCGGCACAGAACATAGTAGTTCGGCGATCAGCCTTCTCTGATCCGTCCAATAGAATTCCTTTTTTGACTCTTGTTTCTGCTCAATGCACAGACTTGTATGTCGGCGCGTTTTACAGCTACCAAAAGGTAACAATGTTCAACTGCGTGAATATGCCACCACTTTGTCAAACCGATATCCGTATCCGACCAACAAAAGCCCAACACCTCATCAAATATTCCATCTTCCTCATTCCGCAACAGAAAACGACATCAAGGAACGATGTTTGTCCTTTCTCTTCCTCCATCATCCATTCAGCTGATTCATCTACCCAGACTTTGACCTCGTTAGAATATACCATCCTGACAAGGCTAGTGATGTAGTCTCATTAGAGGTCGCACGCGAACGATTTCAAGCTATAACAGCGGCATATGACATCCTGCGTGGAAAAAAGCCCTACGAAGGTGCTAGTGGCTCCTCATCAGGGCTAGAAGATCGAAGCTACCAAACTACTGCCGCTTACCGTGCAGCGCGGCGTCGAAGGCAGGAGCTCTATTCAAGTGGAGCTGTTGATGACAGATGGAAGGATCGGATATTTCTCGGATTGGTCGTTGCTGTATGTTCATTTGTTTTTCCTGTAATTGTTCTCGTTCATCCCTTTTACAGACTGTTGCTGTGTTTGTATTGCAACTATACACGTCCCGGAGAGAAGTCTTGAGAGATATCATGACGAGCCCACGACTTGGGAACTCAACCCAAATAGATAATGAAATCAACCGAAAGTCCTCAGAAGATGAAGCACGACTTAGCGCATGACAGCAATGAATGTATGAATTTATCTGTCTAATCTTATCATCATCACAAGTGGAACGCAATCAGAAATACAACCCAACCCAACCTCGACTATTTACACGAATCCTATCCCTTCCATCTTTGTTCCCAACAGAATAATTCCACTTCTCACCCTTCTGCATGTCACTTGGATCCAGCTTCTCCATCCCTGTCACTTCTAGTTCCTTTGTTTGAATAGCGAGAAGACCATCAAACCCAGAATCCTTATATGTCAACTTCATCGGCCCATTTTTCGACGAAATATGTGTTGCGTCAATCGGTCTCTTCGTACCCTCGCTGGAGTGGACAACTACATTCGTCTTCCCAGCACCAGTCGTCACATCCAATGCAGCCGTCTGTGGATTACTCCTATCCCTCGGTGGTTCGGGATGTACATGTACATGTAGAACCCCATCGCCTCGCTGTGTACTCAGGTTTGTCTCGTCCAAAATTGCAACATCACCCACAAGCCACCCCCTCGTGAGCTGCAGATTGATAGTATTCGCCTGGACAGACCTTGAACTTTGAATGATGTTATCCTTATCATTCGTGAACAACTTCACAAACAAACCCTCCATGTTGATTTTCGCCTTTTCGTCAAACCTGACATGCGTGCGTGTGTGTGATGCCAGGTGAAGACTTTTCAACGATGGAGGAACAATAATCTTCACATCGTATCGGAAACATGTGCTGGGATGGCTTTTCGGAATCCTTGGTGTTGCAATGACTGCCATACTTTCAAACAAGCGTCCATTGTCGTCCAGAGCGGGCATTTTGATGACAGACTTTTGGAGCAAGTCTTTGTCATCGGACCGGAGTGTGATTTCATATCGGACATTGGAAGAATCGGTCGAGGTGGAAGCGATAGTAATAGTTCCCACTGCACCGCCCCGGAAGTCGACACCGTGGTTGAATCGTTCAGGGTGCATAGCCGCATCGAAAGTGAGGGTATGAGTATCATTGTAGAAGTATGATACTGATTGACATCCCAGTGAAGTGCCAAATATGGGTAGATGCTCAAGTCCTTCTGGAGGTGCTGGGGGTTCCTGTTCAGATCGTTAGTGCCTTGGCAGAACCTATTTTATTAACACGAACATAGAATGCCCATGCAAGTAACTTGTATGCAGCAAAAATGAATGCCAAAAGTACTACAATGCCCATCACTTTCCAGGGGCTCTTCCAGCTACACACGTGATAACACTCAGCACTGGTCTAAATCGAAGCACTGAAGACAAAGACCACTACTCACTTGATACCACAGCATTTGTCTCTTGGCGTTTTCCACCCAGTCGTCTCTTCTTCTTTGTCTTCTTCCATCACAGCATTCGAGTCACGAGTCAACAATCCAGCGTTAGCCTCAGCATCCAGGTCGGTATTAGGCTCTGCATTATCGCTATAGTGTCCCAAGACGTGTCTCGTCGACAATGAAACTCGGCTCTCAGCTGCTTCCTCCATTTGTATAGGTGTATCTACAGTATCCATTAGTATGTATTGCTGACATGGACGAAAAGGAATCATAATACATACATGCATCTCTGTTACTCCCACTACTAACCACATTCTTTACTCTTTCAGCCAAGGAAGCCATGACGATGCCTCAATGCACACGTAATAGTCAGATAATGATAATTCCACAACAAGGGCGTGGTCGATAGATTGCAAGCCGCAAGTCGTGATATGAAAACAAGCAAGCAGTACACACGAACACACACGCGAGAGGCGGCGGACGCGAACCGAGTAGCAAGGGATGCCAAACTCCGATTCCTAATTCTCAGGCCTCAAGCGCTCAAGAATTGATGACAGTGTGATAAGGATTTACCCTCACGTTCGCCCAGTTGTTATGCACCACGTTCCAGTCCTAAATGATAGAAAGATTTAAACATCGACGGTAACCAGCTTCCAACAGATATCAGCCCAGATAGCCGCCAAGTCTGAACTCAAGCATCAAGTAATCTGAGCAGGTGACAGACATTAATCTTCATATATGGATCTTGAGCTTGGAAAGTCATGCGGTTGTGAATTCCTTCCGCAGCAGTAGCACATGCAGAAACGGCGTAAATTCTCCTTTTGTACGATCTCACACTATAAGCGCAAAGGGTATTTGGTAAGTAGGCCAGAGAAAATTCGTTGACTTTTTAGAAGTCTAAGTGACCAGTCAAAGAGTCCATATCCAATAGACAAGGCGCTCATCAATCATGCCAAGGTACCCTGCAGGAAACAAATGATTCAGGTATACATTACAAAGAGGTACGAAAACATACCATGGGATCCCAGGGCGGTAATAAAATCTTCTCATTCGATTCGAAGACAGCAACAAGTTCCTTTGGCGCCAGCGCTTTCGGAACCACGACTTGATAGACAAATCTGGTTTGATTCAATCAGCACTCATACACCCTCTAGATAGATACACAATGCAACTCACTCTTCGAACCACTTATCAGTCATAACCATGTAACCCTCGTGGCCAGATGCCTCTCCCCATGAATTCTCGACTTTATAGCGGATAGGTCGGCCAGCAGTGTCGAGATGTACCCCAGAAATGACCATTGCGTGTGTCATTGAGGATTCCCCTATTTGAAGACGCTGGGCTTTAGTGAGACCGAGTTGAATGTCAAAGGTGTTCTGTAGCCGGCATAGAGATGTCAGTGCACGTGCAAGGCGATCCTAGGTCATGCTGCAGCATAAGGCAAATTCCTAACCTCGTATTCAAATAGCGCAGGATCCATGATACCAGCAGCACTGTCTGAAAACTTTCCAACATCGCATCCAAAAAATACAGGCTGACCGGCTTTGATCATCTGTAAAAAAAACTGAGTAACCAGCTCAAGAGGCCTAGGCAATGACGGACCTTAATGACAGCATTCTTCATGTTCTCGATTTCAGTATTGACATCTGTACTGGGATCAACAATGCAACATCTAATTATTAAGCATTGTACTTGCAGAGAACAGGACGGCCACCCCAGACATTGCCGAGTTTGTCGACAGAATAGAGCTTAGAATACTCATTTCGAGGATCATTGATGAGAGAGAAAGACTCGGAGGGCTGAAAATCCATGTCAATTGATCACTATATATTCCTTGAAAGACAGACAGACAAACCGAGTATGGTTTCTTCCCGAATTCTTTGTAGAATTGCTCGGGCGAACCTTCCCAGCTCCCCGCCTTGCCATCAGCATTATTGTACTCCCAAACAAAGTTCCTGGTCGGCGTTGGAGGGACACCAAGAGTAGCAGTCATGATCATATACACGTCTCTGATTAATTCTTCCTTCTTTGCTCTCAGAGTAGCAAGAGCTGTCTCCTTCTTGATATTAGCTTTATATAATGATGCAGAAAGGTCACGGAGAATAAGTGCATGCTCGCGCAGTTTGGTCTTCAGAAGATTGTTGAGGGGACTGGATAACGAAGAGTGCAAAGATTCAGGATAAATGGATTGTGGAACAATGCCATAGTTCTCCATGAGATTAACCACCATATCCCATTGACCACCATCCGAAATAGGGTCGCTAGAGAGATGACTGATGAGCCGATCCTCTACAGGAAGGTCCGCATGCTCAATTATAAGTTCGAGGTAATAATTAGCTTTGTTGAGCTTGTCCCAGAAGAAGAGATAAGACTATTTGGAAGTTGATGTCAATTAAGACCTTGACATGACAGAGGTTCAGACTCACTTGAGAAAGTTCGAATTCCTTCAGTCCGAACTTCTTCATGATGTTGTAACGGAGCACGTTGGTAGTAGCGAAGAGCCAGCATCGACCACTACTCTTCTGGTTTGTGACGGGGCCCGTCTTAAAATCGATGACATTGTTGAAGACATGCTGGTCAGCAACTCTTGCAGAGCGCGAGGTCAATGCAGACCGAATATCAGAATGAGACAAGATGGTTCTAGCGAGTTGGACCTTGGAATCGCATGCTGCAGCAATCTCCCAAGAGGATATATGATCCAGTGTCAACTGACCACTGCTAGAGAGAGGCATGGTAACCCGAAGCGCTGACAGAGAAATATCAAGTTCCTTGAGTCCCCTCGACATTTTGATCTTCTCATCGAATTCGCCAGAGGTAGGCTTCGTAGGCACAGGGATTGCAGTAGACGGTGTGTTACCCATGATGATGGTGGACGAAGAACAAGTGCTGGCAAGAGTTTGACCGGACCAAGCAGATAAGGGTTAAGTATGCTCGGATATTAAGTCTTATCAAGTCAGCTATCACGAGGACACGTCGAGTGGTTAATTTTTCGCCGACGAACAACACCGGGCATGCACCGGGGATGAAGATAGCCATACAATTGCAAGGAATAACCATATTATTCTTGGCCATAGCACGTTGAAAATTGGACGTAATATCCGCGACACTTGCACAACCAAATTTGCCATCGGCGCTGAAGAAGACGTATATATCGATGCCACACACGTGACAATATGGTAGGCCGCATTTCGAAAAACCCACGGATCGACTTGGGTGGGCCGCACATCCAATTAGACTAATCTAATTTTTCCTATCTTGCCTCGCCCAGAAATTCAAGCGTAAAACAAAGCTGGTTGAAATCTTCGATGTGACTTGATCCAAACTTTTTCCAATATTCCAACAAAACTGGGTGTATGTATTTTGTATTAACAAACGCCTCTGAGAACGTGATTTAAGCCTTGTTCTAGTGGTGTGTGATTCCTATGACCTAAGTGTCATTTTTGAATAAATAGACGCACGTCGCTTGCCTGTCGCCCGCCTTCTGCTCTTGCGATTATCTTCTTGTTAGCATGGCACGAATAATCTTGAATGTGTTAGCTATTCTAGCTGCGTTAACGGCAGCCTTTTACCAATTTTATCTTAAGGATCTCCTCTATAACCGTCTTATCACACCCATTGGGAATGAAAAATGTCAGAAGATCCCTACCCTCAGAGCTTGCGAGAGTGAGCATGTTTCTCTTGTTGGTTCTTGAAACAGACATCACGACTGCTTAATA
>Ga0153999_1001071_pt1 | contig 11169 bp, 11 predicted proteins | sample TSNC083MetaG_FD_104675 | JGI IMG/M metagenome (GOLD analysis project Ga0153999, IMG submission 104675) | Attine ant fungus gardens microbial communities from North Carolina, USA - TSNC083 MetaG | ecosystem: Host-associated > Fungi > Mycelium > Unclassified | place: USA: North Carolina, Lumber... | reverse complement strand
TGTACTTTTCAGGCATCGTCTGTATCCATATTTTCATTCCACTTGCCGAGTTTTGTTCGCAACCCAGCAAGCCGCTTCCGAGGAGAATCACCGTTCCACATCGGCCAGTCGGGATTTTGGGGATCTAATGTCATAAGCGGCAGACCTTCTTGTTCAATGGCAAAAGAAGCTGAAACTGTGCCGTAGAGCGTTGCTACTATCCTGTTAGGACGTGAGTCCTCCTCCAGGGTTCGATGCGGCTTGCCTTCATACATATCACCCTCCGTTTCGAAAAGGCCAGCTGCAAGACCTCCTAGAAAACTGTTTCCAGCACCTGTGTTCAGAAGTAATATGATAGATGACCTAACTCCCAGTAAAAAACATACCTGTCACGTCGACAACATGGGCGTTCGCCTCACTTTCCGTCCAGTAGGCGTCAATCCATGCACCGCGTTTGCATTGAGTCTTCACGAAGGCGCCAAGTTGGCCACTACGAATGATTACTGCCCCTTTTCCGTTTAAGCCAACTCCATACTCCAAGAAAATCTGCGATGCCTGTTCAATGTTTGATTTTGTTGGAGGGAAAGGAAGAGAGAGTAATTTCAGTGCCTCCTCCGCGTTGGGGCTTAGAATGTTTCCTCAATTTCTGATGACTGCACAAAGCAAGTCACAAACCTGAGTACATTCAAAGAATGTAAGACTTCTTTGAGGGCAGGTAGATGACCAGGAGTACAACTGTCCTATTGCAACCAGTCAGATCGAGATACTATAAGAGAAGGAAAGCTACTGGTATTGGCTCGTAAATAACAATCGGATTCCAGTCAATGATCTCCTGGACTTCAGACAAGATCTGTTTCGCTCTTGCAGGCGAACAGATGAAATGTAGTGAATGTGGTCGGCTTAATTTTGTATCGTTGAGGTCCCGGGGCGTGATCTGTACACGATCCGTCAGGTACCTAAAACTACAGACCTTGGTCAAAAGTAGTTTCATGAAACGAACAGTGATACACACTCCCTGTGTTCACCATAGTAGAGGTTGAGCGCTCTTGTCGTCGGACGGTGAGGCTGTTCTCTGAATATCCACATCGCCTCTCCGTATTCCAATAACTTCCTTCGAATATCTGCAGGAAAATCATGACCTCTATCCACGATCATCCCAATTTCGTTGGGAGGCAACCTGGGGATTCTATTCAATATCACGTCCGGCCATTGGGATCACAAGGGTTCTGACCACGTTCGAGCCCCTATAGCTGCATAAGTACCTCCTCCACCAATCTAAGAACTAGTCAGCCCCGCGAGTTCTGTTAATAAAAAAGCAAAGTTACCCGCCTGTGACTCCGCTGCTCTTCCGATGGGTTTCCCGCCTTCATCACTGAATTCGAATTCATCTATTATAAACATTCCGAGAGTTACAAATTTAGGCCCCTCGTTCACGGACATTGTCAGTGAACGGATATCTGAGATTGGACGTCCCTTCATCACGGTGGGAAATTCAAGTCATTCGGATTAAGCCCTGTGCTCTCATTCATCTTTTTGGCGCGAAGTATCAGATATCCATGTCGACGGGACCCTCATCACAAGTTTGGGCGGTCTTATACGAGTCTGCCTTATTCCCAGAAGAAGTAGGTTCTGGGTTTAATTACAGTCGGACTATCTTACCTCTAATCCTCGAATTTAGTTATATCAGCGTGCTCTCAAGGTTCTGGATAACCTGCATCCACAGGCTGGGGAACGAATCCGGAAATTTTATCGACGCGAGGATGCATGTCGTAAGGTCCATATCTACTCGCTCGAATACCTCTTAGCTACAATGATAATAAGGAACATTGATCGGTCATCTCCTTAGGCGAATTATGCTACTTGAAAAGGGAGCAGACCCTGGCGCGATGCAATTCTCTGTTACAGAGGCTGGGAAACCCTATATCGTTCGTAAAAGAAAGAGATGAGAAATCAAAAGTATAACTCAAGACAACTACCAGGTCTCACCAAACTTGAATCCTCCATTGGGGTTCAATATCACTCATGACAACGCACTAGTTGCGTTAGCATTCTCTTCGGAGAGCCAGAACCCTCCGGAATTCAGTGTTGGCATTGACGTCATGAAGCTGCGAGTACCCGGGAAGGAGTCATTTCCGTCATTCGTTCGTACAGTGGGTGATCAAGTGAGTCAGCTGTGAACGGCAAGGTCGAAACATTTGTAAGTCGCTCATGCTTGTGCAGTTGACTACTCGGGAGCATCACCTCATATTCACTGGTGGATCACCAGAAGAGAATTTACGGAGGTTTTTTTGGATGTGGACAATGAAAGAAGCTTATACCAAAGCTTTGGGAATCGGTCTTGGATTCGACTTCAAGCGGGTTGAGTTTGATGTAGAGGAGAATGTACTTCGGGTTGATGGGGTGATCCCAACTGGTTGGAAGTTCAGGATGTTTATATTGCAGCACGGTGAAGACACTTATGAGGGAGTCGTCGCGGAGTTTCTCGGATACGGTCAGACCGAAATCATACACGAGGTTGGGTCTTGTGAGTGGCTGAAACGATATGACGCCGTGCCTTTCGTAGAGCAAGCTATCCTACGTCTATCTGACCATTGAATAAATGTTGGAAATCAGACTCATTTGTACGCAACCTCAAAATTGTCCCTGGACCGTATCCATTATGATCCATTCCCCATAGTAAACACAATCCTTTGGATTTACTGGCGCTCCATCCTTGCAAAATTCGAAGGAAGGGCACAAAGCACATGGTGCATTCGACCAACCAAGTGAGCGGCATTCTTCTCTAATTGCCCGATAAACACTACCGCCTCCTGCTTCGATGTCGTCATAAAGACTCAGTGTGGTCGGCGAGGAGAATCGATTCAAATATCTTGATGACCTGTGTTTTCTGCTGTCGTCTTCATCTTCAGAGGAGTCTGATAGATCTGACAACCTAGATTTTCTCTTCTTCCGTTTCGGTTCCTCATCTCGCTCGTCAGATGAGGATGAGAGCTCGACCTTCTCCTTTCTCCTCTTCTTTCGCCGTTCTACTTCAGATTCCGATTCACTAAGGTTATTACTTCTCCTCTTGGTCTTTTTTTCCCGCTTAGAGTCTTTGATGAATTCATGTTCCGATGAAGCACTGTCATCTGTGTCTGTGTCCCTTCGCTTCTTCCGTTTGGGATACCTTTTTTCTTCCTCGGTATCCGTGGTATCATGTTTACGTTTCTTCGATCTTGGCCTCTCTTCAGCTGCAGAATCTCCCTCATCAGCGGCTAATGAGTCCAGTATTGACGTCCCGAATGCAGGAAGCTAGTGCAGCGGCGGATCATTAGAAAGAAAACATCATTCTCAGGCAGTGAACCTACCCTCTCAATTTTCCCATCCAAGACAAGGACATTCAATAGCATTTCTACATGCTCGACTGAGAGTTCTGTTTCTGTGAGACGAGCTTTTTTTAGTGAGTTTCGAATATGCTGGGCCGTGGGGTAATTAGGAGGGTTTGAAGGTGCATACAAAGCACCGGCATTAGCATCCTTGCGTTTCGGAAAGCTCTGACCAGAAGCGCGTTAATAGACGAATCAAGAATATATTATCCATTGCCGCACCAAGTCACGGATGAATTTGTGGCAAGCTTCTGTAAGGTGTTGAATGAATTCCGTATCAAGTTCATTGTCCGTATACCAAGGACCACCCGTTAAAGATATCGAGGGTTCCAAGCCTTCTAGCATGTATATTTTCCGTGTCGGATGCTGCGGTCAGGTTCATATCAATGGCCTCATGAAACGATCACAGGAGGAGCTATACCTGTACGGATGGCACACGTTTGACGAGGCGTTTCTGAGTCAGCGTTTTCAGGCATCGATCGATGACAGTTTGATGAAGATTAGTTTTCGTTTTCAGATGTTTTGTCCAGATTCCTATCAAAGGTTCGAGTGAGCAAATGCCGATCATGACATCTTGAGCGAGAATAAAATCAGGATACCTTCATTCCCAACAGCCTTAATGTGTCCGAACACAAGATTCTCCTCCCCATTCAAGTCCTTTGTCCTGTCAGGACATCGTGAGTTGGATGAGACTTGGCTTTTAACTCGGCAACTACATACACGTCCAGTTCACCCTTCGTAACTGCTCTGAAAGAGACTTTCCTGTTGGCATCAACAAGTGTCTTGAGGAGGCCTACTCCAAGCAAAAAATTCAAAGCTTTCTCGCGCGCATTTGAATCTGGGATGATAACCTGGGCCTCCTTCGCTGTTATCTCCTTATGACCAAAATGTGTTAAGAATTGGAGAGATTCAGTATGCAAGCTCAAACCTTGTTTGGGGCAGATAGGATGGCCTTGTGCAGACGGCTTTCAACTGCATTTGGCGGACGTCTGCTCATCGTAAGATGATTGTGATTAAGCGTACCTGTGACAAACTCGTGACGTCTCCACAGCAAATCAGCACACGACATTTTTATTTTCCAACAAACTATATTAACTCGCATGATTACTGAAACCACCGGCGCAGTGAATATGAGTGTTAGATACCTCAAGTGTTACTAGTTTGTTCCTTCAAATTAAGATAATACTCATTTCGTTTTTACAGAGGTCCAAGACATAGTTATCAGATTCAAGCATAGGGCCAGTAGGATGTATCTCAATTCAGGAGTCAACAATGTAGATTGACGACTGAAGTGGGAAATGGAGCGGCGGCTATATAGGAGGGAGCCTAGACGAAGTGGTACCAAAAATGATGACGTTTAGTTTATACTCCGCTCTATCACTGCAAAGGTACGGCTGCGACGGTCCGCTTCAACAACATTGAGACATATTCGACACACCTTGTGCAGCCTCATTTTTTGGATAGCACTTCAGTCAAACACTGGAATGCTAAAAAAAATTTCGACTGTCTAGTCGTTGATGTATCAGGCTCCTGATAAAGTGACGTCCAGTCTGTGACATGAACTCCAGATCAAGTGATAGCCGCCGGAGATCCCTCGTGGCTAACCTCACTGCCACTTGTCTTTGCTACTTGTCTGCGCACAGGAATGAAGGCAGGCGATGCCGGCGTTGATGAAATATCAATCGATCAATCTGTTCTTTTCGGATGCCATGATCAGTGCTGACCAGTGCTGGGGAATCTCTCTCTCCGAAATTCGACAGAGTTGTGTGGGGGGGTAGTCGCGCAACAAGAGAGCAGAACATAGCATTATCGGTACATTATGATTTCCATTAGATTCAAGGTCACCTAACCTAGAAGATACAGAAATACAGGGCTCATTACGCTTCGGTGAATGTCATCCATCTTGAGAGCCAGTTACAATGCACGAAAAAGTTGGATTAATTGATTATAAATCTAAACGTTGACCACTGACAGGACAGAGGTCATCAATAGGTACTTTTATAAGAGAATCATAAATATAAATTAAGATATCAGCGTGTGACGACAGAGAATGCTTGTCATGCGGGAACTCAATAGGCAAAAAAAGGCTCCGTATCGTCGACTTCGGTGGACGTTGTGGGTATCGAGAACGTGATTTCGTAAGGAGTTGTCCAGACACGTCGCTCTTCATTTTCTGAAATCTTCTGCTTGGACAAGTTCCAGTACATTCCACAGAGTTCAAATGTTGTTAAATCAAGGATGCTGTAGAGAACATCTGCAACTTGAAGGAAAAATGTCTGAGGAATTGTTAACAGAAGAAGCACGATATTTCCGTTGAAATCCCACCCTGTCAGGAACATCGAAGAAATTCCGGGTACTCATAAGGCGAAGGTACATGAGCTTGTTCATTGAGTTGCTGATGCTCTTGAGGATAGGCAAGGGCGGTGAGCTAGTTGACGCAGAGAAGAGGAGGAGGCTGGAAGAACTGCCAGCTAGGGCCTGGACAATATCCCCCGTCAGGTCACCATCGTGAAGTTGAATACTGACAAGGGAACGTCCGGGGACGAGTGCGAGGGCAGCATGTAGTGGACCCGCAAATTGCGTTAGGTACGGAATGACAGTGGAAGGAATGAAAGGAGGTAGGTCGACTGACACAGGAATATGGTCGAGGGAAAGGGAGTCAAGGTTGGGGGCCTTTGAAAGAAAGCCGACGACAGTAGCATCGAGAGGAAGCGAGCAAGAAAACTGTCGAAGGCGAGGATAAAGGGTGTCTGGATTGAGGGTTGCTTTGCGCAACACAGATGAAGAGCAGAACCCAAGATGGAGTTCGAGGGAAGTAAGGCCAGTCATATTGGCGAGTGCAGTTGCGAGAGCATCGTGAAAGGATTTGAAAACCGGAAAATGGGGCTGAAATCTCATCCGAAAAGTCCTCACACAACGTGCAAGGCGGGGATTTTTGGCGAGGAGAAGGACTATGAGGGCATTCTTGGTGGTCACGCCGACCGAAATGTGGCGGAAGAGATGGCGTTGTGCGACATGTGCAAAGTCGGATGAAGTGCGGGAGCAGGCGAGGAGGTCGGACGGAGGAAGAAAGGAAAAGATATTGTCCAGAAGTTCGTGGGGAAGCGACATGATATGCTGGGTTGTCTAGTGCGCTCAGTAGATTTATAGACCTCCAATCCTGATCGCCCAATCGGGCAATCACATCGAGATCTACCCAATTTATGTCAGCTCTCTTCCAGACCTCTATGTCTTGCTACCGTTTCTTTGCCAAACGCGCCTTTGCTCACTGCGGTTAGCATCAGTCTTTGCTTTCGGTACTGACCTGACATTTCACTAGCTCCCTTTCCGCAACGAACTCACAACTGTGGTTCCCTCAACACGTCCAACGTTGGTGCGCGTGTGGTTCTCGCTGGCTCCCTCCTTCCTGGACGGTGACTATCATTCTGGTCTATCTACATCCGTCTATTCAGCTCATCATTCTGATTTCAAGGAAAGGAAGACTCGCGTCTTTCTTCCCACTCAAGGACTCATATGGCACAACCCAGCTTATCGTCAATCACTCGCAAGGTACCGAGGTATCGGCTCTGGCAGATGTCCCAACAGAATCTTCCGTTCTCATAGAGGGCACTGTTCTTCTTCGTCCACAAGATGCTAGGCGTCAGGTAGCCTCTTACCACTCGGTCGTTGTTCTATTTTAACCTTCTCCGACTCTCCTAGGGCTCCACTGGCGAAATCGACATCCGAGTAGAGAGTTTTACTGTTCTAAACGCAGCGTCTACACTGCCCTTTACCCCTTCAAACCCATTTAACTTGGTACGCTCTGGCTCTGCTCCTCTATTTTTGTCCATTGATCATCCCGTGTTAAGCCGAATGACGACCTGAGAGCCCGATACCGATATTTGGACTTGAGAAGAACAGCCTTGTCTGATAACATCAAGAAGCGTAGTCAAGTCACACATCTTATTCGGAATATACTTCATGAGCAAGGCATGTTTCTGATTTTGTCTTAAAATATTCGAGTTATTCATTTTTGCGTCTTCTTCAGGCTTTTTTGAGGTCGAGACCCCTGTATTACTAAGATCGTCTCCTGAAGGCGCCCGCGAGTTTCTCGTCCCTACTCGTCTTTCCGACTCTCAATCAGGGCGGCCCTTATTTTATGCACTTCAACAGTCTCCCCAGCAACCAAAGCAACTTCTCATATGTTCAGGGAGTGTTGACCGTTATTTCCAACTCGCAAAATGCTTCCGAGATGAAGATGGGCGCAAGGATAGGCAGCCAGAATTCACGCAGATTGATCTGGAAATGGCTTATGTCTCTTGGGGTCGAGATGGCATTGCCGCTTCTGGATCCTCTGATGAATGGAGAATTGGAGGCGCAGAGGTTCGTTTGGTTGTTGAATCACTCATTCAGAAAATATGGTTGCAAATGGAAGGTATCTCCCTCCCCAGTCAATTTGAAGTGATGACGTATCGGGAAGCAATGGCCCGTGTGAGTCATTGAATTGGCCTATCCAAGAACTACATGTGCTCATTGATGCAGTACGGGTCTGACAAACCTGACACGCGCTTTGGGCTCAAGGCACGTAAGCTTTGCTACAGGTCATGATATTTTAATCGAGAACTCATCTGTTTCTGTTTTGAAGATTATGAACATCACCCCTCACCTTCCTCCCAATATAGTGAATGTGTATGAGAGAAATGGAGAAGTAGTGGAGTGCATCATTGTTCGTAAATCAAGTGATCCCGAGTTTATTCGTGCTTCAAAAGCCTGTAAATACAATTTGGATACGGTTTGTGGCTTCTTGATAAACATGCCCAAGAATTTTGACCGATTATTTTTTTTCAAGCATCATATCAATTTTACCCAGATCACATCCGAGACATGGTTAAACGGATCGGGACTTGGATGCGAGTCTCTCATTACCGCTGACCAGGTCAAGATGAATACAATTCTTGACCTTAGGTATGGTGACGACATCTGGTTGTCCAAGCGATCAGCCTTGCCCAAGGTCGGTGGCATTCCCTTTCTAAAAATTGTGTTGTTGTTGTTGTTGTAGTCACTGAGTCTCAAACGGCATAGGGCGGATCAACCTCCCTGGGTAAAGTTCGTCTCCATTTATCTGAATTGGCCCAAAAACGTGGTAGGTGAATGCATCTTTTTTTGTGGTGTTTGGCTTTATCTTGGGAACAGGTGAACTTGAGATTACCCCAGATCCTCATTTTTTGTGGATCACAGAATTTCCATTATTTACTCATGCTGATGAGGATAAGGACTTCTTAGCAAAAGGTAGATGGAGCAGCTCTCATCATCCTTTCACTGCACCTATGTGGCAGGACATCGAGACTATGTACCGCGGTGATGTTGAACAAGTACGTGTAGCTCTTAAACTTTTTTTACGAGATAATACCTTTGGTCTCTCACAAGCTCAAATGAAATCACTGATATGATATATTTTAATCTATTTCGGCGCATTTCATTCTCGACCTCTGTGTGTGCAGGTCCGCGGACAACATTATGACCTTGTCTTGAATGGGATCGAAATTGGAGGAGGCTCTGTTCGAGTGCATGATGCAACCATGCAGGAGTACATTTTCGGAAAGGTCTTACAGGTGAGTGGCTGCCATCGGGAAGGCTGCCCATACATTTTCAATCATTATCAAAACTCGCCTTCTTCGTCTTTACGTCAATCCTCTTTTGAATTTCCCTTTTTTTCCCCGGTGACGGCTCCCAGCTGTTGCTTAGGCTTTACCAGCTAATAACTTTCAAGTTTTACAATTTCATGTCCTTACTCATGCACGTTTTCCCAGTTGACGGAACAAGAGCAGGCACCATTTGAGCAACTTTTACACGCCTTGAAATGTGGCGCTCCACCTCATGGAGGTATCGCACTCGGTAAGGCAGTATTCGTTGTTGGTTCTTTCCAAAACAAAAAAAGGCGTGCTCACTCACAATTCTTCTGTTTTCCTCATCCTTCTCTCAACCTTACGGCACGCACGTCGTTCCTTCCTTTCCTTCTTAAATCCCCGAAATCTGATCATGACCTTGACTTCTTTCTTTTCTTTGCGCTCTGTTCAAACTAGGATTCGATCGCTTGATGGCGATTTTGTGTAGGGCGCAGTCGATACGCGATGTGATTGCATTCCCAAAGACGAATGTGGGGAAAGATCTTCTGTTCAAAAGTCCAGCCACCATCAGCGAAGAAGCGCTGTACCAGTATGGACTCCGATCAAGAACGGAGTCAAAAAATGATGCATGAGGTTGCCTTCCTCAGGAGTTACGACCAATGGAGTGGAGATAATGGAGGAGGTTCTAATGTGTCTGGTCAATAGGTAGATCAGAACACAAAAATGGCTATTGACAGTGTTTCTTTTACTGGTAAGTATAAAACAGAAGGAAGGACAATGACTATTGAGGCTATACGGCATAAACTAAAATCATGAGTTGAAGCAAGACACAGTAGAAGTTCATACAACCGAACATAATTACATACAGATATTCGCATCTAGATGTTAACTCGTTCGTAAAAGAGAGTAGTTAATTGTCTGAATCTTGATCATTACTAGGGTCTGGGGGAACAGCTGTTGGGGTAAACAACATGGAAATACGGGGAGTGCTTGAATTACTGTCGTAACCATACTCATGCGGAAACTGGCCGTAAGTAGAGGACCAAGAACTGTCAGCGCCTGGTTCGTCATTTGGAGTATTAAAAGTGACAGGTCGAGGCGATGTTGTGCTACAAATATTCTGGACATTCGGTAAGAAAGAAGGTTGGTTGCTATCTTGAGACTGATGGGGTGTTTGATCACTTTCGTTGGCGTTCGAGCCTTGTTGTCGGGATGATCGGGGTTCTTCAATGACGGACAATACAGACCGTAACTTAGACTCTGCCTTTCTATGTAAGGATGTGGAATGTTTGCGACTGACGTTATGGGGAGGTGAAACAGAGCAAGGCGGGGTAGAGGGAGGAGAATGAACACCTGCCCAGGCGCTAGCCTCGGTAGGGAACGCAGTCCCTTTATTATTAATCGAAGTGTTTGACGGCAACCACGAGGTGACCTTCTTGCTACTGAGACTAGATGGAAGAGATTCACTAGTTCCTTGTTCAGGCATACTAGTCAATGGACTCGACGTCGAGGAAGATGATACAGGCTGAGTCATGATTGATAAAGGGGCTAAAATGCTGAAGATCTGGTCTTCTGATTGTGGAGGCCCATAAGCATCGAAAGGATCCGGAACAGATTGAAGCATAGGTTCAATTATAGGATCAGACCTGTTATGCGATCAGCCGTGGCTTTAAGAGGTGCTTAGTGTGTCACCACGACGCACGCCTTGGCAGTAAATCTATCGAACACATCCATGGTCGAACGGACCACGATGCAGACCTGAACATGCAGGTCGTATCAGGAGATGTAATTGTACGTATTGATTTTGGCCCGGCGAACCTTGTTTTGCACCACGTCCCAAACCTCCTCTTCATGCTCCAGTATCTCCTGATAATGAGATGCTTTGAGGTCGTCCAGTTCATCGACTTGGCGTTGCAACACTACCAATGCTTCCCTAAAACTTTGCAAATCTATGGAAGAGGCAACGTAAGTCATGAAGACTAATGGAGCCAGGTTAACGTACTCCGCTCTTTTCGGTTCATGTTGCGCATTTCAATTTGTCGAATGATCTGACTCTTTTCGCGCAAAGCACGCTCGTAGGAGGCTGAACGCTCCTTGATGAAAAACGATCCGTAAGCCGGAATTATGGGCTCATCGAGAGTCAAAACATACATTGACAATGGTTTTGTAAGTATCCAGATGCTGCCGAAGAGGCTTTTCGAACTTCTTGTCGAGTGTTT
>Ga0153999_1001070_pt1 | contig 11171 bp, 16 predicted proteins | sample TSNC083MetaG_FD_104675 | JGI IMG/M metagenome (GOLD analysis project Ga0153999, IMG submission 104675) | Attine ant fungus gardens microbial communities from North Carolina, USA - TSNC083 MetaG | ecosystem: Host-associated > Fungi > Mycelium > Unclassified | place: USA: North Carolina, Lumber... | reverse complement strand
TGTCTCTGGCGAACAATGATCTGAAAGTAGAGGTTTCATGAATGGGGTCTGAATGATCGCAGAGGCTGTCGAGAATCCATCGAGATTGTTACCATTGTTGTTAATGGGACTAGCAGTATCAAGCATAGAGATTGATTGATTGGCTGAGGAATCATTGTATGTTGCTGAACTGCCAACCGACAGGATTTCATATTCTTCCTGTAACGTCGTCAAGCCGCCAGAAGATATTTCGCTAGAGTCAGTTGGTTTTCCTGGAAAGAAGAGATCATCTTCGATTAACTGTATATATGACGATGAGGACAGGAAAGGACTTGGGATCATTGCGTATGATCCAAAATGGCTGACCTCAAAAGCACCACCTGGTTTAAGCACACGTTTGCATTCTTCAAATAAGGGATCCCACTAGTCAACATGAATGTTGAAGTCTACGAGATGAAGACAAAGACAAAGATCACTTACTTTGTCCTCAGGTACACCAAGCCCCACACGTTTAATATGTCTAAGGGCCAATATATGAGCTGAATCCCAAACAATGTTTTTTGCACAACAAACTTACATATAATCGAATTTCTCATTTTCGAAGGGAAGCCCTTCAAGACTATAGAACTCGTCTAGGAAACAGCGCACAAAGCAGTTCAAAAACACATACAAATTATGGTGCACCCAGTGGATCCTCTGATTCAAGTCCTGGTTCCCAAGTATTGTGAGGTCCGGCTGCGTTGGAACCAGATCTATACCTGCGAAGACAATTGAGCCAAGACATCAGAGCATATTACGAGTGGTAATAATCCTACCCCAGAAATGGCATTCCTGAAAGGCAGCTATAAGCCAAAAAATATCTGTGCCAATCAACAGTTACTTACCTTCCATGTACTCGCAGCATGAGTTATCCACAGGCCAGTGCCTGTATTATTCTTCAGCAATTCCATAGGAGTCAGTAATTTTCCTTTCTCACCACAACCTACATCCAATCTGGGAAACTCGCTAGCACCATAATATCTGACTAACAATTTCAAACTTACACTGCCTTCGGTGACTCCTTGAAAACATGCCAAGTCCAGCTGTTGCATATTTGACGGCACATCATCGAATCCCAGACATCCCTGCAAAAGACAGGGTTTAGAGATTAGGAATGGATTGGAAAGGAGCAGGCGCAGGAGAAGGGGATATCATATGACAAGACACTCGCAGATTTTTTGGATTGATGACACACTCACAAGTCTTGGATTTTCGCGCCATAAGATCGCGGATATGGTGCCCTTTTTTCGTCGTATGCATGATGAACTTTACCTGGGGTGACGCCCCCGCCATGCTGGTGGTGACCTTTGCCTTTGACTTGGAAGAATTGAGGCTGTGAGATCTTTCGAGTGGCAGTTGACATATACTCAACAGAACCATTAGACGTGACTGAAGCAGACGGCTGGACAGCTCCTCCTAGCGATGATGTTTGAGAGTCAGAATTTTGTCCTTGCGGAGCAGAGACAGATATGTATTGGACTGGCGAATGTGGTGGTTTCGTGAATCGATGGGAATCATCTGGGTGCTTCTTCGGGTGTTTGTTAGATCCCTTTTTCCGAGTGAGAACGGACGAAATATCAGACAAGGCATTTCCATTGTTAGATGCAAAGGCATTTCCCTATTAAGCATACAAGTCATCAGCAGCAATCCTCAAAGATGGTACGGTACAAAAGCCGCGGGTTCGAGCCAAAAAGAGACATGGAAATGTCCTCGCGATAGCTTCGAACGTATTCTGTGAGTTACTCACCGAAAACTTCTTCGTGATTTCACTGGCTTCAGTCGAAAACCTCGAGTTATCATCCAATGGGGCCGGGTGGAGTTCCCACGGTGTTACTGCGTCAACTTGAGCCAATGTCAAAGGTACTCGAGACGTTCTGGTCTCCTCACTATCTCCTAATGTCGCCAGTCCTGGGCCAGGTTCGAGTTCCCAGGGCGTGACATCTTCCGTGGGTCCGGTCTTAGCGACTTGGGAAGACGTCGAGCCATGCGAGTGAGTTATCGAAAGGGAGGACTGTTTGCGACTCGAGGAAGACAGATCAGAGGAGGGAAGATACGGACAGTCCAGGGGTATGGAATGAGATGATGAACTGGAAGCATTCTTTGAGGGGTGTTCCTGGGAATATGATAGTGAAGGGACAAGCTTCAAGGGTGTGACATTTTTCACAGAACCCCTTGCTGTTATGGACGGTGGAATATCCAGAGCAGGTGTGCCCTCGGAGGTCGGAGAATGGTTTATTTCGGGTATCAACTCTGGAGAGCTTAAATCCTGGCTCACGCCCTCTATCGGACCAGTAGATGTCCCAGACATCTGGGCAGACTTCACTGAGGACGGCTTCGATTTGGTTGACGAATTTGTGATTTCTAGGTGAGGTGCTTTTGCAAGTTTGTCATCGATCGGACCTAAAGATCTTGTTTGAAATGGGCTGGATTGATACCACAAAGTGGTTTCTCCGTGCGAGCTTGCGGTTGTTGGTCGGCTGGTTGATTTTTGTCGGATTGGCATGGGTCTATTAAATACATCCAACTTGGTACAGGATAAATCGCAATCAGATTGGGAAGTGGAGGATAAAGGAGGGGAGATAGGAGTAGGTGAATTGGATAATGTGAAGGTCGAGGATCGTTTCTCGAGAGGAAGAATGCTCATCTTCGATGTGATGATGTGTGTTGAGGAGTCAGTCTGGCGGGAATTGGGAGGGATATACTGAGTCCCGTAGATCGGAGGACGAGAACCCTGGGAATCTGGGGATTTCTAAGTGGCGGAGGAATCTTCTGGAAGCTGAATGGCTGTTGAAGTGATAAATCTCCAAGGAAATCAGTGGGCAAGAGTGCGGTTGTACGACCAAGTGGGAGGATTTGGAACAAATATAGGGAGGACGGTCTACTTCATTTCCCCGAACCATCTCCCACGGTCATCCCTGTGATTTGTTCATGTTCCATAGCATGGTCATCTCGTGACGTAAGTTTTATGCAGACTATGCCCCGCGCAGAATTAAAAAAGGCAAGTACATGCCACAGTAAGAATCAGCCTTCAAGAATCAGCTTTTGCATCCAAACCATATACTAGGCCCAGTGCAACACGTGCAGCTGCCTTACGTCGCTCATCTTCATTTTCCATCCCAGAAATATCTTCTCTCATTTGTTGAAGAGCGCCAAATATCTTCGACAGATCGAATGGTGCTGATTCATCCTCCCCATCAAGCTGGAGCACGCTGGCTTCTGTCTTTTCATCCAGGCACAACTTTGGTGATCCTAGAGGATCAGCCGTCAGCGGAAGCTCATTCCCTTGCCCAAATATTTTTGACGACGTTTCAAGAATTTCTTCATGTGTAGGCAAATCTTCACCCCTGTCGTCGAATATTACGCATGAAAAATCCGGACTTCCCTCGCTCCCTCCGAAATCTGAAACCGAGGCCAGAGGGTTATACAGTTTCACCCCATCAGCCAGGGGTTTCAATCCATCGCGGTCCTCGCATCCATCTTCAATCGGTGTGGAATGACCAGATTTCGTGCTGGAATCCTCGCCGCAAGGAGCAGAGACAAACACCGTGAAATCATCATCGAACTTTGCAAAATTGATCGGCTCCGATGACTTCGTCTGTTCCTCATCCCAAGAAGAAAGTTTGTGTTCTGTCGTCACGCCCGAAGACACTGCCACCTTCCACGGATCTTCATCCTGTACATCGTCCTCCAACCACCTCGCAAGCTCTTCCACTTCACGACTCGATTGTGTAGAAAGCCGTGAATTTGAGAAGGTCGTTAAGTTATTGACCAACGGATCTAATCCATCTCTCGTCCCCCATTCAAACAGGCTAGGGTCGCGTTGTGCGAGCCTTTTCTTGGATTTGATATTCCTGTCGTGGCTTCTCATCGAAGGCCACATAACTGTGCTTAGTGCGTCCAGGACGCGAGGGAGGTTGGGGATATCTGCTACCAGAGAAAGTCAGATAACTAGACCCAGGAGGAAGATTACAGCCTACCGTTAAACTTATCGTTATCTCTACATTCCTTTTCTTCCAACGTTGCATCGACATACTCAAACCTAAATCTCGATACAAATTCGTCAATGGATGCATTGTCTTCCTCAGCTTCTTCCTCTCCGGAAATGACGTCGAGCGAAGCCTTCACTCTTACAGCCAGGGACACTTCAGGTTCGTACCCGCCCAGATCGTGGAAAATCCTTTCGACATGATGTTTGTATGCCTGACAATGCAAATCTCCAATGTTAGCTTCGAGGTAGTATTTGTCGTTATAGTTCACCTTGTTGCTTTCCCACACAAAAATTATTGCGGGCACATTCTGTAGCATATAAGGGGCTAGTCCATGCATAGGGTGCACTGCAAAATGCACATCTGCAGAGTAGTACCTGTTCTCAATTGTCCAAGGAATTTTCATTGAATCATGGGACAATAGATCCTTGTTGTAGTTTGCAATCTCCTCCGGTTGAATATCAGTTGAACCACCCAGAGCCTGGATGCCTATACGCGCCACAAACCATATGACGGATACTCGGTTAAGATTAAGATTGAACTAAAAGACACAAGAGATTGACATACGTCGGATGAGTACCGTGGCATTTTTGACTGAAGGCGAAACGACGAGGATACGACACGATGTATTTGCTATTGCGAGTTTAGCAGTTTTTGTATTAGCAAGAACGGGCTGTTGGTGCTGTATAGACATATGAGGATTTGCAATGACGTGGTGGATAAAAGTAAGTCACACTGATCTTGTGTATCGACGGTCCCGCAACGCAGGAAAGTTACTCTGTTTGGTTTGTCGCTTCGGTGGTCGGAAACCACATCATATCTTAAACAGAGCCTCAGGATAACCGCGAAGTCCTAACAGTTGTTTATAGAGCGTGAACTAGCGAAGGGCCCTCCGAGTTACAAGAAACTCATTTCAAGAATCATAATTAGTATAGCGTGTGCAGAAACAAACTCTGAGTTAATAAGCAAGACTAGTCATGATGGTTCGTAACTCGTTTGTTCCACTCCGAGGTGGCGACCGATAGAGTAAGAAAAGAAGTCGAATGGACTCTAATCCGGTAGAAATATTCCAGTAGAAGTAGCGAGAGAAGAAAGCGAGTACTCAATTATGCGATGACAACAGAGGAAAGCGATATAGTCTGAATCAAGGGTATGAATAAAAGAAAGGGTAGTTCCTAGGAGATATCGAAACATCAGTGAAGGGCGTCGAAGGGATGTGTGAGCATCACCGAGAAATGAGAACAGTGGGTTGATCGTTATGGGTGAAGAAAAATCTGGACCTCAGCCAGAAAAGAATCATGGCCTCAAGCCACGACCATCCTCGTGGGTCTCTTGACAGAAGGTACCATTGCTTTGATGGCCTTTCTCACGAATGACACAGTCAGAGGCCCAGTTGATTCCACGTCATCAGGTCCGGCAGAAACTGGACCATATGAGATAACGCCCATCTCGTCCACTGAAACTCCTCTCCTCTGAACCACGTCCTCTGAGCTGATGGGCGGTAACATCGGCGTCTTCGGAGCACCAAAGAACATCCTGCTGTGCCTCTTCTTTATAGCCCCCGATCCAAGGCTGGTGCGGTTTGACGTGGAAGGACGAGGGGGGATAAAATCTGACTGGTAGCCTTTGCCGACGCGCTTGACGCCAGACGTAGCCATAAGGAAGCGATCATAGACACCTTCCAGCTTGCGTTGTTGAGGAGTATCAGGGAACCCATCAGAAGTGGTTTTGCGTTCTGGATATGGTTCAACGTGATATGGTGAAGAACATAAGTCATCTGCAGAAGCATGCGGCGTTTCGAGGTTTTCACATGGGCGAAGAGGTGTAGCAATGAAGATGCTTCTGTCAAACATTTCGGAAAGGCGTTGATTGGGCTCGGATCCAACAGCTAGTTATCAGCATCGATCAGCCAACAGCTTCAAGACGCACACGCTTATTGAATGAGATAGTGACTCACGTTTGTTAATTTCGGCCTCGAGCCGTGAAATTGATGCAATCCGCTGCTGCAAAAAATGCCCATGCGACTGACTCTTTTCTCTTCCCTTGGATGGTGTCATCACAGTGTCCCTAAGAACTGCAACAGGCGAGTCCTCTGAAACAGTTGTCCTCCTCTTTCGTGAGGGTGTTTGGGCCAACAGCTGCATCTGAGCAGGATCCGTGCTTGCAGAAGTGCAAAACACGGATTTACTTGGGGTACTGCTGACACTAGGAGAGCCACGACTGCTAGACTTTTGGTCCAACGTAGCTAAAGCGGGCGTATTGGCGGAGCTTGAAGTATCGGTTATGAGGTTGTTATATTCTACGAATATTTGCGAGGCAGCGAGAATTTTGCGAGGAAGACGCGAGGACCGAGCACTACGACCATTGGAAACATTTCTTGGAGCAACGGGAAGCGATGGCAATGACGGATTTGTCTTGGTCGATGCAGCGAAACCCTGACGAGCATCTTCAACGACACCTATAAAATAGGCTTATCATTAACACGGGAACCTCACAACACCTCGCAAGCCACGGGCTGACACTCACGTTCAACGTTTTGCATCCAGATAGTCAGTCGATCTATGCGCGAATCGGTGGTCACCTTTTCACTTTGCTTGGCCAGGGGCAGTGATGAGTTGACTGACAAAACGATGAGCGTTGCCGTATTATGTGGATAGTATTCATTAATCAGCCTACCTTCATGATTCCAAGATTGCGCTTGACTGCCTCCTCGAGTAAAGGGTGTGTTAATTTCGGGTCGGATATCTCTGATATCAATATCGAGGCTGTGCGCAGGAGTTGAACGGTCATTGGTTCCATGGGTGAGTGCGGACAATTTGTAAACCCCAAGAGTCTTGTCTGCCAGGAGAAACTAATCAGTTCGTACAAGAATTGCAGTAGTATCTTAGTGACTTACCGATAGACGATCTGATTGCATTGCGAAAACTCTTGTCCGGAACACTGCTCGGCCTGGAATGTGTTCCAGTAGTAGGCATCTTATTTGTACCTGTGGGATCACAAAAGAGAACGAGTCAACAGCATGGAAGGGGAGAAGGGCAAAGGCAGCTTACCTTGTGCTAAGGGTGGGGTGATAGCAAGCGAGGGCGACACGATTTTGTTAAACGCCGCCGTGCCATAATCCTCCTTGCTGTAAACTTCATATTCCTTAATAGAGATAGAATTTCTCTTGAGTTTCTCCTGTTTCATTTCTTTCTCTAGTTCTTCATCCCTCTCCCGTTCAGTCTCTTCTAGCCTTGTCATCTCCCTTAGTCTTTTCCTCTCCTTCTCCCAGTCTCTTACTCGGTCTCTTACGCTTGTTGATTCTTTAGCACTCCTCTGGCTTGTGATAAGAGAAATATCCACTGTGTTGCGGGAGTCCGTTCGTGACATGCTTCTATTCATTATACTGCGTGGAGCTCTAGACTTCTCCTGAGTTGTTTTGTTGATAGGCATATTGGCTTGAGGTAAATTCCCATTCTGTGAAGTCAAAACGCCAAGTCGACGAGGGGGGGTTGAGGTCCTCCCTTTTAGTGAAGCAATATTCTCCTTCCCAGCGGCATATTTCAACGGTGTTGTTGGTGGTGATGCCTTGACTGGAGAGAGATCGGGGATAATGTATGGATGCTTCTTAGCTGATGCGCAATCAGACATCAAATTTTTGCGGGAATCGCCACTAAATTAAGCAAGTACCTTTTTTGGCGGCAACTTTGGGTTGTGACCTGGATTTGACGAGTGCACGAGTAGAAATGTCTTCGCAGAGAGTGACCGGGCTGTCAAGGCTAGGAGGAATAACCTTTTCCTTTCCTGGTCTCGTTGTCATGTTGGGATCCTTCTCAAAGACAGAAGTATCGTTAGCACTAGCCGCTCGTTCTGGGAATTTTGTCAATGGGTTGCCATGGGTGATCTCAACCAATATTCTTACTGTGACTTTTTGTGGATGCAGGATGCAGATGCCACATTTCATGGGCCATTGCCTGGGATGTAGTACAGCGTAAGTCAGCATTTGGAGCGATCATGCATTGAAGAAGTTTCTCCATCTCTGCAGTCATCTTCCAGTTACCAATCCATGTGCCACAGAGAGTGCGCTGCCAGTAATTCTCGAGATCATCCTTCGTATTGAGCTGTTCCCCATCTGTGTTCTCGAACGGGGTGCGGCCAACGAGGATCTCAAAAAAGGTGATGCCGAGGGACCAGACATCGGATTTGCGCGTGTCGTGAGGAATGCCGCGGGCGCGCTCAGGTGATAGGTACTGAAAGTATAGTTGAATGAGTTGTCCAATCTCAATTACAATCACGTACTTCAGGTGTCCCGTATGAGAGATTGCTATGGAAGGCGGTGGACGACTCGAGTTCGTATTTTTCTGCGAACCCAAAATCAACAAGCACTGGGATGTTTTTGTGTGACAATAAGATATTTGCTGGTCTAGAATACCTCCCTTGAGTCATATCGGATGTTGAATCTAGTAATACTCACTTAATGTCATTATGAACTACACCACGCTGGTGAAGAAATTCAACACCAGAGAGAAGAAAGTGGAACCATTCTCTGGCCTTAAACTCTTCCACTTCCACAGGTACGAGAGTCGGAAAATAGGCCCTGGAGGCATGGTTGTTGTCAATCTTGGAAGTGGATCAGGAGCGAAGAGAAAAGCGTCCTCCAAGCCTCTAATTCGGGGCATAAACACTGCGAATAAGACTCACATAGTGATGAGTGCATATGATGGGGTCAAGACGAAAGAATGGAAAGGTATGATAGACGGATGCGGATCATTCTTGAAATTTCGGACAATCTTCATTTCATTCCAGCTATAGGAAATAATTGAGGGACTCATACGGATGACCAACAACGCCTGACATACAGGGACCGAACGCGTGCAGCCGTAGTTGAAGTTTTTGACCGGTGAACAAGCTTGACTGCAATCTTCTGTCCTTGGGCGGTCCCAAGACTACCTGCATGTCGAGAAAGCTTTGGATGACATAGCCAGACACTGCCCCAGTTCCCAAAGCCAATCTGAGAAATACATCAATGAAGCCCACTCACGTAGGTCTGTACACAAATAAGCAGCAACGTCAATTACCTCTTGGACGAATTGTAACCTGTCAGACAAAGCTTGATCAGATATTGAAAAAACATCGCTTCCCGTTGTTGAACCCAGTAGTGTAAAAGCCTCCATGCTGAAAGGGAGAAGACTAGAAATACAGAGAGAGCAGGCAATTTAGGATTCAGCTTTGCGTCCCTAATCTTGAACTTTGACACAACATAGCAAAACAACGCGTCTTCGCGCCTGGATCTCGGGAGTAGAGCAAACCTCGAGGCATGAGAAAAGACGCGAGACAGGTGATTGATGACTCTGCCATGGGAGAAATTAGAACTTTGTTCTTTGCTAACTTCATTTGACGAGGACCGGGTTAAAATTTGGTATAGCGTCCTAGTCAGCAACCGAACAACTCATTGTGTATTTTCATCGTTGGCAGATTGTTCAATGCATCAACTGAGACATACCGTGGCCAGCTTCTTTTGCTTGTCTCGCAAAATCTGACCCTTCAAACCATCTTAACCACAATTTATACTAGTGTAGTTGAACACTGCCGGTTCTTTCCCTACGTTTCCCACGGTATCTGCCTAAAAACATCCTCTAACTTCAGCGCATCCTCCTCTACTACAAACAACCATGTCTCAGCCCGTCCCCCCCTCCTGGAAGGTATATGCCATTGGCTTTTTCTTTTTGTGACTATACTGAAACCTGTCTTCAGGACCTCGGCAAGTCTGTCCACGACCTGCTTAATAAGGACTATCATTTCTCCAGCTCTTCGCTGGAAGTCAAGACCCAAACTCCTTCTGATGTCACATTTAAAGTTGCTGGAAATCGCGATTTAAAGACTGACGCCATATCTGGTGACATTGAGGCCAAGTGGTATGACCGCCTAAACGGCTTGACTGTCACCCAAGCCTGGACTACCTCTAATACTCTCCGCAACAACATTGAACTCGATAATCAGATCGCTGACGGTGTCAAGCTTTCCCTCGACAGTTCTTTAGCCCCAGGGAAAGGAACCAAGAATGCCTTGATCACTGCCATTGCCAAACATCCCGGTTTTCACTCTCGCGCTCTCCTCGATGTTTTCCGAGTTCGTCGTAGAAATTCCGGACCCATTGATTTGTTTAACTCATATGGCTTTTAGGGTCCTACTTTTACAGTTGATACAGTTTTTGGTCATGAGGGCTTCCTTTTGGGTGGTGAAGCTGCCTACAACGTTACCGATGGCAGCATATCTCGTTTCGCTGCTGCTGTTGGCTATAGTGCCCGGGAATATGGTATCACTTGCCACGCTCTCAACAGCGGCAATACCTACACTGGTAGCTACTACCATCGTGTCAGTAAAGATACGGAGGTTGGCGCCAAAGCCCTCTATGATGCCAAGGCCACTCAAGGAGGTGTTTCCCTCGAAGTCGGCACCAAGACGTATGTGCAGTTTTTACTTACTCAGTTTTGGATGCTGATCTCTAGTTCCCAGTTCCCTTGATAAGTCTTCTTTCGTGAAGGCCAAAGTCAACCATCTTGGTGCCATTGGTCTTAGCTTCAGTCAAAAATTCAATGAAGGCGTCCGTGCGACTTTCTCTCTTTCTCTCGACACCACAAAGCTCAACGAACCATCCCCTTCTGGCCCCGCCCACAAAGTAATGTTGAAACAATATCTATCATTTCTTTGACACTCATCTGTTTCACAGGTCGGGCTTCACGTCATTTTCAATTCATGAACTGGCTGGAACCATCAGTAGTTGTCCATTAACTCTACTTTACTCTCAATGCACATTTTTGTGGATTCTGAAATAAATATGTATGGACTATTACCTGTTATTTCGATGATGTCAGAGCCTACTAGAATCTGAACGGATATTACTCGGTGGTCATGGAATGTCTGATTATAAGGGTTGGACAGATTTAGTACTTGTTACAATATGGTCCATCCATTTCGGCTACTCGCGCAGATTCTCCCTCACCGACCAAAAGACTTCGACCAGCAGACATGGATTCCTATCATACCAACGGTAACAATTCCTCCTCTAGTATCCATCCTCATGCTAAGCCGCATGCCGGCACTACAACTGGAAGTGGCAGCTTACCTCCACTCTCTCTATCGATTCTCGGTGTCGAACCATTGGACGAATTTATCAAAGAGATAGCA
>Ga0153999_1001066_pt1 | contig 11199 bp, 17 predicted proteins | sample TSNC083MetaG_FD_104675 | JGI IMG/M metagenome (GOLD analysis project Ga0153999, IMG submission 104675) | Attine ant fungus gardens microbial communities from North Carolina, USA - TSNC083 MetaG | ecosystem: Host-associated > Fungi > Mycelium > Unclassified | place: USA: North Carolina, Lumber... | reverse complement strand
GAGTATCCAGTTGGAATGGCAATGGTTTACGGCGGACAAAAGTTGTAACATAAGGGTCTTGACCTCAGATTGTAAAAACGGGGAGGGCATATTTGTGAGCAGTGTCTTGAGATCATGCTCAATAAAGTCCATTACAACAAAAACCCTTGGGACAGGTGGTACCGATTTGATCGTGCGTGTGTGTGGTGACGAAGAAAGCAAGTATATATTGAGGCAAATAATGTGGTGATTACAATTGAACTAAGAAGGGGGAAGCTTCGGCACGCACTGAGTCAATGTATCACCGACAACGACTTCCCGGATCCTCACTACATTTTCGTGTCGACAGGTCATGAGTGAGTAGATCTCGCGCAGCGCTGTAATTGGAAAACCATTCTTTTCTTCGTCAAGCTTCAGCTTCTTCAACGCAACAATATCCCCCGTTTGCTTGTCACGAGCACGGAACACGACTCCGTAAGAGCCCTCTTCGATCTGATTGAGTCGTTCGTAGCAGTAAACGGATCGTGAAGACTGTATAGAAGGATGTGACGTTCGAGGAGGCACATGGATGCTATGGTTTTGGCGGGAAACTGGTGGCGGAGAAGGTGAAAGAGAAGAAGATTTTCTATCAGGCGGTTGCGAACGGGAGGCTTTGTATTTTGCGCGCTTTTTGGGAATGTGTATGTGCATTGGTGCACTGAGATCTTCTGTATCTTCATCTTCATCCCATTTAGACCGTTTCCTAGTGGGAGTGTATAAGTCTTGGTTATTGAGTTCAGTCGACATTGTGGTTTGAAGTTTCCAAATACTATTCAAGTCACGTGTCCAGACTACCAGGATGTAGATGTAGAACTTTGTCTAAGCACTTGATCAGATGGTCATTAGTCTCCCCAATACCCCAATGTCGATATATATCTGCTATCCGCTTCTTTTTTATAAAAGGGTCCACACAAACTTTTGCGATAGAAACAAATAGGTCTTCAAGTATCCAACTCAGGCGAGGACCGGTAAGTTCGATTGCAGGTTCCGCGTTGATCTCTAAAATCTTAACTTGAAACTTGTGTAGAGACGATGGCATATGTTCCACCAGAAAGTCAATCCCGTACAATTCGAAGGCATTTTCAAGGGGCTGAGATATATCAACGATGACACTTCCCCGTGGATTTATTTGTTGTCGACTTGCCTGGAAATGGACTGGAAACTGCAAGGCAGCACGGAACGTTTCAGCAATAATGTGTGACATTTGCTGGATGATGTTGGAATGATCAATTTTCGCGAATAAATCGAGAACAAGAGCGTTCTCGTTCAAAATCTGACATCCTATTAGTTCGTCGAACAACCTTACACCTTCTTCTCCTCGATCTGTTTGCAATGAGGTGTTGGTTAGATGTGCCTCAAGATTCTTTGGAAATAGTTCCCCTGCTGATCCACCAATCTCTGGTGTTTTATATGGCACCGAACAGAAAAGGGCTAAAACACGATCATAGAGATATATCTGCAAAGCCCCTGACGCCACGCAGTAGGCTCTCAAATGGAACTAGGCATGGCTTTGAGGGATGCAAGGTAGAACAAACAATAAGATAAAACTGACTTTATGTCCCCGAAGATGATGGTCAGGGAGGTGAGGCATATCATCAAACGGCAGTTCACGTGGATCAAGGAGTAGAGGTGACAAGATGTACTCCTAAAACCAAGAAAGAAAGTTGGAATGGGGTTTGGAGATAGATAAGGACGAGCCAATCCGACCTGAACAACAAACTGTCGAAGCTGGGAAATGACGACAGCAGTCCTGGACATAGCACAAAGTTCATCTCCGGAATGAGAACTACCCTCAACCTCTGAGTCCGATAACTCGAAATCTTGAAGTATCTCCTGTAAAGCTGCTTTGCTATTGAATAGACGTATGCCCATCCCCCGGTCTGCCATGCCACTTCCAGATGATGGGGTAAGACAAATGCGTGGAATGATGATCAATGAAGACAACAAACGGTTTCAGAATCCACCATGTATGAGGATTGTTCTCCAGCAAGTCACCGAGATCATATAGATCGTCCGACCACTTTTCCTCCAACTCATCGGCGAATGCGAGATCTAAATTATATGTCTGAGGAGTAGCTTTCTGGAGGATGGAAGCCGGATTTTTAGTGAGGTAGGCATATATCGAATGTGCAAGATAATTTTTCCTAATAATTGCTTTCCGGAACGTGTAACTAGACGCCAGAACAGACTCGCGGCGAGCATTGGTCAGCTCATGATCGATTTCATCGTAGGTAGACCATTGGATGAGGGAGTCATATTGGTTCTTGCCGAGACTGTTCACAATTTCTATCTCCCTTTGAATTTTCCTGAGGGCACTTATTACCAGACGATGAGTGAGAGGTGCCGAGGGCCAAGATACGAAGGCAACGGTCATGGTCAAAGAATTCCAGGATGTGACTGACATACAGAATAACACGTGAGGTGATGGGTCGAGAGCTTACTGAACTATTCCGTTCAGTGCTGGGCAGATGATTTCCCTTCACTCCATATGTTTGCAGTAGATCATGTCTAACAACTACCTTTTCACTTTCAAGCCCACGTTTACTCAAGGCCTTGTTCTAGGCCAGCTCTCCGTCCTTATCCTCACGGGTCTCGTCCTTCGCTATCTGTTTCTAGAGTCAACTCAATATCCTCTTGAGACGTCCTCATACCTTCCCCGCGTTGACAATGACCTTCTTTCTCGAAGACTACACGCCGCTTTGGATGAGAAAATGCCTTCAGACGGTGATCAGGATGCTGAACCTGCAGAATGGTTTAATGTGCTGTTCAAACAGGTCAGTAAATACCCTTTTTTGTTATGAAATGCTGAGTTTGTTTTCAGGTATTGGACATATACCGGCTAAAAATAAGAGACGAGTTGCCTGGCATTAAGGGGGATGAAGTTGCTCGGAGAAAAATTGAAGAACTCGCGAATCGAGTCCGTCCGCCGGGCTTTCTGGTCAGTACCCTCTTGTGCATCGGACAAATACCGAATTAAGCTACTTGCTACTCAGGACGATATCAAAATCCACTCTATTGACCTAGGTGTGTCGGCGCCCCGGTTACTCAACGCGCGGCATAGACCGCATTCTGGAGATACCCAGGCAGTGCGTGCACTGTCACCCTCATTCATACACATCTCTCATGCATGACCGCATGGTCATCTTTCAGACGGTTGAGTTCGATGCAACCTACACAGACACGATTTCTGTATCCCTTTCAACATCCTACCTATTTAATTACCCTATGGCCTCTTTTGCACGGCTTCCTATATCTCTTACCATATCTCTGTCTCAATTCAAGTCCACAGTGAGTAATATTCTACTACCTCAACACTAAGAACCAGGTCTACAATTCTCATCAGATTTTCGTAACACCTCCCGCACCCGACTCGAATCCGCCTGTTCTGACACTCAGCATATCTCCCAACTTTGTCCTTGACCTAACAACGACGTCGTTAATGGGAAGCCGTGCTAAGCTTGCAAATGTACCAAAACTCAACGAACTCATACAACATCAAGTACGTCGGGTCCTTGCAGCAAGAGCGACCTGGAACTTTGTACTTCCGGGGCTAGAAACCATGGCAACTCAAGAAAAGGTCAAGAGGGAATACAGAGAGGAGACTGCATCCTCATGACACGAACATCCCTGATTGCCTCTTTCTTCTCCCCCCGGTTGATGACTAGATTACCTGCTCTCAGCTAGTAACTCAACTTGCGCAACCTCGTCCGAGATGTGTCCAGAAGCTTTTTATATCTGCAGTCTACCTGCCCAATTAAAGAACTAGATTCCTATGTCATCAAGCCAATCTTGTACATCGTTATATGCTCGTTGTCCCTGTAGGCATTTCACGACATATTTATGAACCGCCGAGGCCTGTGCAAGTTGATTAGACTTCATAAGATGTTTCATGCGCTCTGAGGTGGCCATAATTGCGATCGGGAAAAAGGGCTCAAAGTTGAACTCAGTCAGCCTTGTCGGAAGAACAGGCAAGCCATCTTGACTGCGGGAGGACTCCATCTCCATATTATTGAGAGGTGGTGAGAGCAAAAAGAGTCCCATAGCAGGATTAGAAGAAATATATGTTTGAGCAATGAGGCAGCCAGCTGATCGGGCAAACACAACTGGAGGAAAAGATATCATGTTCAGACGGATTGCAGAGCGAAGATCTGTGTGATGAAGGCAACAGCACACATTTACCGAAGTCCATGTCGATGGAGGAGCGGGACGAACCGTCTTCAAACCACTCCATGAGAGATGATGAGTTACTGCGAATATGAGGATCTGGCAGCGCTAGGTCAATTTGCAGACAAGTAAACCCTTTCTCAGAGAGCATTGAAGAGAGTGTGGTCATCCTGCAACGGCATTTGTTTGATTAACTCAGTGTCAATGATCGGGAGATTTACCCTTGACTGGAATCCTCATCCCAAGATTGGGCTGAAACAAATACGAGGGGAGTTGGACATTCCCTAGGTGCCGATTTGGGTGGCGTACGCAAAAGGCTGGAGTGGACATGGCGAGTTGTGACGAGGAAGTGCTTGTTGCGCCAATTGCTGGCGAGGAAACGGAACATAATAGCAACATCATGATGCAATCAACATGACCAAGAGTCAGTCACTTGATACTTCTCCCTTTTCCTTAAGATGGCAAACGCATCCTCCAGTATTGTCTTTGATGACATCTTCACCCTGAATGCAATTGACAAAGAGGGCAGGAAATTCGACCGAGGTCTGTATCTTATTTCTCTGTAATTATTTATCTAATCTTGGCTTCAGTTTCTCGCCTGTACGCTCATTCGAAGAATTATGATATGGATTTGACTCTCGACTACAATCTTGAGCTTTTTCCACTTCAAAATGGGGAAAGTTTCGCCCTTGCTCTTGCTTCGTCACTAGATCGTGAAGGTGTCCCGTCAATGGTCACGGACGGCGAGGAAGAAGCGGACAAGGACCGTCACAAGTGGAGACCGGATGGGAAAGGAAAGCATGGCCTGGAGGAAGATTATGAATACGTGATGTATGGAAAGGTCAGCATCATTCTGAACAGCTCCAGAACCCAAACAATTATTTGCCGCTTTTTCCTCAGGTGTATAAATTTGACAGTGGAACTGCGGAGATCGTGTATGTGTTATGTCGTGACAACAGGTCTTGTCTGACAATTTCCAAGTACTGCCTATCTTTCCTTCGGTGGCCTCCTCATGTCATTGACTGGCTCTTTCCGTCATATGACCAGTATAGTCCTTGGAGATCCTATCTATCTTCTGGTACGAAAATAGACGATTGCTTCATGCCATCGTAGAAAGTCGAATTAAGCGGACGTATGATGAAATAAGACACTGACGCTATTAGATGTATTGTACTGCTGACGCAACTCGAGCTGGCTGTGATATAGGATATAAAGTAAAATTGAAGCTAGTTTGCCTTGAGACAACGTAGTTTGTCAATGGCATCACCCAGCTCGACCTCCCGCATATCTTCACCCGAACCAAAGCGCTTCCGACTGATCACCTTGATACCAACTCTTGTTGGCTCTTCCAATGACCCTAATTTCGGTGTAAAGATACTCGAAGTCGCGCGATGGTGTTTGGGCTTCGTAGCCACAACAGGGGTAAGGTCCGCGTACCCCACACCAAAGAACCGGGATAATTTCGTGATTCGTTTTCTTCGCTCCTGGAAATCGGTTCCAGGCCTGGTCAATGATGATCTATTCTCTCCTTCTGATACGTCCGTATAGCTCTCGTACATCGTGACAGAGGGAACAGAGTCAGAAGTAGATGATGCGGTGGAATAGAGACGACCGCGGGAGCGCTCACACCGATTTTCTACTACTCGGACTAATTCAGGCGGAAGTTCCTGGCCAAGAAGCTAAGTATGTCAGAATCTTTGCTGGCAGCCACGCACAGATATGCTTACCTTGGTCATCTTCCTCACCCGTCTGACCTCAGCGAAATGCTGTCGCATCGCTTCAGAAGAAGATTCTCTTGTTTGGAAATTGGGTGTGGTTTCTGGCCGAGGCAATCTCAGAATTGATGTATGTGAAGGAGAGCAAAGAGCTTGGTCCTCTTTGGCATCGTCTCCAGACCGGATAAAAATCGAACTATTTGGTCTTCTGATGATTGCAGATGGACACACTGAGCCAGGAGTAATTTCAAAAGATACTGGCTTGATATGTGGTGTTGGCGATGTACCAATCGAATTTTAACTTTGGGGTTAGGCATCACAATGGCATCGATCATAGATATAGGATGGGATTCTTTTGTTTCGCTGAGGGTAGAAAATGTGCGTCTATGTGAGGTGACTGGCTGAATGAGGAGGCTTTTCAACTTCCTCGGAGGGGCTTTCGAATCCTCGACGCTCTTCTGAGAAAGGACTCGAGTCGGCTTGGACGCCTTACGAAGACCCGGCCGTTGATTCAGGTCGGTCGAGTCTGAGCCGAGCTGCCCCCTGAAGTGTGGAGGATCCAAGATCTGAGTACACGACTGTATTGGAGAGGGGACAGGCGGCTTGTCGGACTGTTCGAACATGGTGGGAGAAGCGGACGAGGAGGAGAAAAGGCAAGGACAAGAGCAGTGAAACAGTCACCGGCAGACCGAGTGATAAATTTACCATGGTCTTGATACTCCAACCTGGTTGAGTAGAATTCGTACCTGTACCGTCTCTTGGCAACCCTGCACGATGCACCATCCCAATATAGTACAACGAATAAATTTCAAAAATTAAAAGAAAATTTAACCTATGCCACTCCAATAGAATCATCCAAAATTCTAAAATTCACTATGTAGTGCGCCAGCGTCCGTTGATGTGGTTAGCATCAGATGCCTGTTCATAGATGAGAAGTCCAGGGTTGACGGTACTCTAACCAGAGACACATGCTTTGCACACCGTGTCTTGTTCCATTCTTCTGCTTCCTCCACCGGAACAATGTGAATGTCCCCGCCATTGAGGGCGGTACTGTAATCATTTTGTAATCTCACTGCTAACGCAGAATCGTTTTTCCGAATTCGAAAAGACCCATCATCATGTCTATATGACGAAAATGATCCTGAGGTGCTTGGCCTGGGAGAGTCTGGGACCCACGGCGCTACAAGAAATGGGGACCCTAATTCATCAGAAAAGGGCCAATCTGGTCCCAAGTCGATAGCGGTGTGGAACGATTCACAAATGGAGGACTCCGATTCCCGACTGTGAAGTCTCTGAGGTCTCTGAGTAAGCTCTGATGACACCACATGAGATGTTGACATCTCTGAGCTCCGTCGAGATTGCAGTGTTTCCTTTGCCACCTTCAAAGCAACGTCCTTCACCTCCTTCCAAATGCGGTTCTCTGCAAGCATGTCATCTTGGAGAACATTCCGATGACATTGCATACGAGCAATATCTAGACGAAGCTGCATCACAGTACAAGCTCTCGTTTGGAGTGCAATTATGAGGTGATCTCGAGTTGCCTTCTGAAATGGCACTAATGTCGCAACAGCGCGTATAAAGCGAATCTGTGCATCAAGGTGCCTTTGGGTTGTGATCAGTCGGTTGTCTAGATCAGAAATTTTTGCCTTGATAATTTGCGATCGGAGCCGAGGATGGTCATTTAATGAGGACGCTTGCGAATGAGGACTCAAGTCTCCTGTCAATGTCATGGGATCTACGAGGGTCAAAGTTGTGTTAGAGCCATTTCCTCTCCGTATACATCTTTCAGCTGCGAGATCAGCCTTTACTTGATCGAATGTATCCCTGAACTCGGGTGTCTTCTCAACTTCAACTGGCACAGGTCCTTCCAGTTCCACTTCCTCTCGGTTTGTTCTCAATGTCACCCTCCTTTGAAAAGAAGGACGTTTCTTTCCTGGACTGTCACCAGAAAGCATTTCAAAAAGCGCCCGAGGTGCGTTCTCATCCCAATTTGCGAGGTTGGCGAAGGAAGAAAGGCTCTGGTTCTGGAGATCGTGTAGATGAGAAGTCGCAGCTGCAACACCAGTGAGTTCCATGGTTCTTCCTGACATACTAAGGAGCCGCATGCGAACTCCTGCTGTTTTGAAAGCACTTGCGTAATTGATTCGTGATATCCATTGGTTCATGTCACTTTCTGATGACGCTTTGAGTAGTAGGTGACGACCATCAGACAATGCCAATCGGAAAGTGAACCGATGCTATGGGCCATGTTGTCAGCTTCTACTTTTAATATATGAGATGACATACCTTGATATACGACTTATCGAGAACAGCAATCGCATTCTTCACGGGCAACAGCTCGTCGATTTTCAGGATTGCTGACGATGGCAACATAACTTGACCATCACTGTCCTCCTTTGTCTTTGAAATCAGAGTGTGCATCCAAGAAGAATCTCGAAAAAATAGTAATTGGGACCCTGTTAACAAAACTCCCCAGGGCTTCCATTTCTTGCTTAGGAGTTTCTTGCCATCTTCGTTAAGCTCGTCTTTGCGGTCAACGAGGCCAATTTTAGTCACCCGAAGAGTCAAGTCGCCCTCGAAATCTGAGTAAATATCATGAAGGGTTGGATGAGTGATTATTCGTGGATTTGATGTACTCCCAGCAGGAAGGCCGAAAAATATGGAAGATCGAATATACTCCCTCCCCACTTCCAAAACTCGAGCATTAGCAAAAGCTCGCAATAGTTCTTCTTCATCCCATTTTTTTGCAGTACCTCTCCAACTGTATGGATCTGACAAGGGTATAAAAGATTCAGTGTCAATACGCAGGGGACTAAGGAGATCCTAAAGAACTGTGGTTTTAGATGTGAAAGGAGACTAGCGATGAACTTACATTGCTAATCATGTAGTAAGGGTCAATCTTGTGAGTTCTGTTAGTCAATGTTGGCCCAGCCGATCCAAGACCAGAATTTTGTGATGTGGCATCTCGGAAGACAGTTGATCGACGATTGGGGTCCGTCATAGGCTTACGTTGATCATTGGAATCCAATGGATCTTCGATATGTATGAATGGCGCGAAGACGATGTTGTCATAAAAATACTAAAATTAGACTTTGAGCTACCTGATGAGTTGTCATGTCGAAGATGGTTACCTCTAGAATCTCAACCTCAACTCCAGGTAAGCTCGTGTTCTTAACATAATCCGCTTTGGTCATCTTGCGTCGATTGGACTTGTTGAAAGCATCAGTATGAAGCATTATAAGACTGAACGCCAGGATATAGGGATGATCTAAACTAATTTCAGCGAAAGCCTTTGATGATGGCTGCAAAGAATTACCATCTGAAACATAAAGATCAGGATTGCATCGAATGTAACGCTTGGCAAATGCCTCCATGACACGGTCAATCTGTTGTGTCTCCTTGGGCAGCCCGATTTCCAACAGGAGCTCGCGAAGAGCAATGTCAAGAGGATGCCCTACGAAATTGAAGCGCCCAATGAAGACTTCCAATGCTGCAGCATAAAAAGGCTCAGCACTAGAAAAATCTCAGAACCCAGGACACGAAGGACTCGGGACGAGAAATACCTGGACGCCAAAATGTTCGTGACTTCAGCTTTGCTAACAACATCCATCAATCGATCGAGGTAAATATCAGGAGACTCTTCTTCCAGAGGGCGTGGAATCATCATTGAACCACGATACGGATCCGAAGTTGAGCTTGGAAGAGGAGAGGAAGAAGAGGACGTGGGTGAAGCAGTAAGGAGGGATGGAGATGAAAACACGTTCAGGGATAAACGGCGCAGTAATGGTGGATTTGTCTGTGAACGAAGCCTTAAGGGACGGTCCTGCTCATTTGTCCTCGAGAAACCGGGTGCCGTTGCTCTCATTGAACCTGAGATCAAGCTACTCTTGAAGAAAGTGTGTTCTGCAGTCGGAATGGAGTTATCCGCAGTTGTCGGTCGCCGAGTAGGTGACGATGGTGGAGAAATGGAAATATCTGGACTAGCAATTGGATAATACGAGTGTGGACATTCTGAGAAAGAATGCGAGAGAAGATCACGAGATTGCAGTTTCTGAGAAGGAGCAGGGGTCGTTAAGTTAGAAAGATTGATTTCGCAAGAATCATAGAAGTCAGAAAAATCGCCCTGGACAGTGGAAGGACGAGGTCGCGAACGGCTCTTCTTTCGATTCCAAAAAGATAGTTTCCTGGTCAAAGGTTTCGGTTGCTCTGAAGCTGGTTCCTGGGCCTGCTCCTTCGTTTTCGGATCCACCTTAGCATCGAAAGCACTAGTAAAACCAAAGAGAGATATCCCACGTGTGCGTCGTTCTACTTCCTTCGGAGATGTAAGATATGGTGACACACCTGGCCCGTGAGAATCCTGAGGTCGTTTGACATTCAGAAATGATTCAGATACAGGCTGTGACTGGGAGAGGGTCGGAACAAAGGCAACAGTATTCACTTCGCTTTCGTGTAACGTCGACGAACCAGACGTTCGGGGCAAAACAGGTTGCGCGCATCCAAGCCCAGGTAGAGACTGGGAAAGTGATGTAGTTGATGCATCTTGATGCCTATCTGATGTTGTTGCTGGAGAACGAGGCGCGAAAAGCGGCAAGCTTGAGGGTGTGGGTGGAAGTTCCTTGTTGCGTTTTCTAGATGAAGCAGACTCTCCAGTGACCTCTATGCTGCCAGCAGTCCTAGGGCGCCAAAGACTTGTAGCATTGGTCTTGCTCCGTTGCCTCCATGTTGGGAGTGAGAGAAAGTGTGTCGTTGTCTGAGTTGTCGTTGTAACTACTTCGGTACGAGTGGTAGTCGTCTCAGTGACGATCAACGGGGATTGGTTACTGTTGTGGTACTGAGAAGGAGGCCATGGTGGTGAAGTCTGATTGGTCCTTGGAGTATTCTTTCTGTTCAGAGAGAAATATCCCATGAAAAGAGAAAGAAGGGATGAAACGGGGGGGGGTAAATTTTCTGAAGATTGAATGCACGGTACGCAGTATTATATCATTGCTTTACCGTCTGCACAGGGTAGGCCTCTGTGCACAGAGTATCCTTTGTAAAATAAAGGTGACAGAAGGTCGTAATGGATGTTTTTTGCTCCCAAAAAACTGTGACAGTTGCTATCACACTACTGTGACTCGGCTTTCCTACTCTCCTGCCTTCTCCGGGCCAGAATCGTCTTTTTCTTCGCTTCAAGGACAGATCTCTAATATAACAAAAGATAAAAACTTCATCAGCTTCACTGTAAATATTGGTCAAATTTTTCTTCTGAATCACCTCTGATTCCTTCCTCTTTTGAGAATGTTTCATCTTCTCATATAACTTT
>Ga0153999_1001065_pt1 | contig 11200 bp, 12 predicted proteins | sample TSNC083MetaG_FD_104675 | JGI IMG/M metagenome (GOLD analysis project Ga0153999, IMG submission 104675) | Attine ant fungus gardens microbial communities from North Carolina, USA - TSNC083 MetaG | ecosystem: Host-associated > Fungi > Mycelium > Unclassified | place: USA: North Carolina, Lumber... | reverse complement strand
TTTTACTGTTCCAAGTGGCTGTTGACTACAATAGTCTAGTGTACTGGAATTTCTGTATTACTGTCTTATTTAGCGGATTTAGTGTACAAATGCAATGCTCAATTTCAGTGTTATGCCTATCATCCTGCTCTCGGAAGATGCAACTCAAGTCTTACGTGAAAATTTTTTTTAGCCTAATCAGAAGACCTGACTACAGCATCACTACACATAGCTTGACAATACCATCTTAACAGGGTACAATACGTTGCAAGAAATATACTTTATTCTGTGGCAGGGGGAACAAAACCAACATCCACTTCTGTGCATGCACGTAAAGCCCTGTCCCAGAGATGATCTGTAGTCAAGGTACGCCTGTCACCTACAATGATGAGTGCTAATCGAGCTCTTGTCCACATGACATTCAATCTCCTCCGATCCGATAAAAATCCAATGTCTCCTTCTGCATTGCTGCGCACAGTAGAAAATATGACGATATCGCTCTCGCGACCTTGAAACGAATCAACAGTTGAAACAGTAACGGAGCTATGGAGGCGTTGACGGAGATGTTGAACTTGTCTGGTATAAGGCGTGAGAACGGTAAGTGAGAGAGGTCTTTCAGACTCGTCGGGTTGTACTTCATTCGGACGATTGGAGTTCAATCGTGATATGATATGATCAACCAGATCAGCCTGAACGGCGTTGCTCTTCGACATGCGCCCCATATCCTCTTCTGCAGAGCATTGAACAAAAACAGAAGGAATTAGGCCATTTTCATGAGGCCAAGGGAATGTTGATCGAGTGAGTGGATGGAGAAGTTGTACGTCAGTTATACTGGATCGTAGTCTGCCCTCGTAGAATTCTTGGCTGGGAAAAGTATTCAGTCGCTCAGGGGAGCGATATTGGACATCGAGCATTGTCTTGATTATATCTTGATTTTCAGATTTCGTATACAAACGCTCGAGAAGGGAGATATCGTATTCAAGTGCCTCCCCCATACGGCGTACCATAGGCCGCAATTGAACACTTGAAAATAGAAATGAGCTGACTGCTATTTATTTCAGAGATTAAAGCCAAAGGCATACTGGTCTCCAACCATAATCCCTCGTTTGACGCCTTTCACAAATGGGATGAGCGCGCAAGGCTCGGTGATCTGTGACGCTTCATCAATGAGTGCTATGTCAAAATCGACCTTTCTTAAGATCCCCAAGCCAGCTCCTACAAAGCTAAATATAAGGAGGAATTATATCAGCCAACAGAAAGGAAGCTTCTAACCCGCGCAAGTTGTAAAAACAATCCTCGCCGCTGCAACCCGCTCCTGAGCTTTCTTGAGGAGCCTGTTATTTTCATTAACATCTCCGCCTACTCTAGCGTCGACCGTGTATCCCTGCAGGTCTTTGTTGACCCGAGATTGATCTGTTGCTACTCGAAGAATCTCATCTTCACGCATAAGGCTGAACTCCTGATTCAGTCGAATGAACCGTTCAAGGACATTATCAACAGCTGTGTACGATTCGGTGGTTCAAAAAAGGAGGAATTCAAAGGGATGATAAAATTGAGATACCGTTGTGCGTAGAAGCCGTCATCAAGATTTTTTGTTCACTAGGCCGTGAAAAGAGAAATCTTAAAATCTCCACAACGACGGTTGTTTTACCTGTCCCTAAAATAGATGATACGGATTAACTCGTTGAGAAGAGACAAGTACTGCATTGAATACCTGGTGGACCCCAAATCAGGCTGAGTGATCCCTGAGTTAGAGACATCACTGCAGCCCTCTGACTCCCGTTCAAATGATTACCCGGTTCGAATTCGGAAGAAACAGTCTCCCTTTCGGCAGCAACAGAATCTTCGGCTATGGTTTCCCCAGTGATTAATGAGTGAAACGCGCAGCACTGTTCACGTTCTGTGAGGAGCTTCACTATGGCATCCATCATCGCTCTCGAGGTTGCTTTCAGCCAGGTCAATAGACGAAAATACGCAAGAGAACAATTCAGCTTACCAATACTCCCCGCTGTGTATAAATTCCAATCCATACTTTCGACTTCTGGAGGAGGCGGATGAAGTAGTTGCACTCGAAGCTCTCCCTTCCCTGCTTGGATGACGAGGCCATCAAGTATAGGGATACTGATCCAGCGATTTTCCGGTTTACTTGAAGCCTCTAATCGGATATGAGAATGAAGTCTTGCACTAGATTTAGCATCAACCCGAATTGCAGCTTTCATCAAAGAAGGTTCTTCTCCCGGAATGTAAGTCAATCGAGTCTGTGTTGGGGGTGTCTTTTGGCGTCGAGGACGTCCATTTTCATCACAAGGGCACTCATCTGCTGCCTCCTCTGCGACATCAAAGGCAACAGCAAGCGCATTTCTATACCCATATCTTCGAGTTGCATTCGTTTCCCCTTCTGTTCGACAGTCGTTGAGGACGAGCAATACTTCTTGAACTAACTGTTGCGAACGAATCGATAATGCTGTCAATGATAACAATTCGAAATAATCAGCCAGGGCAATTTGACGAATGGATTCTGAGATTTTTTCCATCCCAACGAGTGTCGCAATCTTGAGTTCATTAGCTGAGAGGGTAAGAGCACGAAGAATGAGATGAGCTTGCTCTCGAAGAATTTCTGGGAGACAATGAGTTTCGGGATCAGGAGGGAACGTTTTGAGTAGGACAAATACGAGAGGAGGATGTCGATCTACCCATGTGAAAATACAAGTCACAGGGAAAGGTTCGCGTTGGATCAAATGTTGAAAAATATAAAATAATTCATCCTCGGCATGATATCTCAACGAAAAGGATAATGCAAGTTCCACATCATCAATTTCACGACCTTGAAGACTATTAGAGATGGTTCCACGACTAGGCTTCGATGGAGAAGAAGGATCAAAATGCAGAGGGAAAAAAAGAGCGTACAACCAATCAGGTTGTTTGTCCCAATCAATATCTCTTATGTCATTTAATCGATAGGGTGTTGCTCGTCTCTGAAACCTAGGAACAAATTCTTCCGTCTGAACGCTGATCAAGTCTAATCAATGTCATAGTTGGCACGCGGAGCAAAAGAAGACTCAACTGCTCAAACCAAAGATCAAAGAGTTGATGGGCTACACGGTCTCGATTCGAGACAACATGAATTTCAATTGCTCGAACTGCATCTCGGTTCACCCTCCCTACTTGCTATAAGACCAATCAGTTGTATTATTTCAGCATGATAATCCACAGCTCTGACTTACTCGTTGTACTGTTCGAGATATCTTCTGCAAAGCTATACTGATAGATACTTCGGCTCCAACACTAGGTCGATTCACAAACACAAATGTATCTCCGCGATGTTTGTTATATAGTTGAAAAAGGTTGTTGCTGCAATGTAAGCGGTATCCTGTTGTACAAGGACGAAGGGTTGCGATGGTTGCTGATGATTGCGGAAGAAACGAACAAATCACAACGTTATCATTCACCAGTGGATCATCATCCCAAGCAATTTCACCACGCATGAAGATCCCAACTGCAAAACGATTTTCGACCTGTTTTTTCGAAAGGAAGCTCAGATTTGATTATTTGGACACAAGACAGATAAGAACACATGCATACCTGAATGACAATTAATTTCCTCGTGTACTCTTGGACACCTCTCCTGAGAAATTCGAAGAATGTAGACATACTATTTATACGAGATGAAAATAGGCGTTGGATAGAAAAAGGGCGGTCGAGGGCTCGTTGATAGAGGTCTTCCTTGGTGAGGATATCTGACCGAAATAATGAATTCCATATATATACAGTCTCCTGTGCATTCAATTCAAGTGCACTACTGACAGCATACTTTTCCTGCGTGGTGAGAGCTGAAACATCGATATGCATCAGGAGACGGTTGATGTTATTGGAAAGACAATGTTTCCGCCAAAACTGATAAGCGATATTGAAGAGTTCATATTCCGTAATAGCACGTTGATCACTTCGCAAGAGATTAAGGGTGATTGCTTCAGCAGTCTCTGGGTCCACAGTGAGTGTCACAGCTTCAGCTGTATTTGTTCGAATTTCAAAAGCCTCTGCAAAACGAGTAGCATGTTCTTCCAGTAAATCCACAATAAACGGTCCACTTGGTTCAGGAGGCGTTGTAAGGCGATCAGGAATTTTGATACTCGCACCATCAACAGATTGGGAATGCAAAGCATTGAGTTCCTGGCATTCAGTACATAAAGCCCCTTCAGGACTACTTCTAGCCCACTTCGCATGTAATGCAGAAACTCGAGCAACTCCAGAACTAGATAGACAATCTCCATGATTATCGTTATTCAAAAAAAATGACCCGCCTCTGACTCACGCATTATAGGTAGCGAAATGTTTAGCAAGGTCAAGTCGAGTAATGTTCTTACTTGTATATTCTTTGTTCCCAGGGTAATCATATGACTTTGAAAAAAAATCAGATTCTTAGTCTCTGAACCCCAATCACGTTGTCTCCCACCTCTGCGATTCGGACAGGGACAAGGTCAGAGTCCCAACAAACGAAATATTCATCACCTGAGATGTCATCATGAACTCGTATCAGCTTGATATTCATAATTATAGAGCTCACCGTCTAAATCTCCACCGCTGCTCATCGAAGGAGCAGCCTTGTGTCCAGGTTTAGCGACAGAGGCAAAGACAATACAGTCGACGAGATGTGCTAATTTTTCATGATGAACCGCTCGAAGTTTGAGGATATCACCTATGAGATAAAACATTAACAAAAATCTGTAAATTCAACGTCGAAACTTTACCTGGGTGAAGGCATGGATTACGCACTACTATAACATCACCATGAATTGGCGTAGCTTCTCCTTTTCTTCCAATTAGTATGCGAATATATACCTGTCCCTCTTTCAACACTTGAAAAGGATCACAAACTCCGAATAATCTACGCGATTTATGTATCATCATCCTTGACTTGAATTTCCCATTCTCCTGATTTCGTAAACTTGCAATTTCAGAAGCCTGAAATCGTTTGATGTGATTCTGAACGTTCTGATCGTCAAGACCTTTCAAGAGGACTGCTTCTGCTTGTTCGAAATGGCCTAGACAGCTGAGAAGATCTATTGCAATAAGGTAATCCTCTGAAGCTCGTTGAATCCAATCAAAATATTCTTGTTGTTTCGCAAGAATTTTTTCGTTGGATATACCGAGACTAGAGAGAAGGGTAATGATATCGTTGTTAAGCCTTCCAAATGTAAATGGCTTTGAGTAGTTTACAACTGAAAATGTGATATCGTCAGTCGTGGTGAATTTTTTCATGCTTTTACGAAAAGCAGCTAGATATTGTTTCTCGGCATCAAGTTGGGGGTGCAACATGAGAACGCCTTTGTACCCAAGATATCTAACAAGTTAATTAGACCATGATTCTGAGAGAGAGAGACATGTAAAAACCTGATTTGAAAAACGCAGGGCGTATACCGCACGCTTCGAAAAATGATGCGTTTAGATTTGCTGAGTTGCATAGCCAATCGACGAGAAATCAAACCACACCCATCAGAAAATAATTCATCGCCTGCTCGAATATCAGGAATATCGGTAATATATTTTGGGTCCAGCTTCCAATCAATTTGGGCTTCGGAAAAAAGCAAACCAATCCGTTTTGCACCTAAAGGCAAGATTGAAAGTCCCTCATCGGGTGCAAATCGAAAACATAACGCACGTTTCGCAATGTTCATTATCTTTCCGTAATCCCCCATGGAATAAATTCTATCATCGAGCTCCTGATCAGTCTGGGCTTCACGAAGGAAACAGGAACGACCATGCTAAAAAAGAGAGAGAAAGATAGAACAAGGTATCAACAATAGCCGAAATGTATATACCAGTTGACTGTTGCTATGATGACAGAATCGATACTGTATGCCATTCAAAAACAACCCCTTGGTCAACAACCGGAAAATATAATCTGCATTCTCCCTCAAAGTCGTATCTGGGAGTCGAAATCCACCAAAAGACACGAGGACGAACTTGGACGGGTCGTCAGCCCTCAGGATACGGTTAGCAGGAAGTCGTTGCATCGTAAGAGTGATAGCATCTCTGCTAAAAACGATAAGCTTGCCCCAGATAATGTCTGAAGTAGTGGATCTAGGAGGCCTCAAGACATCTTGGGACACTTGATAGTCCCAGCTATCATCATCTTTGGCAGGTGGTTGATGAAGAACGTATGATCTCATAGATGCAGTCAGAGGGTAACTTAGTGCGGGCTCCAAGAGATACGAACAGAAAAAGGGTGAAATTAGATAAGCCGAACTATAAGTAGGGGTGAGAGACTACACCTTCACACCTTGCCGTGAGAAATGCTCAAGAGATCCGTGTACATTGTTGGGCCCGCCGTAGGTCAAGCCCTGTTACTTCCCGATGTTACTTACAGATGAACGCCACCTTTAGTCTACGGGAAAAACGACGCTTTGTGAGGCTTTTGCGCGCCGCTGCGGCATTGACAGAGTCAGAGTGGTTTCAGAAATAGCACGAAGAGTCATGAAGGCTCATGGTTTTACCAGGAAGGATCTGAACCGCCTTGAGATGCAAGAGGCGATCTTGGATGCCGTCCTGGAGGACCATGAGGCAGATTCAGGAGAAAAACCTAAAGTCCATGACAGATCTGCAATTGACCCAATTGCATATGCTGTGCTCACTGCCAAAAATGAGGAAGAGGCATCGTGGCGGAAAAATTATCTGCTGAGCAATTCGAGGTTCCGCTCTGCGCTGGGGGCCTACCGTGAATCCACATTCATTCTTTTGAAGCCAGTGAAAAAATGGATTGTGGATGACGGTATCCGCTACATCGACAATTTGGACGAGTGCTACGAGGTATTTGTTAGGATTCTGCGGGAATGCGAAATTGAATTTCGAGAAATTGGGTCAGAAATTGGTTTTCTTGAGGAGCGAGTAAGCTGGCTGATGGGTCTTTGTATGTTGTAGAGATCTTATCTTATCTTATCTCCGTCCGGAACCAATGAGAAAAGAGGGAGTGACGGGCGTCGGATTGGACCGATGTCGGAGCTGCAGCGTATCATTCCAGCCCACGACGAAAGCACTCCCACTCCCCTTGCCGTCCCCATAAATCCTTCCCCCATTACTGATCAGGAGGTCGGCGAGTATCGCGAGCAGGACAGATTTCTCCCCGTATGTCTTTCCTAGCCTTCGTCCTCTGTCCACACCTTCCCCCTCTTCCTCCAGATCGCCAATGTCTCTCGTATCATGAAGGGAGCAGTTCCTCCAACCGCAAAAATCGCAAAAGACGCAAAAGAATGTGTACAGGAATGCGTCTCAGAGTTTATATCGTTCATAACCTCCGAGGCCGCCGAGAAGTGCCAAATGGAAAAGCGCAAGACTATTGGAGGAGAGGATATCCTCCATGCAATGGGATCTCTTGGCTTTGAAAACTATGCAGAGACACTCAAAATACATCTAGCCAAACTCAGACAGGTGCGTCATTTCTGCCTCGCAACGTTCATCCTACCTGACTGTCGCGTCATGTTGGTCGTTTGCAGCATCAAAATAATGGAGGATTAGGGACCACTGGCGGTAGTGGGTCGAATAAAGGACATGATGACTCTAAAGACGACGAATAGGAAAATGGGTGGTGTATTCTCGAAAGGTCTGTTGTTCTGCATGTCTTGTATCCGAATGCATAATCACGCATTTGTCAGTGTAACTCTACGTATCCTGTCTATCATTATCTTGTCTCTGCTGCAATTTAGTCGTCTACTTGAGTCTTGATATCCCTGTGGCTGCAAGACCCATTAATCGTCAATCATATTCATGCTTGTGGGGCAGCAAATGATCGCCCCCCACCTCGGGAGCGTGGATTTATGTTACATCAACAATGTCCTTATGATCCCCAAGGTTTACCCAAAAAGGGCCAAGTTTCTTGAGGCTTTGACAGAGCCTGGCAAGTGTTCCTTGATCTGTGAGTAAATAAATGTTCATCAGTTTTTCAGGTCCAAACAACTATCAATTTTATAATGAAGACTGACATGTATAACTTCAGCGCTTCAGTTGCGATGGCATCAAAGTAATAATCACAAGGGTACGAGTTTGCATGAGACTGTAACGAAGGTATGTTACAATATTTAAGAAATAAGAGAATAGTAGAACAGCGAAAGGAGATGTAGACACCCAATTTCAACAGGTCACTTTAAAGGTCACTTGATTAGACATAGGGTACAAATGAAGTTGTCAAGCTGCCTGCAATCATCATTAAAACTAGATCATTACGGCGAGTACTTAATAATGCAGTCACTACAGTCGTCTCAGCACAGGTAAAGCGACCAGAAGCGAACATACGTTTAAATCAGTCCAATTATTTCTGAATGACAGATGGGGCTTGCCATGGAAAAGAACGAGAGCAGTCACGCAATAAAGAGATGACAGCAAGAAATAGTTCGACTGATCAGGAATCTTCTCCACCTCGAATTTCAGTCGTATACCATCGGTTATCCCCCAATGCGGTTAATCTGGCATAAATACCATCAATTCTGAGAATGAGCACGTTATGCACACTACACTACTCACCTCGTCGAAAAGATACAAAACGTTCTTCAAATTGGAAGAAAAGTCGATTTTTTCCCTCATAGCAATCCTAAATTCCACAATTTGATCGTGAGCTAGTCCGCTACGGTGTTCTATACATTCCTTGATCTCAAGGAAATCTGTGATGTGTCGACAAGTCGGCCGGTCATCCGGTTTGAAGCTCCAACAAAGCTTCAGGAGAGACCACATCCTGTCATCAATAACGTCTATCGCTGATGCGGAATAGCTGATCTGCGTTTGGCTCGGTATCTTACCCTTCAAAACAATGTTGATCACAGTAGTCTCTGAACAAATTTCGTAAAATGGCACGCGACGCGTCAAAATCTAAGAGCACTAGAGGTTGGTCCAAAGGTGAAAAACCGGGGAATGGGTACGCACCTGATAACAGAGACAACCGAATGCCCATATGTCGCTCGCTCGACTCGGACACAAGCTTAACTCAACTAATAGTTCTGGAGCCAACCAACGGTAACTCTGGCTGTTTGTTTCATCAGCCAAGGATTCTGCAGATGCTTCAGCACGGGCTAGTGACAGGCCAAAGTCTGTTATACAGGCTCTGCCAAAGGAAGTAATAAGAACATTGGTCTAGGCCGTAACATTACTTAATATGACTGTGGAGATAGATTTGAGGCATACACTTTTGAGGTCACCATGAATGACACCTTTGTCGTGCAAGTACTTGAGACCAGTAGCCACGTCTAAGATCTTGGCCGATCAATCAGAATACCACCGTTGCATTGGGACACCATTCACTTACGAAGGGCCTGCGAGACACAGTAGGATTCTCATGTAAATAATTCATCAAGTTGCCATTTTCTAGCCAAGGGGAAACCAGACATATGTTCCTCTCGGAATCGAGGTGGTAGATGCCATAAAATGGCAAAATATTTGGATGATCTAGCTGGCTCCAAAGAATAGCCTCCTGTAAAAATGACTGTTGTAGTTGTTTCAGATCGACGACTACTGTGTTCATCAAAGGTGGGATCACCTTCAGCATAGCCTTGTTGTTCCGTTCTCTGACTATATGGATAACCTTGAGGCACAAGACCTGATCCCTATGACGCCCCCTGTAAATGCCACAGGAGCTTCCAGCTCCTTCTCGTGGCCCAACAATGACGTTATGAAGAGCATCGCATGCAGGGTAGCATTGAGATGTTTCACAAAGACAACGAAGAGTGATGAAGATACGCTTCCGAACTTGGATCTTGCTCAGGTCTAATGCAATAAGAACCTGTGACAAGAGAATGAAGTGCACCGGCCATGAACCTCTCTTTGGAAGCTTACTGAGTTTAGGAATTCAATGACCACTTGAGCTCGGTCTCCCCTGAGCTCCAATAGGGCTTTCGTTTTCTGGCGAGACTGAATAATATCTGTTAGATAACCTAAGAGTTCTAGAAAGTCCAGCAAAGATGATTTGCTTGATTCCCCGAAAAGTCCCCGTATAAAAGATTCTTCGGACTCAGACCAACCCGCCGATATTTCTTGGTTTAGTCTGACATGTGACTCAGCATCAAATTCGAGATTGTCGGATGCGTTGATGGTTTCTGATTTGCGCAATCGAATCTTATACTCGGTACTAGAGCGGTCCAACTCAGATGAGAGAGTGGGACTACTCTGAAGCCCTGTCGGAGTAGCCCAATCATCGCCGACGATAGTATGCGACATGGTGTCAACTGAGAAGAACAATGCATCTTTCTCCTCTTCAAATTCGGTGATCGGTTTTTGAACGCATTCGGAAACTGGGCTGTGGGTTTGAAGATGGAGATCTTGTAAAAGATTTTTGAAATTAGGAGTTCCACCCAGACTTGGTACATCCCCAATATTCCTGAACAGCAACCATGGATCCGTCACGGATTCACAACCAGGTAGGCATTGAGCCACAGCTAAGGAATGGCTGTGTATCTGAGTCTTAGTAAGCGATACGTGGCTAAACGTTGAAACAAACCTGGTGAACGTCGAAATGATAACTGGGATATCAATCTGCAGATGTTCAGCATGAATTACTGTAGTTACTACAAGGATATGAGACACTTGAATGCGCGATGGATAATTGAGAGTTGGGTCGACATCGTTTATGGGTATAGGACACGCTAGTTCAACTGTAAAGGTTGTTGCATGGTCTGATCTCGGTGAGCTGATGCTATGTTGCGATATAATTGTAGGCTGCTTCTTGAGCGGTGCAGGTTGTTGGTCTGACTCGGGTGTCGTGACGAGCTGCAGCAATCGAGCCTCGAAGTCGATTCTCCTTGGGATGACACGATAAGATCCAAATGACAGTTCGGAGACGAATCTGATGGTTTCTCCCGGGCTAAAGCATGATCGCATAGGTCTAACCATAAAGGACATGCTTCCATTGGAAGTGTGTCCTGGTTTTGGATGGTGATAAATGGGCCAGGCAGGATGATGTTCATATTTGATTATCGTAACAGGTATAGTGCACATAAAAGGTTTGTCAGACCAAAATTTGATCCTGTCCACAGCTCAGAACTGATCGAGAATTCATTATTCTGCATTGTAACGACACACCTGTTTTCGCGATATACGATTGCATGAAGTAGATATCGAATATGGACTTTGAAGCCTATGGGGAAAAACATCAGACAATAGGGAGAGCATATTGTTCATAAGATATAATTACCATGTTTATCAAGATTAACAGTAGGTGGTAGGTTTTCTGGGATTTCTATTG
>Ga0153999_1001064_pt1 | contig 11204 bp, 12 predicted proteins | sample TSNC083MetaG_FD_104675 | JGI IMG/M metagenome (GOLD analysis project Ga0153999, IMG submission 104675) | Attine ant fungus gardens microbial communities from North Carolina, USA - TSNC083 MetaG | ecosystem: Host-associated > Fungi > Mycelium > Unclassified | place: USA: North Carolina, Lumber... | reverse complement strand
GGCAGAGAAAAACAGGAACCCATAAAAGCAACCCCAGTGAATTTATAAATGCTTTGAAAGCATGATTCATATGGGGTTACTCTTATATTTGAATGACTGGGCTAAAATCCGATATTATTCGACAGCCCTCTTTGCTCTGTTATTCCCCCGCCTCCTGCAGCACCTTCCACACCTGATTAAACTGATGGTTTTCTTCACTGTCAAAAACGACCGCAGTATTGCATTTCATAAAGCAAATGGCTGTTTTTGCCACATTGCCGCTATTGCTGGCATGCGGAATACAGATATCATAACCTCGGTTTATAATTCTTAGGCAGGCAGATAAAAAATTATGATCAGTCTGTAAACATGGGGAGCAGGATTTTTTCTATTTTTTCGTTATACTCCTGTTTTGACATGATGTTTAAAAGGGCGATAACTGGAACTTCGCCGCTCTTGGCAATACCCGCAAGTTTGCCTTCAGCAATATTTTTACTGGTAAAAATCACATCACAACGGCGTATTGTGGTGTTACTAATATTTGCTGCCACTTCAACATCTACAATTGCCTGAATCCCATGTTGCTTTAAGGCATTCTGTACATTTGTTTTAATAAAAGCACAAGTACCCATTCCAGCTCCGCAGACAGCAAGAACTTTAATTGTTTTTCCTTTTACTAATGCCATAATCCTCCAATCTTTATTTAGCACTGCTAAATCTGACCTCTTTATACTTATCCCAATCATGTGCAGCCAGCCAATAAGTATCCTTGTTTTTCAGATACATGAGCTGTGGAATTGCGAGCAGTACAATGATGATGATTGCAAAACCAGTCCATCCGGTATTTTTCCACAAAAGACCGAATAATGGAAATGTTGCTGCGGCATCGACATTCATTCCGGCTCCGCCATATGCTGTAAATCCAATGATATAGCATCCAAGTCCACCTAAAAAGACATCAACGACACCTGTAATTACGTTGCAGATAATCTGGCAGTTAATACCGCCCTTACAATGTGCAAAACATGCCACTGTTGCATTATCAAAGAACATGGGGATAAATCCCATAATCAATACGAAAGGTATACCTGCTAATGCACCAATGATTGTACAGGAAATCATTGTCAGAGAGCCGATTAAGAATCCTGCTGTCAGAACGTTGGGGTTGGATACGAATCCATAAAAACATGCACAGTCAACAGCAGGCAACGTGCCATGTAATACTTTTTCAGAAATATAATTGAAGGCAACGGTTAATTCTGAAACAAACATACGCAGACCCGTTGTAAGAACGACCATGTAGATTGGGAATTTCATGGTTGTAGTGAACAGGTACATTGCAAAACTGGCACCTTTAGTATATCCGCTCCCCTCAATAGTGGCCAGTTTATCTGGTCCGATTGCCGCAATAATAATGCCGAAAAACAGAAACATAACAATTGCTGCGGAAACATAAATGTCATTAAAAATGGACAGCCATCCGGGTAAGTTCAGATCATCGTAATACTTAATTGTCCTTCCCTTTTTCTCCGCATTTTTCTCCATCCGTTCACCGAGCCAGAATGCAAATGCATCCATAAGGTTCTGGGAATGTCCGACAGCCATACCGGCACCGTTTGTCAGTGTCTGTGCCGCTACAACGGTACAGTTGGAATAGACACTGTTGGTAACGGCTGTGAAAATAGAGCCGGCAATGATTAGTTCCATGTCGCTCATCCAGGGACAGCACATAGCAATTGCACAGACCTGGACAATTGCAAAGGCATTCAGACAGTTCCCGGCAACATTGAGAGTACGTATTTTCGTGATTTTCCCTAACAAAGCAAGCAGTATTGAAATCAAAAATCCAAAGAGCATTGCCAGAGCGGTGAGGCTGGCCGTGCGTCCGATTTCGGGCAGGATTGTCGCGTTGATTGTAGCCATTCCATAATAAGGGTCAGAAACGGTGGCATTTAAGTTGAATGCATCCCTGATTCCGAGAAGAATTGGCCGGAAAGCAGAGGTCATTCCCGCCGAAGCGATGTTAAATACGGCGTATCCGATATAAGCCTTCAGCATGCCAGAAACAGCTTCATACCAGGTCTTCTTAGCAATCAATAAACCGATCAGAACCAGCAATGCCATAAACTGTGCTGTCTGCGTAAAAATATTGGCAGTAAACCAAGTCCAACAGGTCTTTAATACGTCTAACATGTTCTACCTCCTTCACATTTGAATATATCTACTGATTTTCATTAAATTCATGTCATATCAGACAACCCCCTGGCCAGATATAAATATAGAATCGTCAAAATGCATGAAATATGTTATGGTTAAGATAACATATAAAACTTTCTAATTCAATAAAGTAGGAAGCAATGACACAATTGATTTTCCCGCACACTTGTGCAGAAATGAAAATTGTATTGGGCTGTTCTTTAATCCTAGAACTTTCATCAGGCGTGCTCCCTTTTTCAGGTTTAAATTTTATAACCCCGCTGCTCCTCATTCCAGGATACTTCTCCTGTCATCAGCCCCCATTTTTCAAATAGCTCATTATAAAACTGAGGACGTGGAAAGTCTGGTTTGATTGTGCCATCCTGCTTTAAGTTGCGTTTTCGTGCATGCTCCTTTTTGGCTTCACATTCTTCCACCAACATTTCTATACTTTCTACAGGAACAGACAGAATAATCTCATGTTCTCCACAGCAGGCTCTGCCTGTTTCTCCCGGATCAGGGAAGGTGATACGGAATTCGCGGTCATAGTGTGTTGGCATAAATGAAAATACACAGGAATCCATGTAATCAAACTCTGACTGAACCAGTTTTCCAGTATGGCGTTTAATCCCTGCAATCATGTCACGTATCTGTACACACGAGTCTGCATAGACTAAGATGACATCAGGTACAAACGTGGCAGTCTCCATCGGTCCAACTACAATCATACGTTTGTCATTACGGGACATCATAGGGAATTTATTCTGAAAAAAATAATCTGCCCGGTCGGGTGATGCAATGCCACAATTACGTAATACCGTTGAATATACATCAGAATTCCGCTCCACGTCGACCAGACCAAATGCCATCAATGGTTTCCAGCACCAATGGTCTTCCTTTGAAAGTGCAATCGTGGCACCCGTGGTCTTCACCAGAGAAATGACCTGACAATATCCATAGTGGATTCCTTCGTCACGGTAAGGGCGCAGGGCATTCTCAGGGATATCTGAATCATCTTCAAATACACGCACGGCAACCGGACTATAAGGAAGTCCGATGATCCGATGTAACCTTTTTGCTAAATCCTGCATCTGTTCTACTGTGTACATTTTCATTACCTCCAATCATAAATTCGCAGTCACTATTTCTCACGCATTGAGTAGAAGCGGGCAGGATTATGAATCATAAAATCATCTATCGTTTCTTGCGAAAAACCTTCATCCATCAGGCGTGGAAGGAATTTATCTTTTAGCCAGTTCCAGCCCGGACCACCTCCATACTGGGGATGATGGGACTTCTTGCCCATATCATTACAGAGCATAATCTGCTTTCCATAGCCTTTTTCCACCAGCCGACTCAGCAAATCTACACGCATGGAATCCGGGTAATATTTGGCTTTTCCAGGACCGTCATATATGATATAACATCCTTTTTCACAAATTTTTTTGTGGAGCCAGTAGTCTGGATTGCGGTCAACATGGGCACAGCAAAAACGGGTCAAGTCCATCCCTTCCGACTCCACAATCTCTAACTGCTCCAGGCAGTATGTACCAACCTCCGTATGTGTATGCATCGGAGCACCCGTTATCATGGAAGCTCTGGCCCCGGCACGCATACAGCGCTCCTGAAGAGGTGTAATGTAGTGGTACATACTGGCACCTTTAATCCATCCCGCTTTGATATCAGTACCATCAATCCCTTCGTTAATTTCCTTTACGAAGAAATCTGTAATCTCATTTGTACTCATTTTAGCTAATGCCTGACAGTTTTCGTAATTTGGTTTCTCTTTGACAAAACCAGTACAGGCAACAATATGGACGCCGGTCTGTTTGGATACGGTATATAAGCGGGCGACGTCACGGCCGTCATAGGACATTGGGTTTGCATCAATCAATGTCCCTCCACCATTTTCCTTATATTTCTTCACCATATCAAGCTGCTCATCCCAACGCCAGAGACTCCATTCAATGTCCGGCTTGCCGTGGCCTCCGACATCCAGGAACACATGCTCATGAGCCATCGTAAAACCAAGCTCAGAAGAATCAATATCACCAAGAACTGTTTGTACTACTGACATAAAGTACCTCCTTTAAGAACTGTTTTATTTGTTAATTAGCATATCGAAATCTATTTTGCAAATCAATACTTTGGATAGGAATGTCACAGATGCGATTACGGCACAAATGTGCACCCATGGATGCCACTTTTGGCACCTGACACAAATGCCTCCACCTTATTGATTTCAATGTTAAGAATGATGTATTTTGTAAGTAAATCTTATGATAAAGGAGGATATTGACATGCTTGATTTTAATTTCTGTGTACCTACCAATTTTATATTTGGAAAAGGCACACACACACAGGCAGGGGACATAATGAAAGAACTCGGATACAAGCGGGTTCTTGTAAATTATGGTGGGAATTTCTTACAGGAAACCGGGCTTCTGGATGTGATTCTTAAAAGCCTAAAGAACAGTGGTCTGGAAGTAACAGAATTAGATGGGGTACTTCCTAATCCCAGGCTTAGTCTTGTCTACCAGGGAATTGCCCTTTGCCGTAAGGAGAACATTGATGTTGTCCTTGCGGTTGGAGGAGGCAGTACGATTGACACTTGCAAAGCAATTGCAGCAGGTGTTCCATACGAAGGGGATGTATGGGATTATTACATGACTGGTGCCCCCGTCCTCAAGGCACTCCCAATCGGAGTCATCCTGACCATTCCAGCATCCGGGAGCGAGTCCGGCTGCGGAAGCATAATTACAAATGAGGCCAATGGGCTGAAACGCGGTGCCGGAGGTCCTGCCCTTTATCCCCAATTTGCCATCTGTAATCCGGAGCTTACATATTCCCTGCCAACGGTACAGACGGCATGCGGAATTGCCGATATGTATACCCATGTATGCGAACGGTATTTCTCAAATACTCCCGATACCTATATCATCGATGCGCTGGATGAAGGTTTTTTCCGCAGTCTGATGGATGTTGCGCCTAAACTCCTTGCAGATCCAAATAACTATGCTCTGCGCTCTGAGGTAATGTGGATGGGAACCATAGCGCACAATGATGTACTTGGCATTGGACGTGATCAGGATTGGGCAACGCATGACATGGGCCATGAACTCAGTGGTATGTACGACACCACCCATGCATTCTCCATGGCGGTCATCTTGATTGCATGGATGAAATATGTATACCGTAACAATATTGACCGTTTTATCCGTTATGGAACGTATGCTTTCGGAATCCTTCCAGAGGATGGCAATGAGGAAACTGCCGCGCTGAAAGCAATTGAAAAAACGGAAAGTTTCATGAAAAGCATTGGGATGCCCGTGCGTCTTTCCCAGCTTCAGATAGATGATTCTAAATTTGGGGAAATGGCAGAGAAAGCTCTGATTGGGAAAACGTATATCGGCAATTTTGTCCGGTTACAGAAAGAGGACATTATGAAAATCTATGAATTGGCAAAATAGTATTTGAGCAAAGGAGGACAGATAATGAAATTAACATGTATTTTGGAAACACGAATTCCCGAGATCGGTGAACCTATCAAAAAGTTTGCACAGGAGTTCCCAGGAACTGAATGTGTATGCGAACCGTGGGATGACCCTGGCGAAGAGGATATCTCTGCCGTATTCCGGCGCATCGAAGTGAACGGCCCTGATCAGGAACCTGTTCCGGATGGTTTCATTAAGAATCCTGACACCGAGATTCTGGTTGGCAGTTTCTGTCCATTTTCCGGTACAGGAATGGATACATTCGAACAGCTTCATATAATCGGGGTAGTACGTGCCGGGATGGAAAATATTGATATTGATGCGGCAACAAAACGTGGAATCGCTGTGGTCAATGCAGCAGGACGCAATGCAGATGCAGTTTCAGACTTTACTATTGGCATGATGCTAAGTGAAGCCAGAAATATTGCACGGGCCCATCACTCAATTAGGAACGGAGGGTGGCAGCTAAAATTCCCCAACAGTTCGTTTACCCCGGATATGCGCAGCAAGACGGTTGGTCTATTTGGATTTGGCTATATTGGCAGATTAATGGCAGAAAAACTATCAGGATTCCACGTAAATATGATGGTATTTGACCCCTATATTACCGATGATGATGTTGCACTATACGGGGCTAAGCTGGTTTCTAAAGAAACCCTGTTTTCAGAATCTGACTTTATCAGTCTCCACGCACGGCTGACGCCAGAATCCCATCACGCAATTGCGGGGAATGAATTCGCCCAAATGAAACCAACAGCTTACTTCATCAATACAGCACGGGCCGGACTCGTGGATTATAACGCATTATATGAAGCGCTAAAAGAACACCGGATTGCCGGTGCCGCTCTGGACGTATTCGAAGAGGAGCCACTCAATGCGGATAATCCTTTCCGAAAACTGGATAATGTGACGCTGACAACACACCGGGCAGGTTCTACTCTCGATGCGGCTCTTAACTCTCCCCGGCTGGTATTTGAGCGTATTCAGAATGTAATCCGTGATGGGCAAAGTGTGGGACTTATAAATCCTGAAGTACTGAAAAATGAGGCATTTCAAGATTGGCGCAGAAGGGCAAACGTAACTCTTGGTTTTCAACATTCATAACAATCAGAGGAGAATAGACAATGGAATTAGGATTAAAAGGTAAGACTGCAATCATCACAGGCGGTGGCGCAGGGATTGGCGCTGCAATGTGCGAAGCATTTGCAGAAGAAGGAACCAATGTAGTAATTGCTGATTTCCGTCCCATTGAGGACACTATCATGTATGCAGAATCACTTGAGAAAAGATATGACATTCAGGCCTTGCCCTTAAAGATTGATGTCTCCAGGCCAGAAGACGTCAGACATTTATTTGATGAAACCATCCGGAAGTTTGGTACAGCAGACATACTGATGAATAATGCCGGGAAAATGGGACTGAACCGCATAGAAGACATTACAGTAGAAGAACTGCGGAAATTTGAAGCAGTCAATATTGAAGGGTTATTTTTAATGAGTCAGGCAATGGTAAAGCTGCATAGGGAGCAGAAACGGACTAAAAGCTGGATTGTAAACACAATCTCTAAATCCGCATTTTCTACCAACAGCGGCGGTAATTCCCCCTATATTGCAACAAAAGGAGCCGCTGCCGCATTTACACGTGGACTTGCCACAGAAGTCGGACGGGAAGGAATCTACGTCAATGGAATCGTCCCCGGATATGTTGTAACAGAGACAACAAAGAACATACCCAATGCACAAAAACGCAGTGAAGCAATGACGAAAATTATTCCCGTCGGAAGAGAAGCTGACCCTAAGGAAATAGCTGACGTTGCGGTATTTTTATGCTCGGAAAAAGCATGTCAGGTAATGGGGGTACTGATGGATGTAACAGGCGGAACGATGCTCTAAACAGGGAATTAGTAAACGAGCTTTAGTCTCGTCGACGGATGGGGGTGCCAGGTAAAGGTCGTCCGTCAACGAGACTAAAGCTATTTACTATAATTCTTTTACTGCATCTTCTACTTCTGCGTTTTCGTGTACTATTTTGCTCAAAGCGCGTGCCATCCCAGCTATATTTTTATGCCCCCAGACATTACGCCCGATGATAAGCCCCTTGCATCCTGCATCCATTGCCTGTTTTGCACCCTGTAAGACTGCCCGGTCATCATCTACTTTTGCACCGCCCAGCGCCAGTACATCTGCATAGCAATTATCTACGATTTTTTTAAAGTCTTCCACAGGCTCTACAAATGCAGTTTTTACAATGTCTACCCCGATTTCAGCACCTACACGACAGGCTATGTTCATAGCTTTTACTGTACGGTCCTCCGGGGCAGATGAAAATCCATTAGGGAGCATCTCTGCCGCTGTAATCAATCCATATTTATTGCATTCGGCAACTACTTTTGCAATATATACCAGATTCTGCGCATCATATTCATTTCCAATAATTCCCATCGTCATAATTCCATCCACACCAAGACGCAGACAGTCATCTACTGTATAAGGGGATCCCATCCGCTGACCTATAATCGGATTATACGGAACCAATCCGGAGCCCAATACTTCCAATCGGAGCATAACGCCCATTTTTCCAATTTCCTTACGAAAATTGGAAATTACTCCGTATGTAGTAAGAAGTCCGTCCATGCCTCCTTCTCTTGCTCCTTCGATTACCTGTGCAGGGTCAACCCACGCATCTCCGCTTGCGGCATGGTCAAATGCCAGAATAAGTGCTTTTCCGTCTTCGCGGAAGAATCTGTAGTAATGGTTTTTCATCTTTTACACTCCTTTTTTATTTATACTAATCCCATAGTTCACTGATACGCTGCTTTATGCGTATAGCCTCTGCTGCCGGGCTTGCAGCTTTCAGAACAGAACGCCCGCAAATAACCGCATAGACAGGCAATCCTTTAAGCGCCTGCAGATTCTCACAGGACATGCCTCCGGTAGCGGTGACATACATTCCCAGACTGCTTAGTTTTTTTATGTCTGTAGCTTCCTCATCTCCCCACGGCCCTTTGCGGATGCGCGGCCGGTTGTAGATTATGTGCTCAATACCGTAGCCCTGCCAACGTTTCACATCATCGAGGGTGTATTCCCCATAAAGCTCAACTTGTACACACTGTCCATGCTCGACAGCTTCCTTAGCGATAGCCTCCTGCACATGTGGCTCCGCAACAGAGAGGACCGTCAGAAAATCCGGATTGTGCTCAATGATTCGGGAACCAAAATGAGGTGCCACACATTTAAAGTCTGCGACAAGCAGTTTGTCTGGATAGATGCTGCGCAGATAATCCAGGGCGTGCAGCCCTTCGTGTAACAAAAGCATGGTACCACATTCAACAATGTCGACCGTTTCATCAAGCCCGTTACCTAAAACGCGGAACGCTTCACACATCGTAGATGTATCCAGAGCAACTTGTAATTTCGGTTTCTGCATTGCTTTTCTCCTTTCTTACTTGATTAGTCTGTTTCTAAGAAAATACTAACATTGGATTTTCAGGTAGGTCAACAATAAAGGGCTTTGTTTCACATAATATATTTCAGCACATATGTGAAATGGTTGACAAATATATTTAGGAATTTATAAATATTTGGTAAAATCAACTTAAACAAAACAGGTGGTGTTTTCTTGAGAGGAGTGGTAACTAGATATGCGGGAAATTGAATTGCTTTTTAAGGTTGCTCAAATGTACTACGAACAAGGTCTGACACAAAAAGAGATCGGTGATAAGCTGTATATTTCACGTTCAAATATCTCGCGCCTTCTAAAGCAGGCACAAGAATCCGGAATTGTCGAGATTACGGTTCATTACCCATTTGAACGTAAAAGGAGGATTGAAGCAGAGTTTCAAAGACGTTTTGATTTGGAGGAAATACGAATTGTTGATACGGGGAACAATACTGCATTTGATTGTTACGCTGCGACAACAAAGCTTGCGGCCTCGTATATCAATATGCAATTAAACAATGATTCGGTGCTGGCATTAACCTGCGGGAATTCAATATGCGGCATGGTGCATGAACTTCGCCCCAGAAAATATCTGCCGGAAATGCAGGTCGTTCCGCTTATGGGCAGTATTGAGAGCAGCAATGTCATCATTGACGGACATTATTTAGTGCGCCAGGTAGCAGAAATTTACGGATGCCGCCATTATTACATCATGTCCCCCTTCTGGATGGATGATGAAGAAATGTGCCGAAGCCTTATACGACGGCCGGCAATTGTAGAAACATTAACTCTGGCGGAGCATGCCTCCATAATGTGTACAGGCATAGGCCATAATATGAAGACCGGCTATCTTATCAGAGAAGGAGATTCCATGCTAATTGATATTGGTGCTGTAGGTTATATTGCCGGTTACTATTTCGATAAAAATGGACAAATACTTGAACTTCCGGAATTATACGGTAAGATGATATGCGCCGGCAGACAGATGTTTGAGATTCCTCTGCGATGTGCTGTTGTAGCAGACGTAGAAAAAGATGTTGCTACATTAGCAGCTTTACGTGGAGGACTTATAAATGCTCTTGTAACCAATATGTCTCTGGCTAACAAAATTCTTGAGCTGGATGATAAAAAAAGGAAAGCACTTAAACAATAGGAGGTTTTTTATGTTTTCTGTGAGATTAATCAAAGCAGAAGGGCTTCGACGTGTTTTGGTTGTCATGTTTTATTTTGCATATACCATAACCATGATTTACTGCATGGTACATACACCTGCTATGAATGACCGGGTTGTTTATGGAGTTCTTTGGCTCTTTGTGCCATTTGGAACCTTATATGAAATTATCCGCTTTCAATATGCAAAGGCGAATGATTCATTACACCAGCACTGTAATCCAAAGGCAGCCATGCAGCATCTTCGCTTTGTGAATCGGGCAGATTTTCTAAAACGTTATATATTACAGGCCGCCTATCTGGAAAGTGCGGCTATGATTGATCAAAACGAGATAGACGATGCAGAAAAATTTATTGCTGCCCACTTGGACAAAATGCTAAACACTAACAAAAAGCTGAATTTTGAATACAATTATCTGCATTTTACTATCTGCGTGGTACGGGAAGACAAAAAACAGATTCACGCTTACTATTTAGCTTTAGAAAGAATATTTCAAGTACAGAAAAAGTTTCATACTGATCTTCTTTCATTAAAAAATAGTATTGACGGTGCCTATTACCTGACAGAAGGAAGGCTCGACAAATCCCAAAAGGCATTCAGCAAAGCGAATCCTGACTTACTGGGTAACCGTGAACGCGCCTGGCACTATTATTATCTGTCCAGGCTTTCCTATCAATTAAATCAGCCAAATTATGCCGAGCAGTACTACATACAGGCAACCAGACTTGCGCCGGGAATACCACTTTTTTCCAATCGCCTACAGGATATTGTAAAACAGAAGATGAAAAAGTAATAAAGGAATTAAAGATTACCAGGAGCCTATTTTGACAATCATGCAGAAAAATTGTCAAAGCAGGCTCTTTTGCGTTGCTATTCCCCCGTCTCCTGCAGCACCTTCCACACCTGATTAAAATACGTAGAAAATT
>Ga0153999_1001063_pt1 | contig 11209 bp, 13 predicted proteins | sample TSNC083MetaG_FD_104675 | JGI IMG/M metagenome (GOLD analysis project Ga0153999, IMG submission 104675) | Attine ant fungus gardens microbial communities from North Carolina, USA - TSNC083 MetaG | ecosystem: Host-associated > Fungi > Mycelium > Unclassified | place: USA: North Carolina, Lumber... | reverse complement strand
GTGAGAGTAGTAGTGCCGAAACGCAGGCGTAGTGGGCTACGCCGAGGCTTTGGTGCTGCTGCTATCGCGGAATTCAGACCATCGAAGCAGGAAGGTATTTATGATCGACTATACTAGTATAGTCGATCATTCTCAGGCTGAATATTTCCGTATACGCAGCGGTATATCAATCGAATCTGCTATCAGCCTGCTGGCATCGATGTCCTCAGGCGAAAGTACATCTACAACCGTTAGTTTTACGGTCTGAATATATTCTTTACATTCAGAAGCAAATTTTAGCAGATACGCAAAAGCCTCGCTATGAAAAGGACGGGTCACCTCATTATAGCGCGCCTCATCAGGGGCATTTAAACTGATTGATATGGTATCGATCACCTCGCCAAGAATCGGAACAATATTTTTATTATAGTAAAGGTTCCCCAGCCCATTGGTATTCAAGCGTATGGAAATATCATTATGCACTTTCACATACCGGGCAGAATCCACCAGATTTTCCAAAGCACAGGTCGGTTCTCCAAAACCGCAGTATATCAACTCCGAATATGGACGAAAATCGAAACGATCTATAGCTTCCTTAATTTCTTCTATCGTTGGTTCACTTGCCAGCCAAAGCGAATTGGCCGTCCCAACACCCTCCATATTATTGCGAATACAAAAAGTGCATCGACAATTACACCGATTGGTAATATTGGCATAAACCTGATTATTGTAAGTGTATATAATATTATTCATGATTGTACTCCTTTGCCTATCCTTGATTTTATTTTCACCTTATCCATAGCAAGTGCTAATGCAATGAAAATAACTGCACTGCCTCCTGATTGCACGGCACTGCCCAGAAGTGAAGCTATCGGTGACAAAAAAGAGCCAAATAATATGCCTTCGGCAAGATAATAACCAGTTGCCGAAATCGCTGCTGCTGCCAACGGTGCCAGCATATTTCTGACAGAAAGTACTTTGTCCGGTTTACTTGTAAATGGTAATGTAATCAGCATTTTAATTATAATTGTGGCTGGCATCCATAACGGAGCCGTAAGAAGATCCGCCAAACCTCCTCCAATCGCCGCGGCTGCCAGTGCATATGGCCGCGGAAGCAGTACCGCAGCCAGATAGATCAGTGCGTCACCAAAATGAATATATCCACCATTTGCGCCATAAGGGATATGGCAAATATAAGCAGTCATTATCGCAATCATTGCGGCAAAGAGGCCGGTTAGTGTATAATTTACAGTGTTTTTGTTAGATAACATAATTATTCCTCCTTGTTAACAAGTATTGATAGATATTTTTCAAAATTAATACCATCATTTAATGGAACCTGTTCCGTAATGGAATCTTTTAATCCTTTTTGCAGAAAATGGACTGCCTTTTCCATGGATTCTTCCACCGTATCACCTCTGGCAATTCCACCTGTCAGAACAGAAGCAAACAAATCACCGGTTCCCGAATAACTGGCACCGAGATCAGATTGAGTCGTTACATAATAAGAATTTGAAGTGATAGAAACATTTCCAATCTTAGGCTGCCCGGATGAATCGATAAAATGTATACCAGTGACTATAACATTACCGGTGCCTTTTTCACACAAGGACTTTCCCATTATTGTAATTATGTCGAGCAGACCTTGAGAATCATCCTTTGGCGGAAGTTTATGAAAATCGTTGTCTGTTAACAGGCAAAGCTCTGTCAGATTTGGCGTTGTATAATCTGCCTGATAAACTAAATTTTTCATATGCTCTCGCAGCTTTTCATTATACATTCCATAAACCGCCCCATCATCACCCATAACCGGATCTACCAGCAAAAAGGCGTCCTGATGATGGAATGTATCTAAAAAATCAAAAATTTTTATTAGTTGCTTCTCTTCCGAAACAAACCCCGTATAAATTCCCGCAAAATGAACCTGCATTTTCTCCCATTCAACCCGAAAATAATCCATCTTCTCCGTATAACTATCACAATAATAGCTGGGATATCCTGTTTGCGCTGTCAGTATAGCAGTTGGAAGGGGACAGGCCTGTATCCCCATGGCGGATAAAACGGGGATGGCGGCAGTTAATGAGCAGCGCCCAAATCCCGATAGATCATTGATAACAGCTATTTTTTTTATCACAAATTCCCTCCTCCTTGTTTTTATTATTCTACCACACACCTGCACTTGTTGAAATAACCAGTTTTGCCATTATAAACCATGCCAGTTTATTCAGAATAAAGAGTTTCGCTTGCGAAACTCCTCGCCTGCGGCGGTTGCGCCAGCAACATATACATTGTACGGCGCAGTGCGATCCCCCGGAGGGTTTTAATGAAATAGGAAAGCGCGGAGCACTTTCCTATTTCATTAAAAAAGCTGTGGATTTCTCCACAACTTAAATAACAACATTAATGATATCCTTTATTTCTCACACCCTCTGCTACTTCCTGCATCCTATCCAGGCATTCTCCAAAAAATATCTGGTAACCCCGACACAAATAATTTTCGTAGCCTTCTACTTGTTCATTGAAGTCACGATATCGCTGACATCCCCCACGACAAACTTGATAATATAAACAGTTTTTGCATTCTCCACTGATTCTTGTCGATCGCTCTAAAAAACCACTCCCCTGCCGTCTGGCATCAATATCATTTAATTGATTCTCATTGAAATTACCAAGTCGATATTCATCTAACATGTAGAAATCACATGGATAAACACTTCCGTCAGCTTCCACTACATACTGAATGCCGCATGTCCCTCTCTGGTCACAGGCTTCCGGTTGATGCCCCAGCAAAATGCTCAAGTAATTTTCAAACTGTCGTATATATGGCGGGTTTTCTTGCTTCCAATCCTTATACCACAGGTCAAATAATTCCGTCAGGAAAATACCGTATTGCTCCGGTGATAAAGCATACTCTTTCTTACCATGCCCTTCATCTAACGGATCCAAACAAGGTATATATTGCTGAAAATTCCATCCGTTTTTCTTATAACTATCATATATTTCAGTGATTTTCGCTGCAACTTGTTTATTAACAACCGTCAAAATATTATAATCCACATCATACTGATCAAATAGTTTCGTTGTTTGCACTATTTTGTCATAGGTCGGATTTCCGTTTTTTGTATGGCGATAAACATCATGCGTTGTTTTTAATCCATCTATCGAAATTCCAATTAAAAATTGATTTTCTTTAAAAAATCGGCACCAATCTTCATTAATAGCGTAACCATTGGTTTGTAATGCATTCGTGATATGAATCCCCTTTTTGTTATATTGCTTTTGAAATTCGACAACCTTTTCAAAAAATTCCAAACCTCGCAGCGTTGGCTCTCCGCCTTGAAATGCATAATTTGCAACTCCATCCGCTCGAAGCAGCGTTCTTCGTATTACATTTTTCAAAGTCTGCTCCGACATAAATCCATAAGACTCTTGTAGTCGCTTTTGCGTCTCATCACAATAAAAACAATACTCGCAAAACATATTGCACATTCCTGAGGACGGTTTTATTAATACACTAACAGGCGGCATTTTTATCTCCTTTATTACCGCTGGGGTTGAAAAAGGAACGAATCGCATTAGCAATTGACAGAGAACCTACCACACAGATAATATCCTCTTCATCCGACGCTTCCAGCGCAGATTGGATACCATTAACCGGTGTGCCGCAAGATTCGACCGCTATAGCTAATTCATTCAGACTACCGGCAAGAGTGTCACTGGAGAGCGCTCTTTCCGTATTCTCCGGTGTTACGGTATATACTCTTTTTGCAAACGGGATGATTAATTGTGTCATTTTTCTATAATCTTTATCTGCAAATACACCCATAACAAATATCACTTTTTTATTTGGCCAATGATATGCTAGGTTATTTACGAATCCTTCCATTCCCTGAGGATTATGCGCACCATCTAACACAACAATCGGGCTGCGATTGACAATCTCAAATCTCGCCGGCAAACTCGCATTTGCAAGTCCATTTCTGATACCGAGATCCGAGATATTCCACGCTTTCTTCCGCAAGTTTAAAACAGTCTCAATTGCTGTCACAGCATTTTTCAACTGATGTTGTCCGATTAGCGGAATAAAGATATCATCAATATCACCATAAGAAACAATATGTCCAGCTAAATCGCTTTTCTTCACCTTCATTTTCGAAAGATCCGCTATCGTTAATAGCGCATTTTCATCCTTGCATTTTTGTAAAACAATATCATGCACAATCGGTTCCTGACGATACAGTATCACATCCACATCAGGCTTTATGATTGCCGCCTTTTCCGCCGCAATTTTTTCCAATGTATTCCCTAATTGTTTCATATGATCGAGACCAATATTCGTGATTACAGCGGTCTCAACATTTGTAATAATATTTGTTGAATCCAGCCGCCCTCCCAGGCCGACTTCAAGAACAACGATATCGCAGTGCATTTGCACAAAATGCTGGAACGCCATGGCGGTATATACTTCAAACTCTGACGGTTTGTCCTCCATCTGATCTATCAAAGGTTCCAGTTGCTCCAAAATTTCCGTCGCCTGCATATCTGAGATATACTCGTTATTTACCTGAACCATCTCATTCCACACCTGAATATGCGGTGATGTGAATAATCCCACGGTATATCCGGACTGCATCAGTATATGCGTAATCATATTTGCTGTGGAGCCCTTGCCATTTGTGCCTGCAATATGGATAAATTTAAGTTTACTCTGGGGATCTCCCATCAATTCATTCAAAAGAGACATCCTTTCCAGTCCCAGCTTCCAGGACTTGTCCCCCAGCAATTTCTTTACAATTTCAGTCTGAAACGGTGTTACTTCTGTCTTATCAACCAATGAATAATCCTGAAAATAATCAAAACCGTATACCTTTAAATCTGCGAAAATATCGCGAAGCGGCACCAAAACAAAAGCTCTTTTCCTGATCTCCGGATGCGGCAGCTTCAGTTTCTCATCATTTCTCGTTTCACCCTCATAAACCAGAATATCAATATCCATTGTCCTTGCCCCGTGATATTCGCTTCGAATTCTGCCGAGTTGGTTTTCTATCTCCTGACATTTCGCCAGCAGCTTTTCCGGTCCCAACTTGCTGCAAATTAAAACACAGCAGTTTAAATATTGATTTTGCTCCGAGATGACGTCAAATGGTTCCGTTTCATAGAGCCTTGATACCTTTAGGATTGAGCTTCCTTCAATTGCCTGAATTTGCTGCAGCGCATCGGCAATATTACGTTCCCGGTCTCCTAAATTGCCGCCGATTCCTAAAACTGCGTGTGGCATTGATCATTCCTGCTTTCTATTATTTCTACCGCTACATAATCAAACGTAGCATTTATCGGCGCATTGGGCTTTTTAAGTGTAAGTGCCACTTGTTTGACTGCGGGGTGCTCTTTAAAAATGTCCTCACAAGTGACCTTTGCAGCCCGCTCGATTAAATTAAACTTTTCCTTTATAAATGACCGTTTGATCGTCTTTATAACAGCTGCATAGCTCACTGTATCCGTCAAATCATCACTTTCCTTCGCATTTGACAAATCGACTTCCAGTCTTACATCCAAAATAAAATCCTGCCCCTGCTCTTTTTCTTCGGGGTTCACGCCATGATAAGCAAATAACTTGAGCCCGTTTATGCAAATCGTACCCATTTACTTCTCCTTTTTTACCATTCCATATTTCTTGCTCATGATCGCTTCGCAAACTCGCGCTGACAATACCGCGTTTTTCACATCGTGAGCACGTACGATATCGGCACCATACGCCATTGAAATAGCATGAGCTGTCAAAGTTCCGATATCTTTATCAGGCAAATTTGTACTTTCAACGGCCGCCGCAATCACTCTCTTTCTTGAGGCCGCCATCAGAAATGCCGCATTTACAATTTTGATCCGATCAACATTTGCAATCAATTCAAGGTTTTCCTCATATGTTTTGCCAAACCCAATCCCCGGATCAAAGCAAAGCCTTTCTAATGCTATCCCATAGGATTTAGCCTGCTTTACTTTCATTTCAAAAAAAGCCCTTACTTCTTGGGTGATGTTACCGCGCTTGCTGCCAGTCCCATGCATAATCACGAGCCCGCAATCCGATTGGGCGGCAGCTTCAAACATCGCCGCATCAAAACCAGTAACATCATTAATAATATGGACTCCCAATTCCAGTGCTCTTGCCGCCACAGTTGGGAAATAAGTGTCCACCGAAATAATGGCATCGGTTTCATCTACTAGTGTCTGAAGCACCTCTTTGATTCGAGCCCATTCTTCATCGGAACTGACTTCCTGATACCCCGGTCTTGTAGACTGTCCGCCAACGTCTATGACCGTTGCTCCGAAATGAATCATTTCCTTTGCGTGCCTGATTGCATCTTCGGCCACAAAATAGTTGCCTCCATCCGAAAATGAATCCGGTGTAACGTTCAGAATTCCCATTACATGCTTACTGTTTAATAAAAGGCTTTTACACCCTGTTTTCCATCTTTGTTCCTGCATCTTATTTCTCCAAAAGTGCCATTACTTCCGCTCTTGTTTTCGCATCGGATCGCATTCCGCCGCGCAGCGCAGAGGTCAGGGTTTTTGTACCCGCTGCCCGGGCACCGCGCATGGTCATGCACAGATGCTCTGCCTCTATGAATACCGCAACCCCGGTTGGTTCGAGATTTTCATAGAGGAAATCCGCGATTTGAGCGGTCAGCCTTTCCTGTACCTGCGGTTTTTTTGCGAAGCAGTCTACAATTCTGGCGAATTTTGATAGCCCGATTATTTTCCCGTTCTTCGGTATATATGCTATGTGCGCCTTGCCGATAAATGGCAGCAGGTGGTGTTCACACATGGAATAAAGCGGGATGTCCTTGACGAATACCAATTCATCATGCTCACCGCTTTCATGAAATATTTTCAAATGATCCTTCGGGTCGGAATCGATTCCCGAAAAAATCTCCGCATACATTCTCGCCACTCTCTTAGGCGTCTCCACAAGTCCTTCACGGGAAGTATCCTCACCGACTGCTTCTAGTATATCAATAATTGCATTTTCTATTTTATTTAAATCCATTTCCGTCTCTCATCACCATTTTATTTTTGCTTAGTATTAAAAATCAAAATTATCCGGATCAGCACCTGTACGCTTGTCTTGGTTTAGACAGTTTATAATATCCATATCCTCTTGACTTAATTCAAAATCAAATATCTTCATATTGGAAACAATTCTCTCTTTATGAACTGATTTGGGTATTACCACTACCTCTCTTTGAATATCCCATCGAAGGATTATCTGTGCTGTTGTCTTATTATATTTATCGGCCATCTCTATCAGACATTCATCCTTCAGCATGTTTCCTTGTGAACCTCCAAGCGGACTCCAGGCTGATACAGCAATACCTTTACCCTGGCAATAATCAATTAACTTTTGATTACTTAACATAGGGTGCGATTCGATCTGATTTATAGCCGGTACTACTTTGGCTTCCGAACACAACTTCTCCAGATGTGTTTGGTGAAAATTCGATACCCCGATTGCTTTAATTTTTCCCTGTTGATATAAGTCTTCCATGACTCTCCAGGCTTCTGTGAACCCATCAACCGGCCAATGGATCAGATACATATCAACATAATCTACTGCTAACCTCTGAAGGCTCTTCTCAAAAGCCTGCAAGGTGTTTCCGGCTCTCACATCATCATTCCAAAGCTTGGTGGTCAAAAAGATTTTTTCTCTTGCTACTTTGCTTTCCTTGATCCCTTTTCCAACACTTTCTTCATTCTGATATATCATTGCCGTATCAATATGGCGGTATCCTGCTTCTAATGCCCATTTTACTGCATCCTCGGTTGCTTTACCAAACTCTGACTGCCATACACCCAGACCAAGCATGGGCATTTCGACGCTGTTATTTAATCGTATTGTTTTGTGATTCATTTTGGCTCCTTCCTGATCATCAATCGTTGTTTATTGTATCATTTCATGTACTATAAGTAAAGGCATGACAACAGTAAAACTTGTTTCTGTTCAAAGAATAAGATATAATCAAATAAAACTTATTATTACAGATCATGACAAAAAAAGGGGGGAATTTATGAAAAATATTAGCAGTAAAAAATTAGCGATTATCGGGTTTATACTAATGTTATCAGGGCCAATATTATTATGCCTTATGGGCATGATACCATGGACCTTGCCTAAAGTTATCGCTTTTGCCATTATGTGGATTACTATTGCCCTGCCGGGGATTGGTGCCATTTTAAGCATTATTTCAATCGTATTAAGTAAAAAATCCGGAAAGACGGCACATGCTTTGACGATTGTCACCCTCATAATGTGTAATCCCGTTTTCTACTTGATATATGCCTTTATATGTTCTATAGCCGGTAACATTCTGGCCGGGATACCATGGATGTGATGATTAGGAGGATTATGGAAATGAAAAAAACAGTCTTATTCGCTGCGCGTTTAATCCTAACTGGAGGATTGATAGCAGTGTGTGTGTTTATTGGATATAAATTAGAATATTGGAACCAACTAGGAAATGTAGATAATTTGATTGGCGCAGCTCCGATTATATTACTTCTGGGAATCACCTGCTTCCTTACAATAATGCTTTGGAAGCGTCATCGAAACGCTATAAATTCAACAATTGCCCTCGCAGTCCTGACGATAATATGGTCTCTTCTTTTTATTCCGGCCATTACCGGTAATTGGTTTCCTTTTTCTAAAATAGCCGATTCAGGTTCTGCTTCACCAGATCTTACGGTTTATGAACCTTTTGCCGAGAATACACAAGTTGCGACACTTGAGGGAACCGCATCAATTGTTATTCAGGATGATTTACCAATACTTGACGGTGCAACTGCTCTTTATCCGGTTTATTCCGCTTTTGCCAACGCCGTATACGATATCAAGGATTATTCTCCTGAAGATGTAATCTGTACCAATACACCGAATGCCTATGATGCAATCATTGCCGGGGAGTGTGATATTATTTTTGTTGCCGGACCATCAGTGAAACAGGAGCAAGCTGCTAAAGAAGCTGGTGTAGAATTGGTATATACGCCGATTGGACGGGAGGCGTTTGTATTTCTTGCAGGTAAATCTAATCCAATTACCGGTCTCACTTACCAACAGCTCAAAAACATCTACTCCGGCAAAACTGCAAACTGGAAAACGCTTGGTTGGGACGCTGGCGGTGAGATTATCGTTTTTCAGCGGCCGGAAGGCTCCGGCAGTCAAACCGGATTACAGAATATAATGGGTACTCTGCCCATCCAGAAACCACAGCCGTTGCCAGATGACGATTTATTCGGCACCGGCAGCATGATGAAGCAAATATCGGTCGAATGGAATGGCGTTCAGCCTGCGCTTGGTTACTCTTATCGCTATTATGCTATTGCAATGTATCCCAATCCGAACACCAAATTACTGGAAATTGATGGAGTCTATCCTTCCACTCAGTCGATAGACGATTTAAGTTATCCTTTTACTGCGGATTTTTACGCCGTTACCAATGGCCAGCCGGAAGGAACTACAAAGCAACTAATTGACTGGGTATTATCTGACGAAGGACAATATTTGATTGAACAAACGGGCTACACGCCAATCAATTAACTATTGTTTCTCCACCGCCTGTATTTCTCTAAGCAGGCGGTTTTGCTTCCGAACATCTATAAAAACCTTGATATAGTAGTATATAGCAAAAATAACATAGATTATAGTAAATGAGCGAAATCCATCATAATACGCCGCTTCATGGAGCTCTTCAAAAAATCCGCCTATCCAAAGGCTTAAGAATACAAGCAATAAGGCCGCAATATATTGCAAAATGATCATAACAAGGGGAGACAATCTTTCTAAAAGCGGATGTGTAAAGATAGTGCAAACACCAATTACCGTCCAGATAAACTTATAAAATAAATCTAAAAATCCTTGATATGAATTATAAATAATAGAATCAAATAAAACAGTTCCTAATGAAATGATTGTGTAGCATACACATATGACTACTAGAATATCTTTTATTTTTATTTTACTCATGCAGGACACCTCTCATGGCAGTTAAATAGTTTTGAAATATTTTACGGTAATATCGGCTGATCACCAGTTCTTCCTGATTATCAAGGATTACCTTCATACGCATATTCACCTCGGATTTGACTTTGTGAATCCGATATATATTTACGATATTAGACTTATTAATCCGGCAGAAGCCGTGATCCTCCAAGGACTTTTCCAGGAAAGACAAACTTCCCTGGATTTGATAAACCTTGTCTTTCAAATACGCAAAGGTCTTTTTGTCAACAGTATCAATGTAGTAAACTTGATCGATCGAAAGAATGATTTTCTCTCCCTCTTCGGTTCCGTAGAGCTGCGGCCGATCTCTTTTTACGATATGAAGAACTGTTTCGATTTGCTCAGTCATTTTTCTATAATATATATCCATTCGGTCTTCGGTGAGCGTTTCTTTTTGAAATAACCGTACGCGCATGTTTTTTTACTCCATTTCAAATTACTTAGCCAGAAACCCCAAAACCGCTTCTTCATATTCATCTGCATGATCAACTATCCCCATGATATGGGTGGCGTCGATTTCTACTAATTCTTTTTCAGAAGAAGCGATATTTTCATATAGTTCGATCACATTTTCCGGAAAACACACTTCGTCCTGACTACTGACAATCACTAATGATTTCACATTATTATACTTTTGTTGGTCGGTAATTTCTACGTCTCTGAATGTAAACCCATAGTTCAGCTTCATATAAAGATTACCGCAAGCGATCATATAGGACAGAGGAATTCCTTCAGAATCATCCATCTCTTCCCATACCAAGGCAAACATCGTTTCCATACTATAAACCGGTGAATCCATGATAACGGCATCTAAATGTTCGGCAGCATGATCTGTAGCGGCATACATCCCCGCACTCGCACCGCCCATTGATTGACCGTGAACGACGATTTGCTTGTCATTCGTAATCTCTTCTGTGTAATCAACCAGAGCTTCCATGTCAATTCGCTCCAGGTATCCAAAGGTCATAAGTTCACTCTCATTATCACCATGACCTCTCATATCATAGGTAATCACATTCCAGTCATTGCGCAGATACATTTCAGCTAATGGATAAACAGAAACATGGTCACCGCCGTTTCCGTGACTCAGTATCACTGTGTCTTTATCGGTATTGCCGTCGGTACTGAAGTAAGTAACCGGTATCGTATTGCCATCTGATGCCTCGACACTGAATTCGT
>Ga0153999_1001062_pt1 | contig 11212 bp, 8 predicted proteins | sample TSNC083MetaG_FD_104675 | JGI IMG/M metagenome (GOLD analysis project Ga0153999, IMG submission 104675) | Attine ant fungus gardens microbial communities from North Carolina, USA - TSNC083 MetaG | ecosystem: Host-associated > Fungi > Mycelium > Unclassified | place: USA: North Carolina, Lumber... | reverse complement strand
TTGTTGCTGATGTGCCCCCTTCGCGATACTTTAGGATTGGCGTTGCCTTGCAGTTCTTCCTTGTGCCCACTTGATGCTGCGGAAGATGCACTTTGAAGTAAATCTAATCCAGAATAACTGGCTTCTGGCTGTGATCCTAGGGATAATCGTTTAGGGAATGCAGGAGGTAGTGGTGGAATATTGTTTAGTGTGGAAGATGAAGTCGCAGATACAGACAAGCATGGATCAGGTTCTTGTGGTTCACCTTGATCCTGATGCTTGTGCTTCGTAATTTCTTTCCTCAAGCTCCTTATCTGTTTACTTGATATAGGCACTTCATTGATCGGTAATGGGTGAGATTCAATATGGCCGTACGAAGTGCTCGGTGTTTTGGAGGACGGCGAAGTCTGTGGTTGTTGTGCCAGAGGACTGGACTCGAGTCTAGGCACAAATTCCTGTAAAGTAAGGTGACATGCAACTCTTGCGGGAGATTCTGGTGCAGTCAGAGTAATATCTGGGTTTGCGTCCTCAAAGAAGGTGTTGTCTTCAGCCATCAGGTCACCACCTCTGGGTAATACAGTTGTCGGAATTTGGAACGAGAAAGAGGAATCAGAGATATCTGGAAGATGCCTCAAGCTGAGGTCTTCGTCTGTCAGCATCCTAACCATTGCCGTCCACAGATGTCTTTGCTGAAAAGTAATAGTCCTGGCAGTCGCTGCTAAGTGTACAAGTTGAGATGTCAAGTCACGTCGCGCTGGGCCCTGCACGTGACCAAAACTTGTGGTATCAATAGCTAGGAGAGAGTTTCTTCAGGTGGTCCATCTTCAAACTATTTTCCGGAGCATGTCCTCCAAGTCTGCATCTTGTGCAGTAAGCTAGCACATTCTTTTTCAAATAAAATTTGCAACTTTGTGTTTCCAACAACTGCTGACAACCGCAGAAGTGTGAACTATTATGGTATTACTAATCCTCCATCTTCATCTAATAAAGCCTCATGAAAACGGCCATCGCAATTTTGTATCTCCGAGTATTCGCTATCTTTTACTACTATGTTGAGTGCTTACGTCCATAATATCCTCATACAACGTAACTCAACCTGACCAGGATAATCTAAATGAGCGCTACTTAAGCAATGTGTAACTGGTTTCTAATAGACCCTTCGACCCTGCTGACACTCATCACAATCAGATTTCACACAGACTATCTACTCAAGACTCATCTATCCTCTTTGACTTGACTGTGGGACTAGGCCATCCATGGGAGACTAGCCAAGTTTAAGCGTAACCATCGGATATGCGACATTATTTTTTCTGCCGCGCTTCCTCCCTTGTCTTTTAGGCGATACTCCACATGAACCACATTTCCGCCGCAAATCTCGGATTAAACAGAAGCAACTGGTTATCATGAGTCCATATGGATTGCCTCTGATGAACTGTCGACTTCGAGTACCTTCTTAGACCTGTTGTATATTACCGATTCATAGGTCTAGAGTTCCACGACTTCCACGCTGAGTTATTGAATAGTATTAATGAATAAGGCTCGGATCCCACGACGTTTAGGCAGTCTAGGTCTTCGTGTGTCTCATACCATTTCTGTAAGATGACGCCACGCAGAATCGTCAGAGTAAGCATGAAAAGATTGTATTTCCGACTATCCGGCTCAGTCATCGGGCTCGCTGCCTAGATAGCGGGTACCTGGCCCATTATACCTAATGAAACGACATGGACTACCACTCATTTTGTCCTTCATTTTTCTTTCGCTCCTATTGCTTTTCCTGATGTACCAAGCACACATTTTGCATAACTTTGATATTTCATCAGCTGCCTGAAGAAAGCTCAGTTGAGCCTCGAGGCTTCATGCCCAAACACTGTGCATCACCTTCTGGTGAGGCTTCTTTCCAATGAAGGACTATGCTTGTCGAGCATCCCTAACTCTCAAACCCGATCTGCCACTCCGGGATCATAAGCGGCATCTAGACTACCATTCCCGGTCACCATAAACACTGATTGTATGGCATCATGGCCACATTCAAGCCGCAAACAAGGTCCCTTCTGGGAAGTTTGATTGTAATGATCAAATGCGGTCATTCGTGTGGGACAGGCTCCAAGACGCGGTGGTGCGAGATCGGGATTTCACAACTAGGTAGACGCCGGGGTCCCAAAAATGTCTTCTAAGGTGACTATCGCAGTCTGTTCAGGGTCTTGCGACTTGTGCACCAGATGGTCCACATTCAAACTCGCGAGATTCGCCACAGCATGATACCACACCACAGCGAATACTTGAAAGCCGAACTGAGTCGAGGAAGAGTAGCTTTCCTGCTTGGCCCATGTTCATGAGACTTGCGCACAGCGCTGACCTGCCGAGTGCTCTTCGATACAACCATGCATTCCTTGTATTCCTTGGTTTTCTTACCGAAGTTCTAACTGCATGCGGAGCGGATCATCTTTGGATTTTTATTCAGCGAAGTGCAAGCTGAGGAAAGGTCATTATCAAAGGTATGTCATCGAAAGTAATAATGAATTGGAAACGTGGCGTAGAAATTTCTGATCCATTGCGAACGGCTAGGCGAGTATTGGTAAAATTCATTTACATCCTTACACAATTTGTAAGGGATGTTTATCTGCTTGGCTGACAACAACCTCGATGTCGACAGATTCTCGGGCAGTAGCTCGTGGACTGCGGAACTCAGCAAGTAATTTTTCCGCCAGGATAGGAAGATAACCACGTTCACTGTTGTCATGTCCACCTAAAACTCAAACGTGAGTAATAATTAGGTAGATTTATGTGTAGAGCTTACAAAGTATGACGTGCCTGCCTGCAGCGACAGCAGCTAGAACTTCGTGCTACAATCGAGAAGTTTGTTATATGAAGGAACGTCGTGTAAATGTCGAAGGACCTACGTGAGACATTTCTCCTGTGAGGTATACATCTGCTTGCTTCCCGACTAGCATAGACCCACCTGAACCAGCGCAGATAGCAATAGTACGTATAGGGGATGATCGGGATTCATCATTTGCTGGATAACCGACTTGAACTGGGGAAAGCAAAGGAGCCACAGAGTCGGTACAGCAGACAAAGTGAGCCCAACAGAAAAATGAGGCTAACGCTGTGAGAGCTTCAAGTGCGATTTCACCCTTTCCACTAATTTGTCAAAGCCAATCGACTTGTGTAGCGCCACAAATCGACCCTCACCACCCTCGCTGATGCCACTAGGATGAAATTTTTCTCTCACAAGATGTTTGACTTCGCCGTCCTCCCCCGTTCCCACCAGTCCTTGCGCCAACCAGTCATTGATCCCACCCCATACTGAGTCTAACGCAGAGTGAGGACTGTACACAGAGATGCCTTCTGCAGAGCATTTTAAAAGCGATGCCTGCAACGGATTCGCCAGAGTGAATGACTTTAATCCTGCGAAGATGGTTGGATGATAGGCCACGATGACCGCGGCTTCTTCCTTCAGGGATTCTAATAGGACTGACTGAGTGAGACTGGGCAATATGTCAACAAAGCCTTTTCCCTAGTTCAACGATAACCCAAAGAACTCACTCAATTGTCAGCAGGACGCGTTTTCGGTTCGGTTTCAAGACAGGTGATTCTGAAAGATATCAGAAACGCATTGGAATGAAGCACACGTTTCGTCTACCTAAGAGCAAACCAACCTGAAATTTACATGAGGTGGAATCTTCGGTGAATGGATGAACCAAGACCAACATTGTCCCATGATTCTGCTAACCGTAGTGGCGCTATTCTTTCCATAGCTAGGCAAACTTGCCTGAGAACAACATTCGACATGATGGAAGGAGATGTATTGATGTTATGATCGTTCATCTGCCAAATACTTCAACCCAAATTTGCCCGGGGCGATATTTCCTCAACACATAACATTGGCTCCTTAACAACAGTTTATCTGTATCGCTTGTATAGCATGTGCATTTCCCTGCTGGCCTTAGCCTTATCTCACCGCAATTAATCAGACATTTTTTTGTACTTCAGGACTACATATCGGCAAAGGTTCAGGTTGAGCTGTTCGGAAAGCAATGGCTCCGGCCTTCCATTCCATTCGTTCTCTCCCTCTGGCCAAGGCAGCGAAATTACGGTAGCTTCTGTACACCTCGTAGCACACCAAATACTTGCGTTATTATCACACAATCCAATAAATGCACAGCGGTCATACAATGATTGTATAATCGCTCATCCACGAGTCCAACATCGTCGTTTCAACCCGGGCAATCTATTGCAGCTATAAAGAATAAGGTACCGAGCTTGAAATTTTGAGCTGAAAACCTTACGAGTTAGTTTCGGTACCAGTTTTCTTAAACGTTGGGGCTTTCAATGACAGTTCACTTCGGGAATCACAGACTAGTTCATGGTAATAACTCTGATTTCACGCTTTAACTGCGTGGTACGTTATTTTTGACAATCCGCCAAAGAACTATTTCCTAGGCTAGATTCGGCCAAGCTTCGGCACCCGAAATGCCTTGAGTGAGCGGTGGCGCTATAATCATATTTTACAACTTCGAGAGGAAAAGAAAACATCCCTCAGTTCCGAGGAACCCTCGGAATAGTCACACAATGCTGATCATGCTCGGGAGAAGACATTAAGTATAAGTTCCATTGAAATAAAAATTAGTCTGTAGGTCAAAGGGTTTGTGCTTTTGACTCGATCTATGGAATCAGGTTCTGATGCACCACTTATATATTTACGGTAGCTCGCACTCACACAGCTCGCCTGACCCCTCATCAGCATTAAGATGAGAAAGTGGAATACCCAAAAAGCGCCATTTGAGCACTCTCAGGACTGGTTGGATGTTTTATGACATTTGAAAAATGACCAACGCATCGTAATGGGAGCCCGGTGATGCCATCAACTTTTTACGCTCAGAATATGAATGTCTTCGATTTAACTCCGAAGTTGTTGCGAGGAGTACCAGACGTAGTGTTATTTTGATACCAGAGCCTCAAAGAACGATTAAATAATCTAGACTTCACCGGTCGACTTCGCTGAGAGGTACAATATAAATGCTGTGTAGGGAAGAAACCGATAAACGCGTACCCAAACACTAGATCCTAGACACACCATAAACATTCGTATTTGATGACGATGAAGTGCTTGGACTCACCATAGTACCAATGATAGCTACAGCATCCGCGAGCATATGCTAAAGGACGGAAACCAGTTAAAAAACATACCAGGAAAAACTGAAAAGAGCGAACATCTGAAAAAAGGTTAACAGAAAGGAAGTCGATGGCAAGTTTTTCTACATACGTCTCATCATGAAATCCGAACCAGCCAAATGGGCAAAACCAGGAGCACGAATACTGCATCGATATGGCCGGTTGGTACCATCACTACGAAAAGATGAGTACAGCGTCGGTACATAGTGAATAAACATACGAAACCAAGTAAACAGCCATCTCTCCCTTGGGTGCTTCTATGGCACTGTAGGTCTCACCAGGTGGGACAGAGTAGCCCTCGCTGAAAAGCTGAGGAACAGACGGGTTAAGGATAAGTCAGCTAGAGGTAAAATCACGTACTTTGAAATGATGAATGAGGGCCTCCATACTTTCTTTCATTGTGGCACGCGGCGGCGGCACAAGTTTATAATCGTCGACCTTCACAGCACCGAGAGTTATTTTATTCAGACACTGCACGCGACATGAGCGACAAAGCGTACAGTATCCGAAGATGTTACCTGAGAAACAATACGCAAACTTTCTCGCATTTCCTGAACTCGACAGAGGTATCGATCATAGCAATCACCATTCAATCCGACAGGGACATCGAACTCAACCTACAAAAATCCATGGTAATTCAGATAGGGCAGAAAAGACAAAAGAACTGACTTCAGCATATTTGTCATAGGGATTGGTCTTTCTCAGGTCCCAGGGAATGCCGCTTCCGCGTAACATGACACCACTGAAACTATAGTCTAAGGCCTGTTTGGCAGTTACAACACCGATACCAATCGTCCGTTCTTTCCAGATACGGTTACCTGTGACAACTTCTTCAATCTCATCCAATCTGCTACCAAACTGAGTAGCCCATTTGAAAATATCGTCAAGAAGACCATGGGGAAGGTCATATGCAACCCCTCCTGGACGGATGTACGCCGCATGAAGTCGAGCACCAGAAACTCGCTCATAAAATTCCATAAGCTTTTCCCGCTCTTCAAAGCCCCACAAGAAGGGAGTAAGACCGCCAACGTCCATGACATGAGTTAAGACAGCCATAAGGTCTGATGACCGAGATACTCATAAATCAAGTCAATGAATATGGATAGATTTGACCTACGGTTCAGGATACGAGTGATTTCACCATACATGGTCCGAATCCACTGGGCACGTTCTGGTACTTCGATATTCAACAGTTTCTCAACAGCAAGGGAGTAACACAACTCATTGGTCACTATGGTAGTGTGAGGTTGAACTGGAAATAGGTTACCGGTAGAGGCTTACTCATAGACACATAGTCAAGTCGGTCAAAATAAGGAAGAGCTTGTGTGTAAGTTTTGTACTCTATAAGCTTTTCCGTGCCGCGGTGTAGAAGACCAATGTGCTGGTAGGCCGTTAGAGTTCATGATCACACTCAATGCACAGAGCACATACAGGATCGGCTCGAATAATTTCTTCGCCATTAAGTTCAAGGATCATGCGTAGCACACCATGAGCGGCAGGATGTTGAGGGCTGAGATTATGGTAAGATAATCCTGTCTTTCCTGGAAATTCATTGCCACAGACCCAAAATTCACTGTATCGTCTGGGAGTTAACAGAAGAGTAGACAGTCCAGAGACACACACCAGTAAAGTGTCGCATTTTTTCATCTTGTCTCGTACCTGACTCTGCAAGAATTTCTTGTGCGGTCATGCCCTGCAAATCCTCTACAGTATGATAGTCAAACAAAGGCTTGTCATGCTGTATCTTCTGCTCAAACTTTCGGACACTAGATGTAAAAAAACTGTGCTGAGATGACCGCAGGGATGTAGATGTCCTCGTCGAGCGCGTCAAGGAGCGCACGAAGAGTGAAGCCATAGTGATTGCAGGATGTGTTCGGGCGCGTGACACCTGGACCGTGACAGTCTGACAATGCGGAATAATGTGACCTCATCCAGCTCAGTATGCGTTGTATTCTGCTCCTCGTATTATTTGCAATTTCTGGCCTGACTTTGGCAGAAGAGAAACCATGCACTGCGCATACTCAGGATGGAAAATATTACAATCTTAATAACCTCAAGAGACAGTGAGCCTGACGGCATGGTGAAATTAATTGACCAAGGCCTTATGCTTTCTCATGCTCCAGGAAGGATTTCGAATTGGAAACCTCGGGCGGTCATGCATTGTCAATCAATGTCTGTCGAGGTGTAATTGCAGAATTATGGGGCCTCAAAGATGATATCAAGCCTAGCGAAGTGGCAGCCTTCGTACGCCTGGATCATGGGGACTTCGCAATTGGGTAGGTCATGGCTGAATACATTTCAATCACCGTATCCAGGAGCGAACTACCGGATATTAGCAAGGTCAACACTACATTGACTGTTATTGACTCGAGACCACGCCTTGTGCTTTCTGACGGATCCTCCTGCAAAGCTCCAGACGGATCGGATCTTGGTCTCAAGGCCTCAACAATCATCGAATTCATCTGCGATACATCAATTTTTGGGACTGGTCAACCTAGACTTGTAGGCCAACTGCCACCAGGAGGTGACGACATTGGTTGTTTCTATGTTATTCAATGGGGAACTCACGTAAGTGATTCTTCTGTCTTGGTTAAGTATATCCTAGCTCAGGGTATCTAGTTTGCTTGTCCAACGGGTGAAGATGGTGGCGTCTGGGGCTTTTTTTCTATTCTGGCTGTTGCGTAAGTAGTTGGATATGTTGTGCGTGTTTCGTCTGATCTTCCATAGAGTGCTTATTCTCCTCCTGAGTTACACCGTGTTGGGCACGTTGTATAACCGATATGTTCTGCAGCTTCGTGGCTTTGATCAGATACCCCAATTCTCAATCGAGAGCATGAAATATCATTCACGCGAAGCGGCAGACTGGATCAAGGATATCATGTCTGCCTACAACATTGGTGGCACTGGAGAGATCTTACCCTATGATTCTCAAGGAGTAGGAACTACCAATCCCGTTAGCCATCATAACCAAACTAGTGAAGAATTCAACATCAACCAAAACAACACTCTTGTCAGACCTCAGCTGTCTACTCCGCGTTCGCCGCCTAGATCAGACATGAATCCAGTCTCTCACCATGCACAAATGCAGACTGAAATTCAACGATCCCGATCTTCCGTCCAAGTTACACCCAAAACATCACCTAAACAACCACATCTTCAATTAAGCTCACGACGTGTTGATCTTGGTAGCCGGGGTCCCACTCAAGAAGAGCGAGAATTTTTGCTTGGACATGATGAAGAAGAGGACGAACTAAAGGACAAATCAACCCCAATCACATTCACAGCAGCACACCTGCATGCAGAAGACTCAGTGAATGCCACCCCACAATCGGACTGCGGAAACGCCAATGTGGCGGCTATCCGAGGTCAAGGCTCTAAGTGAAGGCAATGACGAACTTTCTCTTCCATTGAGTGGATTGCCATATCTGTTTTACGTGGATCTCATGTTGAATATCCCGTCGCCTTGCTGCATAGTTTCTCCTCGTGTCGACTCATCCCTAGTCCATCACCATCTGTCTTTGGTATGTAATGGATATATCATATGATCACCGCCTATGGTTGAATGGGTTTTATGCTCGATTCAAATTTATGATCTGTCTAGACCCATCAAACAATCATATAACACAACTTCAGTTCTGATGGAAGATTGCTCGCCTGACCCGACATTATTAATATTCTTTGATGCTTCCCCTTCCGAGGCTTTGGACTGAATCTATCGGTCATCCGGTTGAGAATGATATCTCCGATTATCTCTCCACAAAACTCACTTATGGAACATCTACCCCAATTTGGGATCAGTTTTTTTCCTCTACAGGATTTCCAGGAATGGTAGCCAAACAAATAGTTGAATCCTGATATTATTGGGCTGTCGGCTAAAATCAATCCTTTTTTCAAGGCTTTGGTAATTGTTTGCTGGGTCGAACGATGGCAAGATGAATCTGATGCCTTGGATGAGAGGCATTCGCTCGACTGCCACCTGTCTCGGTTTCATTGTGAAGGCCTGGGGCTTCAGTATCTGCTTGTTTCGGCTCAAGCCAACGGAACAAGCTTCTCAATGTCGTATGGGCTGGAAAGGAACTTCTGACCTTTTTCTGTATTCCCAGTCAACTGCCAGTCTCCTGACGTCAAAAATCATTGATGAACTCTCTCATGTCAACATGATCTAACTGTCCAATCTTGATCCAAGGTCTTTCTTTCAAGACCATGTGTGGCTTGTGCATTCTGTCATCTTTATCGGAGCTTGTGCTACTGCCGTAAGGGCATATATGATCATATCTTTTTGCGCAATGACCGCTCCATCAACAAATCAAGCCCAAGAGACTTATACCCAACTATAATCAGGGCCAAATTTAAGTCGTATGGTAGAACTGATTCTCAAGTTAATTACTTTGTTCCTTCTTATTAACCCTGGTCTGTCTCGGTTATTTCGATCGCTAAACGAGGTCACCATGCTCTTTAAACGCGATTCACCCGGAGTATGATCATGGGCCGAGTAATTTGATGATGATGAATTTTTGAATCGCGCAGGCACTCTTTATGACTTGGGTGATCTGACTCGCCCTTTGGTTATGGTATGACATATTCTTCAATGATCGGAGATAGTCAAATGGCTTAAAGACATGCTTTCTACACTTCAACCGGGAATATCATCTGAGCCGATACTTTTCGGAAGTTCTGCCATTCGACCGCTTGCGAAAGACTTACCCTTGACATCAGCCCAGGAGCGCAATGATAGGCAAATACGTCAGACTCGCCCTTTTGTCAAGATGAATCGTCAGGATATCTAGATAGAACTTTTGACCTATGATGTTATGTTCTTCTCGTCCGAACCATGCATCGTGCCCTTCCACCTAGAGGAATTTCCTTCAAGCTGCGTTACTCCGCCTTGCGCTCCATCACCACTCTGCTCATATTCTCATGCTACTGGTAAAACCCCGAAAATTCTCCATGCGCCGCGAGAATAGGCATCCAAGAGTCGTTGCTCCTTGATTGTCTCCTGATCATTTCCAGTCACACCCCTGAGAATCTTTTGTAGACGTAGATTTTTCTGCCTCTGCATTTGGAGTTCAAATGAGCTCACGCAAAGACCAATAGTTCTCATAAAATTCCCTATTCATTGGATTTCGTTCATTATCTACCATCATCTTCAGAGGAAATAAAAGTCAAAAACAATAATTGAAAAAACCCCAAGTTTTTCTGGTACTGTTCCCAGTACTCAAACCTCAGCGATAGTCTCTCAAATTTTCTGGATCCTCTTATGTCTATGCTCCACCCCAAGAGTTCAATCCAGAAAAAAAAAATCCAATTACAATACTAATATCATTTCTACAAACTAAGAAAGCAAAGGAAAAAACACATCTGATGTACATGTACACAGACATACAAATTTAATAACTTTCTTCTAATAAAAACAACACATACACATACGAATAAAAAAAAATCCCTCGAAAAAAAAAGAACACCACTCAAAACTAACCATCAACACTCACTTCCAAACTGGAAAAAAAAACCCTAAAACCAATTACCGGTTAAACCCTATTGTCGTGCCATGTTACACAAACAACCTCAGTCGAGGCGCCACATTTTGTGTTGTAAACAAGCATGAATGTAATATAGTGTGAAAAAAAAAAGAAAGAAAAATAAAGGTATCTTGGAGCACAATCTAGGATATGAATCTACCGAAAGGATATAATTATTTCTTTTTTAAAAAATCAATAAATCGCGATTCTGAAAGCTTGAAAAGAAATGAAACGAGAAAGTGGAAAAACAAAAAAAAAAAAAAAAGGTGAGAAAATCACAAAGCAGAACATAGTAATTAATAAATCTAATACGAGACGAGACAGCACAAGCCAGAAGCGAAAACATGATGATGAAAGAAAGAAAGAATAAAACCATTCCACCACCCATCATCATCATACATTTACCACAAGGACTTAAAGTCCATCTAGAATGAAAAAGAATCAGATACCAAGGACCTGCCCAAGCACCAACTGTGAAATCCCATCACACAGCACGTTCAACTTCTCCACCGTCGGCATAAACGTCATCTTGTCCGACA
>Ga0153999_1001059_pt1 | contig 11228 bp, 10 predicted proteins | sample TSNC083MetaG_FD_104675 | JGI IMG/M metagenome (GOLD analysis project Ga0153999, IMG submission 104675) | Attine ant fungus gardens microbial communities from North Carolina, USA - TSNC083 MetaG | ecosystem: Host-associated > Fungi > Mycelium > Unclassified | place: USA: North Carolina, Lumber... | reverse complement strand
GTGCTAGGAATGTTTGGGCTTGAACGCTAAAAAAGGCGGCATTGGATTTCGTCACGCATTTGCAGGCATTTCTGCAATTATCAAAAGTGAGCGTAATTTTAAGATACATGTAGGATGTGCAATGGTTGCTATACTGCTGGGTGTTGTAACAGAGCTTAGCCGGCTTGAATGGATTGTTGTTATTTTTGCAATAGCAATTGTTATGCAGGCGGAAATACTGAATACAGCAATCGAAAAAACAATCGATTACATAAAGCCGGAATATCACCCGGCTGCAAAGCTTATTAAAGATTTGAGCGCCGGTGCGGTGCTTGTTGCTTCTCTTGGAGCATTTATATCAGGTATCATTTTATTCATTCCCAAGCTGTTAGAAATGCTTTTTTAAAGCCCTTTCTTCCCCGAGAAAGGGCTTTTCCAGATGGGAAACAGCTGAAAATGAGTAGTTTTGTCGAATAGCAAGTTATAGAAAGTTGTTTTTAAAGGTTTTGTCGATTTTATAAAAAACGTTATTTTTTATAGTATGATGTGAAGTAAGGAAAGAAAACGGGTTTAAAAACATTCGATTTCGTTTAAATAATAGATAGCAACTTATGGAGGAACAATAACACTATGGATAATCAGCAGGCAGAAGTATACAAATCAGGGTTCGTATCAATCGTTGGAAGACCAAATGTGGGAAAATCAACATTCATGAATCGTGTCATCGGACAAAAGATTGCAATCATGAGTGATAAGCCGCAAACAACTCGAAACAAGATTCAAGGGGTACTTACGGAGTCGGATGCACAATTCGTTTTCATTGATACACCTGGAATTCACAAACCAAAGCATAGACTGGGCGATTTCATGGTAAAGATGGCAGAGAATACTTTGAATGAAGTAGATGCTGTGCTCTTTATGGTAAATGCCGAAGAAGGTTATGGCGGCGGGGATCAGTATATACTCGATCGTCTCCAAAAAGTGAAAAGCCCGGTATTTTTGATTATCAATAAGATTGATCTAATTCATCCTGACGATATATTTGCACTTATTGAAAAGTATAAAGACAAGCTTGATTTTGCTGAAGTTATTCCAATTTCTGCGCTTCAAGGAAATAATGTGCCTAATCTACTCGGCAAGCTGAAAGAGTATTTGCCTGAAGGACCTCAATATTATCCAGCTGATCAGGTCACAGATCATCCTGAACAATTTATTATGTGTGAGCTAATCCGTGAGAAGGTTTTGAACCTGACTAGAGAAGAAATTCCACATTCAGTTGCTGTTGTAATTGAAAATATTGAAAAACAAGAGAACGGTAAACTTCTCATTCAAGCTAACATTATTACAGAAAGATCGACTCAGAAAGGAATTCTTATTGGGAAACAAGGTTCCATGCTAAAGGTGATCGGTCAGAAGGCACGTAAAGATATAGAAGCATTACTTGGAACAAAGGTGTTCCTTGAATTATGGGTTAAGGTACAGAAAGATTGGCGCAATAAGGAAAATCAGTTAAGAGAATATGGTTTCCGCAATGATGAGTACTAGAACTGGTAAATTTTAATTCACATGCAAACAGCTTTTACAGGTAATTCTAAGGAATGAGCAGTACTTCCAAAACAACGAAAGGCGGGGGTTTCTTGTGTTGGATCTAACTTGGAAACTATTTAGTGAAACAGGGAGCATTGAAACATATTTGCTTTTGAAAGAACTTGAGGTTGATTCCTCTTCAGAGCAGGACGATACAAACGGTCATGATCCGTTTTCTGCTGGACAGACAATGTAACAGTATGCAAGGAGTGATTGCATATGCTTGAGAAGATAGAAGGCTTTGTAATCCGGACTCAGGACTATGGTGAAACACATAAAATTGTAACGATTTTCAGTGGTAAGCTCGGGAAATTTGCAATCGTAGCAAAAGGAGCGAAAAAGCCAAAAAGTAGAATGGCTGCCTTAACGCAGCCATTTATTTACGCTCAGTTTCTTGCTTATCCAGCAAAAGGACTTGGGAGTCTTCAACAGGGAGACATACTCGACTCTTTTCGGAAAGTAAGGGAAGATATTATTAAAACGGCCTATGCGGCGTATATTGCGGAGCTTACTGATAAGCTGCTTGAAAATCAGGAACCTGACCATTATATATATGATCAGTTTGACAGAACGATGCATTGGATTGCTGATAAAGACGAAGCAGATATACCCGTATTTATGTATGAATTAAAATTGTTTCAAAAAGCTGGTTTTGCACCAGTCGTCGATCGTTGTGCAAGCTGTGGCCGTTCTGATGAACTGTCAGCTTTTTCTGTCAGTGAAGGTGGACTGTTATGCCGGAGATGCTTCTCTGCAAGTAATGATGCTGTTGTATTGCCAGGAAATCTTGCTAAACTGCTTTACTTATTTACAAAAGTTGGTTTAGAGAGGATTGGTAACATTACAGTAAAACAGGAGAATATGCGTCTTTTGCGTCAATTAATTGATGCCTATTATGACCAATATGGTGGGTATTTTCTTAAGTCGAGGAAATTTTTGAGTCAACTTGACATGTTTAGATAGAATCTTGACACCTTTTTTTGAATGAAGTATGATTTTTACATAACCAATCGATATTATTATTTGCGTTGACGGAGAAGAGTACTTTTCAAATATGTTATAGGAGCGAATCCAGGATGGTGTGAGCTGGATAGCAATTGAGAAGGAAAGGCGCTTCACGAGCAAATTGAAACAAAAAAAGCGGCATGTATTTATTGAGCATGCAATTAGGGTGGAACCGCGGGCCATATAACCCGTCCCTATGCCTTTATTCATATAAAGGCATAGGGACGGGTTTAATTTGTGAATGGAGGCTTATTATGAATATTCAAGAAATGATTTTAACGCTACAACAATACTGGTCAAATCAAAATTGTTTGCTCATGCAGGCATATGATACGGAGAAGGGCGCAGGAACGATGTCGCCTATGACCTTGCTCCGGAGTCTTGGCCCTGAGCCGTGGAATGTCGCTTATGTAGAACCATCAAGAAGACCGGATGACGGCCGTTATGGAGAGAATCCAAACCGCTTGTATCAACATCATCAGTTTCAAGTTATTATGAAGCCCTCACCAGATAATATTCAGGAATTGTACCTTGCGTCCTTAGAGGCTTTGGGTATTGATCCTTTACAGCACGATATTCGCTTTGTAGAAGATAACTGGGAGAATCCGACACTTGGTGCAGCCGGACTTGGTTGGGAAGTTTGGCTTGATGGTATGGAGGTTACGCAGTTTACGTACTTCCAGCAAATTGGTGGACTTGAAGCTAAGCCGGTTACGGTTGAACTGACATATGGCATTGAGCGTCTTGCTTCTTATATCCAGGATAAAGAAGATGTATTTGATCTTGAATGGAACAATGGGATTACGATTCGTGATATTTTCTTCCAGCCTGAATATGAGCATTCTAAATATGCATTTGAAGATTCAAATACAGAAATGCTATTTAAGCTTTTTGAAATGTATGAACAAGAAGCAAAATCAGCGATGGAGAAAAACCTTGTTTTCCCAGCTTACGATTACGTCTTAAAATGCTCACATACTTTCAATTTGTTAGACGCAAAAGGTGTTATTTCTGTAACAGAACGTACTGGTTATATTGGGAAAATAAGAAACCTTGCGCGTAATATCGCAAAAGCATATGTCGAAGAACGTGAGAAACTTGGTTTTCCATTGTTGAAGGGAGAGAATGACAAATGAGCAATGTATTGTTTGAAATTGGTCTAGAAGAACTTCCGGCACGTTTTATAAATGATGCGGAAAGACAACTCGGTGAGAAGACGGCTGCCTGGCTGTCGGATGAAAGAGTGGCTTATGATTCATTAACGACATATCAATCACCGCGTCGATTGGCTGTTCTTATCAGAAATATTGCTGAACAGCAAGAAACAATAGAAGAAGAAGCAAAAGGACCGGCTGCGAAAATTGCAAAAGATGCTGAAGGTAACTGGTCTAAGGCAGCGCTTGGTTTTGCAAGAGGTCAGGGGAAATCACCTGAAGATTTCTATGAGAAGGAACTTAAAGGTGTATCTTATTTGTATGTGAATAAGACAATTGAAGGTAAACCTGTAGAAGAAGTACTTCCGAACTTCGTTGATTTGATTACAAGCATCCAGTTTGGGAAAAATATGCGTTGGGGCAATGAAACGATGCGCTATGCAAGACCAATTCGCTGGCTTGTCGCGATGCATGACAGTAATGTCATCCCGTTTGAATTGGCTGGTGTACATACATCAAATACAACATTCGGTCACCGATTCCTTGGAGGAGAAATTACAATTGATAGTGCAGAAAACTATGAATCCCTTCTCGAATCTCAGTATGTCATTCCGACTTTTGAACGTCGTAAAAACATTATTTTAGAACAGGTAAAAGACTTGGAAAAGCAGCATGGTTACCAGGTGCCAATCGATAAAGATCTACTTCAAGAAGTCACAAATCTTGTGGAATATCCAACAACATTTGAAGGTTCGTTTGATCCTGAATATTTGGAGATACCAGATGAAGTACTAATAACTTCTATGAAAGAGCATCAGCGTTACTTCCCAGTCAAGGACAAGGATGATAAGTTGCTACCAACTTTCATTGCAGTTAGAAATGGTAATGCAGAACATTTGGAAACTGTAAGAAAAGGAAATGAAAAAGTACTTCACGCAAGATTATCGGACGCCGGATTCTTCTTTGAAGAAGATAAGAAAAGCTCTATAGAAGCATCTATGGAGAAACTCAAGACAGTTGTATTCCATGAGAAGCTTGGCACATACTATGAGAAGGCGGGCAGAGTATCAAGTCTTTCTAAAACCATTGCAGAAATGGTGGGTTGTTCAGACGACATAGTGAAGATTGCAGAACATGCTGGTTTTATTTGCAAATTTGATTTAGTTACGAATATGGTTGGTGAATTCACTGAACTTCAAGGCGTAATGGGAGAAAAATATGCGCTATATTTTGGTGAGTCTCCTGAAGCAGCTACTGTTGTTAGAGAGCATTATATGCCTGTTCAAGCAAATGGAGATTTACCAGAAACACTTGCTGGAGCAGTGGTTGCGATTGCGGATAAGTTAGATACAATTACGGGTATGATATTTGCTGGAATGACACCAAGCGGCTCCCAAGATCCATATGGGCTTAGAAGACAGGCTGCAGGTATATTAAGGATTCTTGATGAAAAGAAATGGGATATTTCCGTAGAACAACTTATTGAATCTGGTATCCAACAACTTACAAACTCTGAATTAAGCAATGAATTTAATGCAGAAAAGGCTGAGAGTCTTCATCAATTCTTCAGACAGCGTGCAGCATTCTTACTTAAAGAATCTGGAGTAGAGAATGATATTGTAGAAGCGGTCACGAAGCAAAAAATTGGTATTTTCTCTTATGCTAAAGGTAAAGCTGCCGTTTTGGCAAAAAAACGTCAAGAAGCATCATTTAAACCGATTGAAGAAGCCCTTGTTAGGGTATTAAATCTATCAAAGACAAAGCAGGAAGGTGAGCCTGCTGAAGCATATTTCGAAACCGATTCGGAGAGGGAGCTTTATAATAGCCTCATTTCTGCGAAAGAAAAATTCACTGAAGCGGATACATTGCGAAATGCGGAAGACGGACTGCATGCAATTGCTACGCTAGCACCAAACATTAATGAATTCTTTGAGCATAATATGGTAATGGCCGAGGATCCGGTAATAAAAAATAACAGACTTATTCTTCTATCGCATATAGCTGAAATGATTCGTTCATATGCAGATTTGTCGGCAATCGAGTGGAAGCAACAATTCTAGCCGCCGGCATTATCTTTCCCTTTTTAAAGGAAAAGCTATATAATGAAGACGATACGGCAGATATTGTTCTGTAGGTGGTGAAGATATGGAATTATCAAGCCGACAAGAAAAAATAGTGGACATTGTCAAAGAAAACGGCCCCATCACCGGAGAGAAAATTGCTGAGCATCTTAGTTTAACTAGGGCAACTTTACGTCCGGACTTATCCATTTTAACGATGGCTGGTTTCCTTGAAGCGAGGCCTCGTGTTGGATATTTTTACTCGGGCAAGCATACTTCAGAAGCTCTCTCTGGAAAGATTAAGCGCATGAGTGTAAAGGATTATCAATCGATTCCGATTATCGTTAAAGAAAATGTTTCTGTATATGATGCGATTTCGACAATGTTTTTGGAAGATATCGGAACCCTTTTTGTTTCCGATTCTAAAGGATTGCTCGCCGGTGTACTGTCCCGCAAAGATTTATTGCGAGCAAGCATTGGGCAGCAGAACTTAAATACAGTTCCCGTTCATATTATTATGACGAGAATGCCGAATATTGCGGTATGCAGGAAAGACGATCTGCTTATTGATGCGGCCAATAAATTAATTGAAAAAGAAATTGACGGGTTGCCCGTTGTGCGTGATTCAGAAAACGGTCTTGAAGTAATTGGCAGAATCACAAAAACAACTATTGCCAGAGCATTTTCCGAGCTGGCGACAGTTCATGAAATCTGATATTGTCAAGGAGGAAATCCATTTATGTGTGCAAAGCCGCTCGTTTATGTACTATCAGACTCTGTAGGTGAAACAGCTGAGCTTGTAATTAAAGCAGGTTTAAGCCAGTTTAATAACGGTGAATATGACCTGCATCGAATTCCATACGTAGAGAATAAGAAAATCATCGATGATTCTATAGAGATGGCTATCGAAAAGAACGCAGTAATTGGATTTACAATTGTAGACCCAGAACTGCGCCGATACGTTAACGAACAGGCGAAAGCTCGAAAGGTAGAAGCAATTGATATAATGGGACCAATGCTTGATTCAATGGAACGCGTATTTGGTAAATCGCCTCGTCTGCAGCCGGGTCTTGTTCATAAGCTCGATGAAGATTACTTCAAAAGAGTTGAAGCAATTGAATTCGCTGTTAAATATGATGATGGGAGAGATCCTCGAGGCATTTCTAGAGCGGATATTGTATTGCTTGGGGTATCGAGAACTTCTAAGACTCCACTTTCCCAGTATTTGGCTATGAAAAGATTGAAAGTAGCCAATGTACCAATTGTTCCAGAGGTAGATCCGCCAGAAGAACTTTACGATATTGATCCGGATAAATGTATCGGATTAAAAATAGGTCCGGATAAATTAAATGATATTCGTAAAGAGCGCTTGAAAGCGCTTGGTCTTGGAGATCAGGCAATCTATGCGAATATGGAACGTATTCAGGAAGAGCTAGAGTACTTTACAAAAATCACGGATAAAATTGGTTGCAGAGTTATTGATGTATCCAATAAGGCAGTAGAAGAGACTGCCAATATAATTCTTCATATGCTAGACGAACATTAAGAACAAAACATTCTGCATCTTCAGGTGCAGAATGTTTGTTTTATTGCAGGTTAACTGGTAATAGATATACGATGTCATGTGAATTAAGCAAACCTAATTATATAGCTACGCGATTAACTTATCGTAAAAGTCCCATTGGATCGATTAGCATTTAGTGGAAAGAAAAATTCTTACTAAATCAAGTTTTACTAATTTAGCGTACTTGTCAAAATTTTTTATGTGGTAAATTCACGAATTGTGTATTATAATAATTTTTTGTGCAATGATGATTATTACTATAAATAAATAATTAGTTCTATTTGAGCATATTTATGAATGAAATCTTTAGATTTTTGCAGGATTTCTTTATCTATAAATAGAACATTGTTATAGAGCCAGCATGGTTGTCTTCTGGGATATTTACGAGCGGAAGATAGCTTTTTTTCGACTTTATGAAGAAAATTGTCGAAGATTGCAGGATTTCTTGAAAGATTCACGAATACTTATGGAGCATGGTGGTATTTATGAGTCATATACCTGAAGAATTAATTGAACAGGTAAGAAAAGCTAATGATATTACTGATATTGTCGGTGAACATGTGCATTTAAAGAAGCAAGGCAGAAATTACTTCGGTCTCTGCCCTTTTCATCAGGAAAATTCTCCATCTTTTTCTGTTTCACCGGAAAAACAGATTTTTCATTGCTTTGGTTGTGGTAAAGGCGGAAATGCAGCTACATTTCTTATGGAAGTGGAAGGTCTGAGCTTTATAGAAGCAATTCGTGCATTAGCCGATAAAGCTGGCATCGCTCTCCCTGTAGAAACAAATGAACGAGGACCTTCGATTTCTGATGAAGATGCGGGGATGCTGTCGGCTAGTAAGTGGGTAGCTAAATTGTATCATCATTTGCTTAGACATGGTAAAGATGGCAAACAAGCACATCAGTATCTATTGGAACGAGGATTGTCAGAAGAGACGATTGATAAGTTCCAGCTTGGATTTGCCCCACTTGCAGATGACTTCACAGTGTCATTCTTGGAGAAGAAGGGCTTTCATAAACAGATGCTAGCAAATGCAGGTTTAATTACAGTAAATGATGATGGCAAGGCGCGGGACCGTTTCCGTGGCAGAATCATTTTTCCAATACGCAATCATCTTGGTAAGACTGTAGCATTTGGCGGCAGAACGATTTCGGGACAGGATGCTAAATATCTGAATAGTCCTGAGAGTGGTCTTTTTCAAAAAGGCAGGTTGTTATACAACTTTGATCTTGCCAAGCCTCAAATTAGAAAAAGCAATCAGGCAGTCCTATGTGAAGGATATATGGATGCAATTGCTTGTTATCAAGCAGGCGTGTTGAATGCAGTAGCAACTCTCGGTACAGCTTTGTCCGAGTCTCAAGCTAAACTGCTTCGCCGATATGCGGATACAATTATAATTTGCTATGACGGTGATAAAGCGGGGCAAGCTGCAACTTATAAAGCGGGGCAAATGCTTGAAAAAGCTGGTTGCATCGTCAAAACGGCAAACCTAAGCGATGATATGGATCCGGATAGCTATATAAAAGAATATGGTTCTGAAGACTTTAAGACTAAGGTAATTGATGCAGGAGATACGTTTACTGGGTTCCAATTGCAATATCTTAAGAAGGATTTTAATCTTAACCTTGAAAGTGATCGTCTTCAATATATTGAAAAGGCATTGAAGCAAATTGCGATGATTGAACGCCCGATTGAAAGGGAATATTATTTAAAGTCTATAAGTGAAGATTTTAGCCTGTCTTTGGAAACGCTAAAAGAGGAACTAAACGAACTTCCGCAAAATTTGCCGTCTCAGAGCAGGCAATCTCCAAGTCCAGATAAGCCAATGAACCGCCCTATTAGAAGGCAGCAACGTTTGCTTAAAGCATTCCACAATGCAGAAAGAAACCTTATTTCTTGCATGCTGCATGACACATCAATCGCTAGACGTGTTCAGGAAGAACTAGGGGCAGGATTCAACATCGAAATGCATCAGGTTCTTGTAACACATTTGTATGCCTTTCATGAAAAGCATACAGATAGCACAGCGAGTAGTTTTCTTGAGCATTTAGCTGACGAAAATGTTAAGAGCCTTGTAGCTGAACTTGCGATGGATGTCCATGCAATGGAAGTAACTGATCAGGAAATTAAAGACTACATTCGGTTGATTCAACTTGAAAACAATGATGTTGCAAGCATCAAGGAACTAAAAAGTGCCCAAAAGCTTGCTGAACAGCAAAATGATCCATTAAAAGCAGCAGAAATTGCAATGCAGATCATTCAACTGCAAAAGCAATTGAAAAATATACATTAATACAAGATTTGAAAGGAGGGGATCAAATGGCTAATAAAAAAGCAACCAATGCTGCAGAGCAAGAGCCAGAATTGACTCTGGAACAGGCTAAAGAAAAGTTGTTGGAAATTGGTAAAAAGCGAGGTTCACTTGCTTATGAAGAAGTTGCAGAACGTCTTGCCAGTTTCGCCATTGAATCCGAACAAATGGATGAGTTTTATGATTTTCTAGGTGAGCAAGGTGTAGAAATCATAGGAGAATCCGAACAAGATCCAAATATACAGCAAATCTCCAAAGAAGAAGAATTTGATCTTAAGGATCTTAGTGTCCCATTAGGAATCAAAATCAATGATCCCGTCCGTATGTATTTGAAGGAAATTGGAAGAGTTGATTTGCTTTCTGCAGAAGATGAGATTGCTCTTGCAACAAGAATTGAAGATGGTGACGAAGAAGCGAAGAGAAGGCTTGCAGAAGCGAACCTACGTCTAGTTGTTAGTATTGCTAAGCGATATGTCGGGCGTGGTATGCTGTTCCTAGATTTGATTCAGGAAGGTAATATGGGTTTAATCAAAGCTGTTGAGAAATTTGATTACCGCAAAGGGTTTAAATTCAGTACGTATGCAACATGGTGGATTCGCCAAGCGATTACCCGCGCTATAGCTGATCAGGCAAGAACCATTCGTATTCCGGTTCATATGGTTGAAACAATTAACAAGTTAATTCGCGTTCAGCGCCAGTTGCTTCAAGATCTTGGCAGAGAGCCATTACCAGAAGAAATTGGTAAAGAAATGGAACTTTCGCCTGAGAAAGTACGCGATATTCTTAAAATTGCTCAAGAACCTGTATCTTTGGAAACGCCTATTGGTGAAGAGGATGATTCACATCTTGGTGATTTTATCGAAGATCAGGAAGCTGTATCACCTTCCGATCACGCAGCTTATGAACTGCTTAAGGAACAACTTGAAGATGTACTTGATACGCTTACAGACCGCGAAGAAAATGTTTTGCGTCTTCGTTTTGGCCTAGACGATGGTCGGACAAGAACATTGGAGGAAGTTGGCAAGGTCTTCGGTGTAACACGTGAAAGAATTCGCCAGATTGAAGCTAAAGCACTGCGTAAATTACGTCACCCTAGCCGTAGTAAACGCTTAAAGGATTTCTTGGATTGATGGAAGACGGGCTTTAGTAGCCAGCGTCTTCCGCTATCTGCGGCTTCCCGTGTTTATTAAGCCGCTGATCGGGGGCGAGCATTACGAAAAAAGAACGTCTTGAAATTATTGTGAAAGAGATAAATTATTGGAAAAAGACTCGGCTGCTGCCTGCAAATCATTGTGATTTTTTGCTCGCTCTTTATACGAATGGAGAGGGAGCAAAAAATCCGGCGGCGGTTAGAGGATCCAATATCTTTATATTTTTGCTGCAATTATTGATTTTAATTGTTTTGGTACCGTTTTCATTTATTGTTATTTATTTTACGAAATTTTCAATCATATTGCAAACAAGCATTTTAGTTTTTTTACTGCTGTTTGCATTTATAAGTTACATAATAATGGCTAGACGTGGCAATTCACTTAAAATATTGGCTTTATCTGTTTTATTAATGCTG
>Ga0153999_1001058_pt1 | contig 11233 bp, 9 predicted proteins | sample TSNC083MetaG_FD_104675 | JGI IMG/M metagenome (GOLD analysis project Ga0153999, IMG submission 104675) | Attine ant fungus gardens microbial communities from North Carolina, USA - TSNC083 MetaG | ecosystem: Host-associated > Fungi > Mycelium > Unclassified | place: USA: North Carolina, Lumber... | reverse complement strand
CCGCTTTTTCATATTTATAGCCATCCACGGTAGGCGCTGACCAGACGATCTCCAGTCCCTTAAGTACACCAGTTTTCTTGACACCTGTAACATCTTGCAATGAGATAGTAAGTCGACTCCGCGATGACGCAATAGGCGAGAAATAAAACGCTGTCGGCGTTAAGGTAATAAGCCCAGGACCAGTGGAGTGTTGGGCAGGATATGCTATTGAATTCAGGTCTGAGCATTCCTGGAAAAGCCGAAACATACTGTACGTATTGGCCGATGGATTAACCAAATTTCTGAGTGATGGTGTGTCATCTTCTGGCTCGCCGGCCTTAAATCTGTTCAGACATGATGAAGAGCAAAGCACGACTATCAAATCTACCTGAGCCTTGATAAATTGTTTGCCACCTTGAAGTAAGCTTCTCCCCGCATCAAGCGCCTTATCCATACCCTTTATGTGACCTGTCATAACCTTGGATTGACCGATTGCGGCATCTATATGTTCTCCAACCACTGATGATCTATGAGTATCAGTGAGTGAAACTTCTGAAGGTACTTGTTTCTCTTTCGCAAGTTTTGTGGGCCTGATTTCAAGACCTGCAGCTACTCGCTGGGATATCAAATCCATGGCAAAGTCTGCATCGGTGGGAACATCCAACATTGGAGGTGGCAAACTGCAAACAATGAGCATCTTCTTAAATTGTTGATGACATTACTCACCGAAGCCTCTCCTCCGGTGACATTGCTAAGAGAATCGGCACCATATGCCAGAACACAAATCCCAAAGTGCCCGATATTGCCTTAAGCACATATTTTGCCGGTGTCAACAGCGACCCAATGAACAGAATGCAGAGAAGCTATGGAATATTTGAGTGACTAAATATTCGCGACCTCCAGGACGCCTTACACAAAGATACGTCCATGAGCTGGATGGCTTTCTCCAGATGAAAACGCTGTTAGAAGCCATGAGTTCCTCGAAAGTAATACTGAAACGGGAGACTGGACTTTTTGATTCTTTCATGAAAATCTGCCATTTCATTCATGAGGTAAAGACTCAGGCGCTTCATTTCCCGGATCTCATCTGAGTCATTGTCCTCGGGTGCCGTCAATTCGTTTATCTCTTCTAACTCTCCAATGTTCGAGTCGGTCTGAGGAACAGAATGGGCTTTTGATTTGACAATCCGTTTCTTGTCTTTGGGAGAAAACATGAGAAGTCGACCAAAACGCCACATATCTCGTGGTCCGAAAACAGATGGAGATGATAATCGATGAGATACCTGTTCACTGAAATTATCGGCGTAAGAGATTTCTTCACGATGCCTCCTCAATTGGGATTGACTCGGGTAAGGGAGAAATCGATGCTTTAGCAAGATAATGATCAAATTTAAGAAAAAAGAAGCCGACAAAAGATCCAGCCACCAGATGATCCAGAAACCCTGTGTCGATCAATATATCTCAGAGAGAAAAAAACCGAGCAAAAATGACTCACTGCACAGAAAAGCAAGCTTTGTTCTTTGTCTTGCCATTTCGCAAGTCGATATAAATTGATGAGGAAGGGAAAGTAATGTGGGACTATTGCCAAGTAAACACGTTGAGATGCAAGCTTGAAGCGATTGAGAGTGAACTCTTGAGGGGGGTTTTTCAGGGGAGGAAGTAGTGGAAGGAGAAAACGCTGGAATGGGAAACAAGTTAAGCAACAAATTGTATGTATCAGTGAGAAACCCTACGTGTGCCACTTCATCCGACACGTTGTTGAAAGAATGTGATTGGCCCTTGGCTGACTTTGGGGTGTGTTTATCATTTTCTGAAGTCGTCATTTCCCCTTCATCTTCGGGCAGGGTAGACGGTCCAGAGTGTTCGTCAACGGGACGTGGAGCTTTAACTTCGTTCACATACTGGATAGTTGAAAAATTAATTTGATTCTTGTAAATATTGGATTGACATACCGTGGAAAACAAACGAAGGAAGCGTTCAATCTCTTCGTTTTCATAAATTTCACGTAACTGAGCATCGTTATATTGCCCAGTATTCTCGGTCGCCGGGGCTGAATCTGTGCTAGGTTGGTCTGGTAAACTGGAAAAAAGGGATTCATTCATCGTGAAAGCCCAGAGATAGCAGGAATCTCATGCACGCATCGCAGCTTATATATTGTGCCAGATTGTGGAGCGAAAAGTACTCAGCACTATGTCAGAAGTGTATTACTATATTTAATGATGTACAAATGTATTTTGTATTTTGGAACTTTATATGGTAGTCACGGTCATGTGACGGACGCGGTACAGCTCTCCCTCACAAGTTGAAACATCAACACTATGACCCAAAAAGGTCTCTTAGAATGGGCGAACTATATGCGACACAGTATGGTCAGCGACCCCGGCCGTAAATTATTCCAAGAGCAGGTGCAGACACATGGGTTTTCTTTCCTCGATGATTATCTCGACAATATCCTTTCCGAAGTCAAACAGGAGTGAGTCCGCTGTTAGTGGATGCCAAGCTGAACTGAAGTAAACGATAGTCCATTGATTGAACTGGTGAAGACTCCAGGGCGAAAGAAGGTTATATCAAGGAAGCCTAAATTGGGTTCAAAGATGCAGGTCGTCTCTGCTTTGCTGGAGGTCAGGTTCCTATTTGCTTTACCAGGATCAATATGAATAATCTCTCCTCTTTAGGTGGACGATGTTGATGATACAACAGAAAGACTTGTTCCTTCCAGTAGCTCTACCCAGATGTTGCTCAACACAGCAAATCAATCGGACGTTTCTAAACAAGACTCTGAACTCATTTCTCCCGAATCTGTGACAATATTCTCTTCTTCTGAAACGGAACTTGTCCCCAATGAGCCTGTAATCTCTCCCGCCCTCGAGCTCTCTGTCATCATCGAAGATGACGAAGGAACTGAACGTAGCCGAACACCGATTCAAACAGTTCAGATGTCAAGTGACAACATTACACCGATTCAGGCCCGAACTCAGGATGACCGAATGTCCAACCTTGATTTGCACTATCCGGATCAGGACTCCCATGGTCTAGAACTGCCCATGGCTCCCACGTCCCAAGAAATCAAGGGAGCTGAGGTACCTGCAGTCGTTGATTTGACCGTTCCTCCTCGTGATTCTGGCTCAAAGTCCTTTTCTCCCCTACTATCCACGCGAAAAAGTGTATTATCTACGCTCCCCACCCTACCTGGGCCGATACTACTGCGGAAATCTATGCGAGCAACAAAAGAAATTCCTATAGGCAGTGTTCAGCTGGGGACTGCTACACCAGGGAACACAAATATGGGAAAACGTACTTCATGGCTCATGAAAGCCCGTGAAGCGAAAGCAATGGAGAGCATGCCCAAGAAATCTGTTGCGAATAATTTGCCAATTACCAATGAAGCGCTTGTTGGGGTTAAGCGTAATAGTGGGGAGTTGACTGGTTCTAGTGATATCAAGAAAGAAGAAAGAAAATCAAAAATATTCAAACAAGAAACTGCTCCCTCAAAATTTGCAACAGCCTTTTCTCCGAAATATGATTCCAAACTACTCGAAGAAACACTTTTGGATACAGAACAAGATGATATGCTGAATCTTCTGAAAAAAAAGGTAGAGGGTCTTGGGGCCCGTAATGACAAGCTCGGTGACACAGTCCCTGAGAGTGCGGCAGCAGCTCTTGTCGAAGCTCGAGCAAAAGCAGAGGCGAGGATCGCCGAGCGTCAGGAAGGAGCCCTGACAAAATACTCAATTTCCGATGCCGCCGTTGATGTGCCAGTGGACCAAACACTAGTGGAAAAAGCCCAGTCAAGGGAAAGGCATCATCGGTCGAGTGGGCATGATCTATCTCCTACTGAGGACCAGGGCAAGGACAAATCCAAAAATTTTGTATTTGCCGCGACTCAATTCAATCCTAATGATAGCGCCTCTGCAGTCGCAGACGGCCAGAGCATCTCAACAACTCCGCCTCATTCACCACCTTCACGGCAACAGCCCGTGAAGGTGGGCCCTGTCTTCGATAAGCCGCCTCCGGTTTTTGTTCCTCCCATCCCCAACCCCCGACCGCTTCCTTTTTCACCGACACTCAAAGAGACAATTTCTGCCTTCGTTCCTCCATCCGGCGCATTCACCAAGCTTCCAGCCGTGCAACTAGGAATATCACCCTTGTTCCAGTCGCATCTCGCTAACAAGACCAAGGCCACTCCCTTGAGCACTCACTTATCAATCCTTGAGACGGAATCCGATAGCCTCTTTCATGATCGCGGGGATACAGAGGCATGGATACCTAAAACTGAAGAAGTGAAGTACTCAGACGCCTTTGTCACCCAATTATCTGGCCCAGAACAGCTGAACGCGCTTGATGATGACGATAGCTGGCCAATCGACGAGAAGTTATCGCATGACAGGCCTTGGCCCTTTGGCAGTCAAAGCAAAGAGGAAAGTTTCACATGGAGCACTCTTCCATCACAGAGTCAGCACGCCGATACCGGTCCTAATCCAGAAGACAGCAAGTTCCCAGGGGAAGGTCAAGCCTGTGAAGCACAATCGATACCGGCGGAATCCGATGAGGATATGGATATCGAACAGGAGGATTTCGGTGCTGGTAAAGAGGCGATTAATGCAGACCATGAGCTTGAGGAGATTATCCTCAGTAAAGCAAATTCTGTGCAGGTGCGCGATCAAGATGAACTCGATATTTGACCTCACCATCCAGCAGCTTGAAAACAATAAAAGTCGAAATACACTTGTTTCGTCTGTATCTTCCGAATCTCAAATTGGCTTCTTTGGCCAGGCATCCAAATTTTCGAGCAGTGCACTTGGAGCGAGCAATAAGGGCAAACTCGAGGTCAAGAAAGTCATTCAGATGGCAGCCCTTGCTGCTAAAAAGGTCTGCATTCCATCACACGAAATTACAGTCGGTTAATAACGGAAATTGTATTTCAGCAACAAGAGAACGATGACAAGAAGGCTGCTCGCTTAAAAGAGGTAGAGAATCGCCGTCAACTTGTCGTACAACGCAAGGCCGAAGAAGAGAAGTTACGTCAGCAAGAACAAGGGCGCAAAGCCAAGGAGGAGTTGGAGCGACGGAAACGGGAACGAGAAGAGCAAATGGAGAAGAAGCCACTCAAACCCATAGCTATGAGTATATCGTCAAAGAGAGTAAGCATATCCACTCAGATGAGACTGTTGAGTCTCCTAAGCTTTCTTCACAGGACGATGAGATCACAAAGAAGCGCAAGATGAATTCAGAGAAGCTAGATAAGAAATTAGAACCTAAAAAGCAGATATCTCTCCAAAAGACGGGCTTCAAGTCAACCCTCAAGCAGGCCACCGCACTCAGCTCTTCTGCAGCCTTCAATACTTCACAGTCATCTCAATCTACATACAAGCCTGCTGAGAAGATGTCGAAAGTACCGACCACCATTCCTGCTAAGGGTAAAACAAAGCAGAAAGTGGTCATGCACGCGGAAGAAGAACACACACAACCCTCCCAGATCGTCCAGACTCAGATGGCCGCCAGGGCCAAAGCAGCAATGCAAGCCGAGGCCTGTATACCAAGCGAAAGTATCGAATTGCCAGAAGTGAACAGTGAATATTCCGATTCCGAGGACGAGGGTCGACCGCGGACGTTCAACCCGCCAGAATGGGCCCAGTCTCCTGAACTCCTACAAGCTCTTGAGGCACAGAGCACGATCAATCCAGACGACATCTTTGGAGCCATCCGCCCTCTTCGAATGGAAGAGTTATTCAAGGCAAGGACCAGCCGCTTCCGCGCTCGCACTAGTTCAGCAAATTGGTCGGGTGCTGATCGCCTGACTATAGAGGAAGAACGAGAATATGCGAGGCGGATGGGCTTCAGATAAATGGTTTAATAATCGATTCTAATTTCTTTCGGACTTTTCTGGTATTTTGTGTGTACTCTACAGCATCCTAAATTAATCTATGGCTATTCGTGTACATTGTGTCATTATGTAGCGCCCTGTTTTCGGCGATTTCCACGTGACATTGCTTACTCTTCTACTACCAACACATTACCAACATATTACTCGGGTGGCGAACCCTCACGCATCTTTCTGCTTATGGCATCTTCGTCATCTGAAATCAATCCTTCTGCTTCTGAAGCACGATTTTCATACAAAGATGCTTCACATGAGGAAGTGCTAGAAGACCTCTCTAGGTATATGCCTACTCATACATCTGGAGGATTTCACTGACCCGATATTTCAGTCGGTTCATTCTGAATCTGCCAGATGAAGAGCTGGCCTCACTTGAACGAATATGTTTCCAAGTGGAGCAAGCGTATGTCCCTTCCACGAGACCCATAAGACTCAACTGATCCGTATCTAGACACTGGTTTTATGAAGACTTCATACGCGAGCAGAATCCGTCTTTTCCCTCTCTTCCTCTCAAAAAATTCTCCGCAATGCTCTTCCATGCATGTCCACTTTTGCAGAAGTGGAGTGGCGACCATGAAAATGCTTTTAGTTCATTCATGCAATATAAGATAAGGGTGCCCGTATGTGGAGCTATCATGCTCAATGGCTCTTGGGATAAGGTAAGCATTTCGCTCCCGTGAATAATCTACTTTTTAAGAGTCTGGAAGTGTGTGCTTGTGAAAGGCTGGAAATCGTCATCGGGATGGGGTTTTCCAAAGGGAAAGATCAACGAAGATGAACCGAAACATACCTGTGCTATCCGGGAGGTAGGTTATTGACGGTTTTGCCTCTTGATTCATCCACACAATTTATTTTTCAGGTTCTAGAGGAAACTGGTTATAATTTAATAGGAAAACTGAAACCTGAAGATGTCATTGAATTGTCTATTAAAGAGCAGAGGATATCGTTATTTATCGTCTCCGGCGTTGAGGAAGACTTTCCCTTTCAAACAAAGACTCGCAAGGAGATCAGTGTTCGTAGCATTCTGAATATATTTAGTGTTTTGCTGACAGATCATCTACATCAGCGTATAGAATGGTTCCGCCTCGCAGACTTGCCAACGTGGAGACGCAATAAACAAGTTCCTGGGAAATTTTACCTCATCTCTCCCTTCATAGGGTATGCCAACCGCCTTTTGATTTTCACATCTAACATTTCCCGTACAGGCCTCTGAAAATGTTCATCAACGCTCACAAACCTCGAAATTCTCGGAGAGCTGGGCGTCAGAAGAAGAATAAGAAAATGACATCCCAAGGCAATGCATATGCTTCGGACGCTCTTGTCACTGATGCCGACACCGATGTTATCCAAGAGTCGGATTCTCAGACATCCGATAATCAAGCAGAGAGACCTGAAACTGTTCCAAGCACAAACGAAACGAGCACTGATTTCTCAAAGGGTATCTTAGGTTCAGACAATATGGATCCTCATTTTGCACGTCTTCTAAATTCTTTAACCCTGTCTGCAACTGGCAATGTCCCTCAAACATTGAAGACTGCTCATCTTCCAACGGACTCCACCACACCGATTCCAAATTCAGTATGCAATATAGATCCTGACATAGTTTCCGAAGAAAAATACCAAGGCCATCAAAAGGTCAAGACTCCCAATCTTTCAGCTATGTTGTCACAGGATCTGGCGCGAGATTCTTCTAACACACCTATCGCTGCCCCTAATGGTAGTAGCCCGTTCAGCTCCGGCCATCTTCCCACTGGTAGCCATGAACCTTCATACTCTCCCAGACAGGCACGCAGTTATAATGTCTCTGGCTCTGTCACCAATCCACCCTCATACTGCCCCATCCGAACCGACATCTCGCCCTATCTCACCAAGTCCTCGGTAGATATCACTTCGACCACTAGGCGGTTGCAGCAACTGGCTTTGCTAGAAAGGGTGGCTGACGAGTCAGCCAAAATGCTTCCTCAGGTTCAGGGGGCTACTGCATTAGGGCCTACACCTTCAATACTCGATACATACTCAAGCTCTCATACTTCTATTCCCTCACATGGAATTCCTTTTTCTGGAGTCTTCTACTCGACTCCGGCTCGTCAACTTCCGTCAAGTACAGTGCAGATTCCATATAACTTAAGTCGTTCGCATCCAAATCAAGCAGTCTATGATGGCACTTCCCAAGTCGTGAACAACCATATCATGAATCACTTTCACCCCGCACCTTTGAACTTACCTTCCTTTGAACGACCGGCCTCCAATTTCGGAGTACGGCCGCATTCCTATGTCCATGACTGCAATCCTACCTCTCCCCTCCCTACTCCATCAACTCAACCTAGGGACAGTTTTCCACTCGGGGTCAGCCTGTCCGGTCTCAATCGATTTGCCTCGGCGACACCAGCTGTAGACAGCTTCCCTTCAAGGGGAATCCCAGCTAGCACTGCACAGACGCTTTTGTCGATCCTGAACGGAAATCAGCTATCACAAAGCAACCCAGCTGTGCCTCTCCCAGCTAATCGGCCGATATGAGCTGGAAGCCACCCCGATGGTTTACAGCAACATCATAAGATTCCAGTTATCTAATGGCTCATCCTCCTGTGTTCGTCACTGATCTTACTGTTTTGTTGATGGACACGCCGAGCAAGATTTGTTTAGTTGGTTTTCCGCATCGTATTTCATGCTTTGATCATTAGTGTTCTTCTAGCTCTAGCTTTGTATCGCTCTAGTTCGTATCTCTCTCCGCCGACATCTATTGTTCTCTTCCTATCATTTTACTGTCAAGATTATACAATATGTCGACCGAATATCGTAGTTTACCCATGTACATCAAATAAACCTGCTGATATGTTATTTGTCTGGATACTTTACACTGCAATTTTGAAAATTCGAACAGAACCAGCCGTTCGAGAATCTGCCAAGTGTGATCCGATTATTCGATTGTCTGTGTATCCTGATATAACGGCCTATGGATGAAAAAACATACTTACTTTTGAATGAAGGTGGCTTGGGCGCACATGATGACGACTTGTAATGCCGAAATCATGTTGGATCAGTATTTTTTTTGTCATTTGTGAACACAGACAATGTCTTGACAGATTCAGGACACTGCCATTGAATTACACCACCGATCGATGAGTGGACAGCAAGTCAGGAGATGTATGTCCTATACAAGGATTTTGTCGGTTCGCTTCCTCTTCTCGAGGAATTTTACGTAGTGACTCGGGTAGAATGAAGAAAGAGATCACTAGGGCCAAACACCAACTTTGTCATGGATCAACATTCAGGATAGCTAGAAGCGATATAGCGCTCACCATCGGAAAAACAACCGAATGCCCAGATGTTCCAAGATGTAATCACAAACCACTTTGTGTTATGTTTGACATTTGTGTCCCAAAGCTGACCAGGATGAGATGAATACAATTCATTGCAGATATGCCCACCTTGGTACAAATTTTATGTTTACTCTAAAGGTCACTAGGGTATAGATGCCCCAGAGGCATGTGTGGAGGAAGCTGAAAAATTTGTCTTTGTAAGAGGATAACATACCCACCGAGCCAAATTGTATGAAATCCTCGAAATCAGTCTGACTCAGGATCCAAGGGGGTTGATATACTAGGACGACTGCGTTTTGTGAGCCTTGATCACAATGGGTCTTTGCCTATAGGAAGTAACCAAAAATTTTGCGGTCAACATCAAATTGTTTGAATTTCCATTGCCGTGTTGGTGGGAAAGAGAATATGTAGCGGCCTCTGAGCTGACTTCAAAGGTAGCGTGTTGAAAAGTGCTGCAAGCCTGTCCAAAAAATGACAATGACCATTAGAAAACCATACACGTCAGATATCAGATTGATGCTCCTGGTATGAATCAATGTATTTTGCGAAAAGGCCATATGCTCACCTCATGGCCGACTGCAAGCACTATGGCTCCTTCCACCTAATTGACTGGATCATAGGTGATTTGTCAAATTTACGCAGGAGCATTCGCTTTTGATGCAATACCCCTAGACATCTAGAACGTCTCTGCTTCTCTTATGTTTCGGGACTTTTCGTCTTCGAACCTATTAAATGACAGTTGGCTGCGAGCAACCTGTATTTCTAGTGTCGAGATTGGCTATAGCAATAGTTCTCCTTGCACTTACTCCCCCCTTTCCTAGCCGGTATTCATAGTAGCTCACATTAGACTATGAGTGGGGTGTGTACGAACCTCACTTTATTGATTACTGATACAAAAATAAATTCACACAAATCAAAAAACCTCATTGGGGCCTCGACGAATCCACGGAAAGTGGTTGGATCAGTGGAATCTGGAATGTTTATTGACCGGACATCTTTACGGTGATCTCGAGTCTTAGGTTAAGAACAACCCTGCCCCGTAGTTAGCAATGCCGTTGCCATCATCAAGGAGACTCCATACAAGTGATACTAAATTCATGAGAACCTCATGTTGATGAAATGATCAAGAGCAAAGCACTTTAGAAAAGTGCTGACCTCGACAAGACAAAGATAGGGACGCCGAAAAAGGATTAAACGCTGAAAGAGGATTTGATGCCATGCGACAGTTCATATGGTTCTAAGGGTCCCATCCAGACAGAAGTTCTTGGTCACGCTGACCTATATGTTGTATACTTAAGTTCATCTCCACGACTAATCTTGAAGAGTGGAGCCGTTCGAGGGGCACCCTCTGGTCCAGAAAGCCTCAAAATGAGTTTAGTCAGGTCGGAAGCGTCTCATGTATCTATATCCTGTAGGGTGGCTACCGAGGGGAGATGTCAGCATCCGTTAGTGGAGGTTGAAAAAAAGATTCAATTGTAAACGAATCTAATCTCCCTAGCTGGGGATGTGTCATTGGGATTCCATAAAGATCATTATCGCCTGCCGCCGTCGCCACCGTCGAACGAATCAGAAGGGTCAGATGATGAGGAAGGAGTGATACAAAAATTTCAAGATCAAGGCGTGGGCCGAAATTGACAGTCATTCATTACGGCGCTCCTGTTGGACTTCTCCAGGCTTCTGCAGAGTCAACTTCGTGGCTCAAAATAGAAAATTTGATGATATAGACGGATGGAGTTAGCAGCAGGAGCTTTACGTTGGAATATTGCCTAAAACGGCCTGGTTGTTCTAGCAGAGCGAGCACGACATCAAACAAAGGCAATGGAATACATGCATGTAGGTGTTCGGGAAAGGGAATCCTGCAAGTTCGCTGGATGACAATGGTGACTGATTGTGACAAAGCGATGCGCCGGAAAATCTAAACAGCTTCCCATTACGACCACTCCACGCCATCTCTTGTCCAGTTTCCTCTATCTATTTTACCTAACATTGTCATTAGTGTACTCTGAAACCTCTTTTACTGGTCAATAGCGGCCCTGCTTGCTTAATCTACCATGTT
>Ga0153999_1001057_pt1 | contig 11241 bp, 9 predicted proteins | sample TSNC083MetaG_FD_104675 | JGI IMG/M metagenome (GOLD analysis project Ga0153999, IMG submission 104675) | Attine ant fungus gardens microbial communities from North Carolina, USA - TSNC083 MetaG | ecosystem: Host-associated > Fungi > Mycelium > Unclassified | place: USA: North Carolina, Lumber... | reverse complement strand
GTTTCGCAGGCAAGGTTCGCTTGAAGCTGTTCCGTTGTGTGAACGCCGGGCATAACTGTTGCCACAGCCGGACGGGTCAGTGCGTAATGGATACATTGGTTCCTGACCCCATGAACATTCTTTCTATGAACATCTTGTTCAATAAAGCTTATTCGGCCAGGCCGTGAATTGTAACTTTTCGTCACCACTCTCTTTTTAGAGATATTTTACCTTCGTCTTCCTGTAAAACAGCAAAACTATCTCTTAATAAATTGATTCCGTCACAATTCCTTAGAAACAGCATGTATTGATTTGATTTCTCAAAATTGATAAAGCGTCGATCCTCCTCGTTAAGCAGAATATCCGCGTTGTCAACCACTATAAAATTTCCTCTGCAATCAGCTAATGATTCATGAAATTTTTCACTTTTGTAATTAAATAATTGGATTTTCTGATACGTTTCAGTCAATTTCAAATCTTCTAATAGAGTAAATAAGTGGGTTTTGCCCGTAGCATTATCTCCACGAACAATGGTAATTCGTGACAAATATTTTAAATGGTACTGAAAAGGCGATGCTTCAAAATTGATTTCATTGTAAATCATTCTTCTTCTCCCGCCATTTATATTCTGTTGTCCACCAGTTTCGGTTTTCAAAGTACATGGCATGTTTCAAATATCCTCTGTTAGTTTCGCCTGATCAACCATATATCTAACACTCCAATAACCTCTTGAAATCACTATAAAACCGCCTAAAACTAACACTGCATTTTTCTCGTAAAGTACCAGGGGCAATATGTTCAGCCAGTCTGCAATAAACATTTTGATTACCCGTTTCCTCACGTCCCGATAGCTGAGATAATACCCGGCTTAAGTAATGTTTTGGATAATCACTTTTGGGGTCACGCTTATCTCCCCATATTAATTCTGGATTTTTAGGCAATGTTGGCAATGTTCCATAAACCATCTGAAAACTCTCTTCATCTGCAAGCAGCCAGCACTCAATCATTTTCAGTGGAATCATCGGAATAAATTCATAATTCCCATCCATTTCAAGACCAACTGCTGCCTCTTTATATATCTCCTCAAAATGATGCCGTGCTTCCCGCAATACTTTGGCCGAACTTTCCCTTTTATCAGCATCAGCATAGAAAATACCATATTTCCATGTATTTTGTCTGCAATAATGTTTAAACTTTCGAGCCGGTATTGCCAATCCATCCAAGTCTTTGTCAGTCCGTAATAACTTCAGAGATTTTATCTGCTCTTTCTGCACAGGGATAAACTCTATCGCTGGTATATTTTCATAACCGTAATCTTCTATACACCGGTTCAATACCACAGACACCGGGCCCCACTCCCATTCATTTTTTCCATCCTTCTGATTATAGATATACCTTCCATAATCCGTAGGTCCCTCCCCGGTGACAGCAATCTTTTTATTCATTGTACCAACCTCTTACTTTATCTTCTGCATGCAAAAATCAATTAGCCGTTGATTATCCAGATTGTAAATAATCTCTCCCGGATACATATATTCCAATCGTTCTATCAATTCAGGCAACTCAAATATTTTTTTTGCTATCGTTCTTCCATCTTCTTCACTTCGATACAAATAAATAATATCGTCTTTATCTACAAAGTCCAAAAATACAACACTATGCGTTGTCAATATTAACTGTTTCTCATTCTGACTCATCGCCTTAAAAATATCAATCAAATCTTCTGCATAGGAACTGTTGATTCCATTTTCAATCTCATCCAGCATAATCAGGCAACCGTTATCACTTGCACTGATTCCAACAAAAGCCAGCAAACGAAGCATTCCATCACTTAAATGCCTCGAAGAAATTTTATAAATATGGTTGCCGTACTTTTCCTCCACATTTACAAATGTCCAGCCCGGTTTTCCATTAGTTTCCGTAGATACTGATTCAATCTGCCCCCCCAGCAGCCGTTTTAATTTCTCCAGGAAATCTTCTTGTTGTGCCGCTGACATATTCTTTATAAAACCAGGCAGATTTTTTCCCGAAATAGACAAATTCTTTTCCGAGCCTCTGCTGCTCATACGCATATGTTCGGGAGTAAGCAATTCATATGACCGAACATTTATCAAAAAGCTTTTTAAAGCTACTAATTCCGGAAAATTATTTCTGTCCTTTTTGACATCAATCAGAATCTTCATCGCTGACGAGGGAATTGATAATGGTGGATATACTACATCTTCTCCCGTGGCGCTGTGTAATATGGTATTCTTCTCTGTGTATTCCATTAATACCCTTCCACAATTCAAATCCACAACTTTCTCATGAGATAAAGTCAATGTGCTTTTTTGATACTGTAAAACCAGTTCCCATCTTAAATTCTTTGAGACTCCTGCAACATCTAATTCAAATTCTGTTGCTAATGCAAGCTTAGAACCTGTATTTTTGCATTTCGAACGCAAATCTGATACATTCCAGTTTCGGCGAAATAAAAAAGCATCATAATCCTCTTGTGCACTGCTGCACAACAAACTAATCACCTGCAAAATAGAACTTTTGCCTGATGCGTTATTGCCAACAATCACTGTCATTGGTGTCAATTCCAGTTCAAAGTGATTCAAGGTTTTAAAATTATCCACTTCCAGCTTTTTTATCATAGCTCACCTCTCACCTTCATCTCTTATCTGCTATGCTACTCAATTTTGAATGTCTGCTCCTGTTTGCCAACATAGCTGTCATTATTATTATATCGGAGACCGATGTAATGTCAAGAGGGTGCAGATGAAAAAGAGAAGCAAAAGGAGGTTTTCTTTCCCACTTCAACTCCCCAAGCCCCTCTCACCTTCTAACCTTTAATGCCACTCGTTGAGATTCCCTGCACATAATATTTTTGCAGGAAAAGAAACAATACAATCATTGGCACCGAAGCAATCGTCAATGCGGCCATAACTGGTCCATAGTATATCGGCGGTTCAGTGAAAAATGCCTGAATTCCCAGCTGTACCGTTCGCTTGTTTGAGTCTGTGATAACCAGAAGCGGCCACATAAAATCAGACCAATAAGCCACATAATCGAGAATAAATACGGTAGCAAATACTGGTTTCGAGATAGGAACTACCACCTGTATAAAGGTACGAAATGGACTGGCTCCATCGATGGAAGCCGCCTCAACCAATTCATCCGGAATATCTAAAAAGAACTGGCGGAACAAATAAACATCAAAACATTTGACAATAAATGGTACGACCAGTGCCAGATAGGAGTCTATCCAGTGCAGCCTGTTTACCACAAAGAAAAGCGACAGCAGAATGCTTTCCAGCGGCAGTACTAATAGCGCCAGGATCAGGGAAAGCAGAAGATTCTTTCCTTTAAATTCAAATTTAGCTAATGCATAACCAAACATGGAATTTACAATCATACTGAAACATACCAGAATTGATACATAAAAAATACTATTCCTTATATATTTCAACATATTGCTTCTCAAAAAGACCGTTTCAAAATTATCCAGGGTAGTATTTCTGGGTAAAAATGCCATTAGTCCACTGGACATATCAGAAAATATCCGATTTTCCGGCTTAAAAGCTGAAACTGTCATCCAGATTAAAGGGGAAAGGTATAAAAGGGCAAGAAATGTATTGACAATATATAAAACAACGTGTTTTCTCCGACGCTTCATAATGTTCTCCTCCTACCTTGCCTTTGTCAGTTTTTTGATGACAATTGAGATGCCTACCACTAATATAAAAAATATAACCGATACGGAGGAAGCATATCCCATGTTTCGGAACTGGAACCCCTGCTGATAAATAAAATAAGTCAGGGTCATGGTGGATTCCTTCGGACCCCCGCTGGTCATAACGTATGGCTGAGTGAAAAGCTTCATCGCATTGATGGTAGTTATCATTAGTACGAAGATCAAAACATTTTTTATTCCCGGTATTGTTATATAAAAGAACTTCTGTATAGCATTAGCACCGTCAATCGAAGCAGCTTCATATAGCTCCTCCGATATTGCCTGAAGACCGGCCAGAAGGATCATCATCTGATAACCGGCACTATGCCAGCCGGACATAAAAATAATAGAATTCATGGCCGTATCTGCACTCCTCAAAAAAGCGCTGGTTGGAAGACCGGCCTTTGTCAGCAATGCATTTAACAGGCCCTGAGTTGGATTTGGGTTATAGATAAAGGTCCACAAGATAGCCACAACACTCATCGAAGTGACCAGTGGTGAAAAGTAAGCAGAGCGAAACAGGCCAATCCCCTTCAAGTTGGTTTTGACTAAAAGAGCCAGAGCAAATGCCAGACTCACCTGATACGGAACTACCACGGCAGCAAAGTACAATGTATTTTTTAGAGCTTTTAAAAAGCTTTTATCCTGAAAAAGCCGCGTGTAATTATCCAGACCGCAGAATGTTGCGTCACCAGGTCTCAATAAATTAAAATCCATAAAACTGAATCCCATCGCCAAAACTGCCGACGAGATCAAAAACATCAGCAGAAGAATTACCCCGGAAAGTACAAAAAAGTATGCATAATGACTGGTTTTTCTCATCTTCATGTCAAAACTCCTCCTATCGCTGCAATCACCAAATGGATTTCATCGGGGTCAGTTTTAATCGGCCGCTTCCATCTTTTAAGGTCAGGTTTTTAACAAGATATTCGGCATCTTTTAGATAAAATCGCCTTGTACAGGTATAAGCGCCCTGATTAATAAAGAGCTCGACCAAAGAGTAGTCCACATAAATCGTTAATTCTTCAACCGCTTCCATAACTGGAAAGCAACAAATAGATTTCCGCCCTGTCACCAGAGTGAATTCTTGTCCCCGCAAATGAAATTCCACCGACTCTGATTCATTTTCAACCAGAATACCGGATAATTCGGAGCATTCCTCATCCACTGTCAACTCCAGACAATAAGGACTGCCGACAGGAAGGATTGCTGGTGCTGGTGCATTGCCTTCAAAAATAATGTTATCCTGAAGCGCTTTTACTTCGGAGACAGGAAACGAACAGATATGCCCATCCCTCAATTGCAGTTCTCTGGGAAGGCTGGCGGTTCCATTCGCACACCCCGGTACCGAAATATATACATCATCTGCCGTAGTATTCCAACCGATTGCGATCCGGCGCCCTCCGTGGGCCATGGTTTGTACTGCATAAAAATCTTTGCCATAGTCCATCAGCCCCTGGCAGACAGGCGAAAATACTGCTCCATCAAAACTGCCGACATAATATTTGGTATCCCTGCGCGCGGTGCTTAACCGCTCTGAACAGATATAACCAACAAGGAGAACATACTGCCCAGCCAACGGAAATAAATCAGGGCATTCACTTACTCCGTATGCCGGATCCGTTTCTTCCAAAAGCACACCCTGATATGTCCAATGCTCCAGATCTTCGGAACAATACCAGAGAACTGCCGGCCGATGCTGGTGGGTTCCTCCCAAAACCATGATCCATTTATCTTTATAAGGCATCACCTTGGGGTCACGAAAATCATAGAACACCCCCTTTGGCGTCCCCCAGATACAGGAACGCTCAGGAGAAAACGTAATTCCATCGTTACTTTGGCACGTGACCTGCCATTGGCGCTGCCAGGACCGATCTTCTTTTCCAAAATGCCGGGTAAAAAACAGATGCATCTGATCTTCCGCTATCACAGCACTTCCGGAAAAAGCACCTCCGCGAAACTCAGGATTATCCAGCAATTCAATCTGCGGATAACAGACGACAGGGAGGTGGGTAAAGTGAAGCAAATCCTTGCTGACCGCATGTCCCCAATGCATATTTCCCCAGTGATCACTGTTGGGGTTAAACTGATAGAACAGATGATAATATCCCTGAAACCAGCACAGTCCATTGGGATCATTCATCCAGCCGGTAAAAGGCGAAAAATGAAATTGATTGCGGAATGGCTGGGCATATGCCATGTGCAGATGGTGCTTATTATATTCATATAGAGCATCTTCCTTAAACACAAGACAGGTAATGCCATCTTCCAAAAGATGTTCTGTACCATACGCATAGGCAAACGATATATGAATCCGAATGCATTCGATTATGTAAGAGGTGTCTGGAATCAGCCGTAGTGTATACGTCTCAAAGCCACAATACTTAAAGTAGCAATCATCCAGAATGCGGTCATCATGGATGAGCCGGACAGCTCCATAGGCGTCTTTTGTCTTTTGCGCAGTGATGGTCATATGGGTGCATGTTTTTGATTCGAAGGTATATTTCATATTCTGACAACCTCTTTTACCCGATTATTTTAATGAATTCTGAAATCTGACGTATTCTGCATCTACAAATGCAGCCAGTGCATCAAGACTTTCTTTGGGGTCGGATCCTGTAAAAATGTCAATCATCGCTTCCGAAAATTTCGGCGACAGGACTGTATAGATCGGTGTCTTTGGTCTTGGAACTGCGACTTCAAACAACTGCTCCTTTGCCATATTGAAAGGATACGTATCCCACTTTTCGTTGTTATCATATGCCGTTTTTCTTGCCGCCGGGTATCCGGCATTGTCACAGTAGAGCCTTGCAGAATCAGAATTAGTCAGCCAGTCTAAAGCAACATAGGCAACATCCGGATTTTTGCAGTCCCTGGAGATTCCCACCGTCCAGCTTCCACAGGGAGCAGATACTTTTCCATCATCATATCGGGGAAGATAAGTGGCTCCCCAGTTTAAATCCGGATAATTTTTTTCAAATCCGGTAATTTCGCCGATATTGGCAGCAATCCACATAGCCGCTTTTTCATCCTGAAATTCCGTCGGTGTGGGATCAATGTTCGCCAGTTTTTCGGTAAAAAATTTCTGGAGCCAGGCAGCTGTCTCAATGCTCTTTTCGCTGTTAACATAGCCTTCACAGATACTTCCGTCTTCACTGGTTAGCGGGGCTCCGGCAGAAATCCAGAGCGGCATCAATCCATAAGGGATCCCTTCCCCTTTATTCATAACAATCTTGATGCCTGCCATCTCCGGAGTGGCGACTTTCTTCGCCATGTCATAAACCTCCGTCCAGGTGTAAGCATCTTCCATACTGTCAGGAATTCTGAATCCGTTTGCTTCAAAGATATCCTTATTGTAAAAGAACAAACAGGTTGCTTCGTTTAAACTGACTGCATACAGTTCATTTAAATATGTGTTCTGCAATACCGAGGAAGGCATCATATCCGCTTTGCTTTCTTCGGAAATATAATGCGTAATCGGAACTATAATACCGTTTGCCGCATAGTTGGAGACGTTCGGTCCATCCATGGACAGCAGATCCGGAAGTATTCCCGCAGAAGCCGCAGAGTTTACTTTATCTTCATACGCATATGCTGTACCACGTGGTATAAATTCTACTGTCAAATGATAGGTTCCTTCATATTGTGTATTAAACTCATCAACCCGTTGCTGGACATACGGCATCATCACCTTGTTGTCCTGATACCAGAAGCTGATTTCCTGAACTTCACCGGCTGCAATACTTCCTGTCTCCTGGCCGCTTCCTCCCTGGGCAGCTGTTCCTTTTTGATTAGCAGGCGAATTGCATGCGGCAAGGAACAGCACCAGAACAGAAACCAGAGTTAATGCCAGTATGGATTTTAGCTTTTTCATAAATTAATTCCTCCTTTTCAATGTGCTTCTCTGTCATGTCGAGTGCTCATTTGCTTTGTGATATTATCATACCATCCATGAACGGTTTGTCTCAATATAAGCTTTTTGACATCATATGGGTATATTTGACATCATGCAATGGTAAGGATATTTTTTTGAACGTGGACATGGTATAATACCGCCAGAGAGAAAAATCATGACAGGAGAGTGACGTATGAGGATCCAAAGATTGTATCACAAACTGGAAACCATGAAAATTCAGCACCAGCTGCTGGCCTATTTCTTTACCTTTACGATTTTACCGCTTCTGCTGGTTTCTTCCTCGTGCTTCATCCTTGCATCTATGATTATCGGAAACAAAGCCCAATCTTATGCATATGAGACCATCGGACTGCTTTCCCAGAATATCGATCACCTGCTTTCCCAGATGGAAACCATGTCTCTGTCTGTGGCCTATAACAGCGAAATTCAAAGCACGTTAAGTGGAATATCCGAAAGCCGGGAATTTTCCCGGCTGGACATGTTCCGGCTGGAACAAAGTATGATTTTAACCTATGATTATTCCAAAATGCGGGATATCACGATTCGTACCCCGCAGGGCACTTCTTTCCGTGTTCCTAATAATGCCGGTGATTATGAAGAAGGATTTTATCCGCCGGAAGATCTTTATATTGCGCCCCACAAGGCAGTCTGGTATCATAACCCACAAAATCAGGTTATTCAGATGGTGCGAAATATTGAGAGCAGTAAAAATTTCAAACAAATCGGCACCTTGTATATTTCACTGTACAGCGGATTCATCGACAGCTTAGTCACAGATATCAGTTTTGCTGAAAATGGTTTTATCATGGTACTGGACCAGAATGATATACCGATTCTGTTAAAAAATATAAATCCGGAGTATGTCAATACCTTTCAGCAGATGAGAACCGGTGATAGTGGCAGTTTTACTACAAATATCAATGGAACTCCTTATCGCTTCTTTTATCGCACCTCAGAATATACCGGCTGGAAGTCTGTTGGAGTTATTTCCCTGAGTCAACTGTTCTCGCAGGTATTGCATTTGGGCGGATTAATTCTGTTGTGTATACTGATTGTCGGTCTTGCCGCAACCTGGCTTTTTAAAAAACTGGCAACTTCCTTTTCTAACAGGATTTACATGGTTACCGAGGCAATGAAAAAAACTGCAGATGGTGATTTCTCACAGCATCTGCCGGAGGCCATCTCCAAAAATGAACTGAATGATTTGAACATTGGTTTTAATCAGATGGTATGCAAGATCAATACCTTGATCGAAACGGTATATAAGACCAGACTTCTGCAGAGGGAATCGGAATATGAAGCACTTCAGGCGCAGATCAATCCACACTTCCTGTATAACACGTTGGATACCATCTGCTGGCAGGCAAAGCTTCAAAACAACGAGGAAATCTTTCAAACCACCTATTCTTTGGCGTCTCTTCTGCGGGCATCTGTGGGGAATAAGGAGTCATTTGTTACGGTGAAAGAAGAGATCTCCTACATTCAGGATTATTTAAATATTCAAAAAGCCCGTTACCGGGATAAAATAGAGATTCACATTGCCATTGCACCGGATCTGGAAGAAATAGAACTTCCCAAATTATTGCTCCAGCCTGTTGTGGAAAATGCATTTATCCATGGCTTAGAAACCAAACGGGGGAATGGGAAACTGGTGATTCGCGGAATCATTTCCGATGAAAATAAAACGGCACTATTCATGGTCGAGGACAATGGCATCGGCATGTCGCAGGAGCAGATAGCGCAGCTATTTATAGAAAAGAAAGAAAAGGATCGTTCCATTGGCTTAAGAAATGTGCATAAACGCCTTCAACTTTTGTATGGGGATACGTATGGAATTCAGGTGATCTCCACCCCCGGCAAAGGAACCACGGTAATTTTGAGATTGCCTTGTGAGAAGCATGTAAGCTATCTCCATGGCAGCTCTGATGCATGAAAAAACGCAGGAAAGGGTGAGCATAAAATGAACTATCAAGTAATGATCGTCGATGATGAACCGATCGTATGTGAAGGGCTTAGGACGTTTGCATGGGAACAATATGGCTGTGAGATTTCATGTGAAGCTGTCGATGGTGTGGAGGCTCTGGAGCGGGCGGAAAGGACCCGCCCTGATATTATTATCAGTGATATTAAAATGCCCGGGATGGATGGTATCCTATTTTCCCAAAAGATAAAGGAACGATTTCCCGACACGGAAATCATTCTTCTTACCGGTTATGCCGATTTCACTTATGCACAGCAGGCATTGAAAATAGGTATCCGTGATTATCTTTTAAAGCCCTTTCGCTATGAGGATATTGAAAAAGCACTAAACGGATGTCTGAACACAATTAAAGAACGGCGGCATCGGGAGGAAGCGAAAGAACATATTACGCAACAGTTACATACCATGCTACCGTTTCTTACCAGGCAGGTATTTCAGGATTTGCTGGATGGAAATATAACCGAAGAAACCGACAAACTATCCGTCTGTCAGATCACTCCTGCAAAGTATATTGTATTTTCAACACAGAGTGACGTGGAGGGTAAGGGCAGCTACAATTTAGCCTTGTACGGCCTTTTAAGTGAAGCTGTGAAAGGAATGGAACGAGAGTTTTATCTGGCAAAGGGTGCAGATATTATCAGTTGTGTTCTCTGTTTTAAAGAAGATCGAACGGATGAATTTTGTATGCAGGCAGCAGTAAATTTTTGCCAGATGTTTCAGGAGATGGTAATTCAGCGTTTTGGCTTCAGCATCTCCATGGGGATCAGCTTAGCAGATCATGATATCTTTAAGCTGAAACAGCTAAGAAAACAGTCCATCCGCGCGCTTAACTACAAATACACCCTGGGCAGTTCTTTTATCATGCTGTATTCCGATACTGAAAATGAAGAATCTCATAAAATAATCGATCTGTCAAGCTTTCAAAAAAAAATGCAAAAGAGTTTACTGCAAAATAATTTTGACAATCTGGATTCTATCTATAAGGAGTTGATTTTCTCCCTGATGGAAGCTTCCAATGGAGACTATGATTACGTAAAAAAGAAGGTACTGGATCTGATTTTTCAGACCTTTCATTTTGCTGAAAACGCAGTTCCGGGAGGAAAGGCCGATATTCCTTATCATGATATTGAAGCTTTGATGAAGTGTGAAAGTCTGGAATCCTTTTCATTTCATTCCCTTACATTGCTAAAAAGTATCATTCAGAGAGAGCCCGCCACTTTGAGCTGCTGCATGACCGATAAAGTGATGGCTTATATCGAAGAAAATCTGGATAAAGAGCTATCACTCGACCTCTTATCAAAGCATTTGAATTATAGTACTGCATATTTGTCACGATTAATTAAAAAGTCTTCTCAAAAAACATTTATGGAATTATTACTGGACTGCCGAATGGAGCGGGCAAAAGATCTTCTAAAGAGCAGCGATTTAAAGATACACCAAATCGCCGGTAAAGTGGGATATCATGACCATAGTTATTTTATCCAGACATTTAAGAAAATAGCCGGTGTGACCCCCAATGAATTCCGGTCCTTATATGTACTGGGAAAGAACTGGGAGTAAAATCCCAGTTCTTTCTCATACTCCGGCGCCCGCCTGAAGATGAACACATGATTTCAAGTATGCTGCGTCCGCAACCTCAACGCATCC
>Ga0153999_1001055_pt1 | contig 11267 bp, 11 predicted proteins | sample TSNC083MetaG_FD_104675 | JGI IMG/M metagenome (GOLD analysis project Ga0153999, IMG submission 104675) | Attine ant fungus gardens microbial communities from North Carolina, USA - TSNC083 MetaG | ecosystem: Host-associated > Fungi > Mycelium > Unclassified | place: USA: North Carolina, Lumber... | reverse complement strand
TCGGCCAGCGAATAAAACACCGTCTTTCCCTCACGCCGGTTTTTGACCAATTTGGCTTGTTTCAGCACTCTGAGCTGATGGGATATCGCCGACTGCGACATGCCCAGAAGTTCCGCCAGATCACAGACACACATCTCAGACAGCAGCAGTGCACTTAAGATCCGTACCCGGGTGGCGTCACCGAACATTTTAAATAAATCGGCCAGTTCCCGCAGTTTTGATTCCTCGGTCATTTTCCCCTTCACTCTCTGGATAATATCATCATGTGTATGTATCGTCTCACAACAATCCAACTCTTGTCTGTCCATCTACAACCCTCTTTTTTCTTATATATTTTCAATCTGCCAGTCTATGGCTTCCAATTCATTTTGTTCCAGATACCGATTGGTCTGACTAAACGGCTTACTGCCGAAAAATCCCCTGTACGACGAAAGCGGACTGGGATGCGGTGCCTCCAGAATCAAATGTTTGGGATTATCCAGCATGACCTTTTTATTCTGTGCCGGTTTCCCCCAGAGGATAAAAACGATCGGACGATCGGCCTGATTGAGCGCCTTAATCGCCGCATCGGTAAATTCCTCCCAACCAATTCCGCGCAGAGAATTAGCCTGATGAGCCCGTACCGTCAGGACGGTATTGAGCAGCAGAACCCCCTGCCGCGCCCATTTTTCCAGATAACCGTTATTCGGGATATAGCAGCCCAGATCATCGTGCAGTTCTTGATAAATATTGACCAGAGACGGAGGTGCTTTCACGCCGGGCTTGACTGAAAAACATAGCCCATGCGCCTGTCCCGGCTCATGATACGGATCCTGCCCGAGAATCACTACTTTTGCCTGATCAAAAGGCGTCAGATGAAACGCATTGAAAACATCATCGGACGGCGGATAAACCGGCCCCCGATCATACTCCTGCTTTACCCGTTCAAATAGTGTTTTATAATAGGGCTTCCGGAATTCACTGTTTAATACCTTCAGCCAATCATTTGTAATTACACTCATAACCTTACAGATACCCCCCGCCCTCTTAAATACTGCTTCACTTCTCTGATCTCCAGCTCCTTAAAATGAAACAGTGATGCTGCCAGGGCTGCATCTGCCTTACCAATCGTCAGAGCCTCATAAAAATGCTCTAAGGTTCCTGCTCCGCCCGAAGCAATGACCGGTATCCCGACATTTTCAGCTATCATCCTGGTAATCTCCAGATCATATCCGGCTTTTGTACCGTCACCATCCATGCTGGTCAGCAGAATCTCGCCTGCACCCAGCTGCTCGACTTTACGGGCCCATTCCACAGCATCAATACCGACGTCCACCCTGCCGCCGTTTTTATAAATATTCCAACCGCTGCCGTCCTGCCGCCGCTTTGCATCAATCGCAACTACCACGCATTGACTTCCGAACTTCTCGGCGGCCTGGGAAATCAGCTCCGGTGTATTAATTGCCGAGGAATTGATCGAAACCTTATCCGCGCCTTCCCGCAGGATTGTCCAGAAATCATCGACGGTACGGATTCCTCCGCCCACGGTAAATGGGATAAATACCTGCTCTGCTACCCGCCGCACCATATCGACAACCGTTTCCCGGGCATCGGAAGTCGCTGTAATATCTAAAAATACCAGTTCATCGGCACCGGCCAGATCATAAGCCGCACCGATCTCAACCGGATCACCGGCATCCTGGAGATCGACAAAGTTCACGCCTTTTACCACCCGGCCATTATGTACATCAAGACAGGGGATTATCCGTTTTGTAAACATTGTTATGCTTCTCCCTTCTACTATAGTTCCACAAAATTCTTAAGTATGCGGATTCCCGCATCACTGCTCTTTTCCGGATGAAACTGGCATCCAAAAACATTTCCCTGTTCAACTGCCGCGTGAATCTCTACGCCGTATTCCGTCGTTGCCTTAACAATGGCTTCATCTCTAGCTTTTAAGTAATAGGAATGAACAAAATACACGTAGGTATCCTGCGGCAATCCGTCAAACAATCTTCCGTTATTTTGAAACTTTAAAGAATTCCACCCGATATGCGGTATCTTTAAATCCGCAATCTGTGGAAGCTTTACGATTTCACCTGCCAGCAAGCTTAGTCCTTCGACTCCCGGCGCTTCGTCACTGCGCTCAAACATCAACTGCAGTCCCAGGCAAATCCCCATAAAGGGTTTACCCTGGGCCACTACTTGATGAATCACCTCAGTAAGCCCATAACTTCGGAGCTTCTCCATGGCATCACCAAATGCCCCCACACCCGGAAGCATCACTTTATCTGCACCGAGAATCTCATCATAGTCTCTGGTTATAACCGGCTGCTCGCCTAATTTAATCAGCGCCTTTTCCACACTTTTGATATTCCCGGCATCGTAATCTAATATTGCTATCATTTTATCACCCTCTTCTATTTTATATCAAGTTCGAACCAAAATTCAACACCATTATCATAATTTTTTACTCCATACTCTTGTTTGAAGGATTCCATGATGGCTTTTACGATCGAAAGACCGATTCCATTGCCGCCGTATTCTCTGGCATGAGACTTATCTACTTTGTAGAATTTTTCCCAAATTCGCTCCACATCTTCCGGCGGAATTGGATTGCCGGTGTTGAAAACCGAAATCCTCGCTTTGTTCTCACTGATCTGAAGCTTAATTTCAATGATCATTTCATTCGCCACATGATTCAGAGCATTACTGACGTAATTCCGAACCACCTGTTCAACCTTAAATTGATCACCCCAAACATTTACCGGAGTCTCCTGCCGGAAGTTCACCGTTACATTTTTCTGCCGGATCAGAATTTCGCTGCTTTGCAATACTCCCCGGATCAGGCTGGTAATATCAAAACGTTCCAATACCGTTTCACCTCCGCCAACCTCCACTTGATTCAATGCCATCAGATTCTTAACCATCTGATTCATCTTATTGGCCTCATCCATGATCACGTCGCAGTAGAATTCACAGTTTTCAGTATCTTCATTGCCAATTTCTTTCAAGCCCTCTGCATAGCCCTGAATCAAGGCAATCGGTGTCTTCAGCTCATGCGAGACATTGCCCAGAAACTCACTCCTTCTGGCCTCTGTCTTCTCTTTCTGTTCAATGTCCTGCTGCAGCTCGTAGTTGGCATTTTTCAATTCAGAAATCGTGCTTTCCAGCCTCTCCGACATGGTATTAAAATTAGCCCCCAGCGTTCCAATTTCATTGAGTCCGCCGCTGCTGTATTTAGCGTCAAAATCCAGTTCGGTCATTTTTTTAGAAACTTCCGTCAGTTCCAGAATCGGTTTGGTCAGCCGTTTGGAAAAATACGAGATCAGTACCACACTCAGAAGTATAATCATGATCGCTATATAAACCAGGAATTTGCTTGAGATATCCACACTTTCACGGATACTTTCAATCGGGCTGCGCATAATAAACCAACTGTTATCTTCGAACTGTCCCCACATTTCAAGATACTCCGTATTAGATATACGATCCACCGTTTTCATAATAATATATTTATCCGCTGTTTCAACAATTTCCCGAGTGGAAGCATCTTCCTGCTCAAGGATATAACTATATAACTTCTGCTCCAGCATCTTCCAATCATAAGCATTGGACTTATACTGCTCGACCGATTTACCACTCAAAATCAGGTATGATATATTGGCCTTTTCCGCCACTCTTTGCAATTCGCTTTCCGCCGCCGAATCCTTCAGAGCTCCATCTACTACAGAAGCTTCTATTTCTGAACATATTTTTTTGAAATCATCCTTTTTGTGATATACATAATATTGTTCCAGGAAACAATTATTAAGAATATAAAAGATTAGCAGCATACACACTACTAATCCCACAAAAATTATAGTCATCTGCCATTTTAGCGAACGTTTCATCATTGCACCTCAAATTTATATCCCATCCCCCAGATGGTCTTAATATACTCGCCTTTATCTCCCAGTTTACTCCGCAATTTTTTCACATGGGTGTCAATAGTTCTGGCATCCCCAAAGTAATCATAATTCCATACATTATTGAGAATCTTCTCACGTGATAAAGCCAGGCCTTCATTTTCCACAAAATAGGTCAGTAACTCAAATTCTTTAAAACTGAGTTCTACTACCTGATTATCTATTTTTACCAGATGCGCCGCCTTATCAATGATAATCCCGCCGCGGTCAATTACATCCTCTGCTGCAAGCGCATTGCTACGGCGCAGAATTGCACTCACCCGGGCGACCAGAATCTTCGGGCTAAACGGCTTTGATATATATTCATCAACGCCTAGTTCAAAGCCCTGCAGCTCATCCCGCTCGTCTCCCCGCGCCGTCAGCATAATGATCGGCAGCTTTGAGTGCTGACGTACTTCACGGCAAACCTGCCAGCCATCCATCTTTGGCATCATTACATCCAAAATAATCAGAGCTATATCATTATTATCATAAAATATATCCATCGCTTCCATACCGTCGCCAGCTTCCAAAACCGTAAATTCTTCGCGTTCCAGGAAGTCACGCACAAGCTTGCGCATTCTGCTCTCGTCATCAACAACCAGAATTTTTATTTTATCCATTTGCCAACCTCCGACTTGACTTTTTACATATCATATCAGAAACTTATGTCGCTTTTGTGAACTTAACCTCAACAAGTAAGTCTGAAGGACTTACTTGTGTCAGGTGGGGCGCAAGCCCTATCTGAGAAGCCGCAAGGCGGCTATGAGGTTTTGAGCAAGCAGCGAAGCGGAGTGCGTATATCCGCTTTCATACGGCTGAGCGTATAGGTTAGAATCCGACCGTCACTGGTAAAAATAATCGTCCCGTACTCATCGGTTCGAAACAGCGGAACTCCCAGCTTTTTCAGTCGTTTTACAACACTTTTATGAGGATGGCCATTCACATTATCCTTCCCGCAAAATACCACCGCATATTGAGGATTGACGTTTTCCAGAAATTCCCCGGAGTTACTGGTGCTGCTTCCATGATGATTTAATTTCAAAATATCAGACTGCAGGTAAATACCAGAATCAAGTATCTCCTGTTCCATTTCTTTGCTGACATCTCCGCACAATAAGAAGCTGTGGGTTCCGTTGCTGATACGAATTCCCAGCGAAGAATCGTTGATATCCTCATAATCTTCATCGGCATCCTGGGTGATAAAGATAAACTTCGCTTCTCCTAACTGATAAATATCTTTAAACTGCGGATGCACAATTTCTACTTCATAGGTCTCAGCCGCATCCAGCACATCATGATAACTCCTGGTATCATAAGTCTGATTTGGTAAAAACAATGTTCCAATCTCAAAATAACTGATAACCGTATCAAGACTCCCAATATGATCTTCATGGGCATGCGTCCCGATCACATAATCCAGATATGTGATTCCCTGATCCTTAAGATAATTAACAATCATTTCACTGTCATCATTATTTCCCGAATCGACTAGCATATTTTTATCATCGGACTGAATTAGGATACAATCGGCCTGACCAACATCGATAAAATGAACAACCAGCTTACCCCCGGCATCCACTGCAACGTTATATCTGTTGTTATAGAAACCGTGGATTTGAGTAATCAGTAGAGCCAACGCCAAGGTTGCCGTTAGAAATAACACCCATCGAGCTATTCGCCTATTCATTCTGCCGCCTCTCAAAATAATCTTATAAATATTGTATCGCTTTTTGAGAAAATTATATCTTTTGGCTTAAAAAACTTGACTAATTCCAATAAATGTAATAGTATTTACTTATGATATATGTAGTATTATAATTTTATACTTTCGAATAGTTCACTTTGGAAAGGTGGTGTATATGTGTATAAAAAATTCGCCGAGCTATTAGAAAAAACGAATAAAACAGCGTACCGCGTATCCAAGGATACCGGAATCAGGGAAAATGTATTTTCATATTGGAAGTCCGGAAGGAGCAAACCTAAAATAGATAAACTCATGATTCTAGCAGACTATTTCGAGGTACCGGTCGGATACTTCCTTTCGGAAGAAAATGAAGACAGTAAGGAATAAGTTTTAAAATAGGATAGTTAAAAACATAAGGGCAGCATAATTCGCTGCCCATTTTATATACGCATTTTTGAAAGTTTCATTAACATAGTATTTGACATTACCGCCTAATACTAACACTAACATATTAGTCTCACTATTTTTTTACTTCGACTTCTTTTAAACTCAATGTCAGCCGGAGCATTTTCACTCCGCAAGAGTTGGTATGACGATGAAAAAAGGTGTACGATAGAATACGGTTAGATATTGCTAACCCAAACAAGAAACTACTCTGAAAGTGAGGGGATTTCATGGCAAAGAAAAAACAAGATGATAAGCCCAAAAAAGGCTTGCCCCGCCTGATGGAATTGGCAATGACTCAAAAAGCACCGATGATCGGCGGAATGATTTTTTCCGCATTGGCAACGATTGCGTCATTCCTGCCCTATCTGGCGATCTATTTTATCATCCGGGAGATGGTTGGAATTTATCCCGATTTTTCGAACCTGAATGTTACAAACGTAATCGGTTATGGTGTGCTTGCTCTTGGCGGCGTATTACTAAACGTCCTGCTTTATACCATTTCTGTGGCGTTGTCGCATATCGCCGCTTATGGAACATTGTACCAGTTAAAAATTACTTTTATCACCCACATAACCAAATTGCCTTTGGGCTATCATCTAAATGCCGGAAGCGGCCGGCTGCGCAAAATCATGGACGACAATATCGATAGTCTAGAAGGTTTTATTGCCCACGACTTGCCAAACATGATTTCCGCTTTTATCGCCCCATTTGTTATGCTGATTTTAATTCTTGCTGTTGACTGGCGGTTTGGTTTGGCTGCCTTCGCCGGTATCATTGCTGCTTTTCTGGTGTATGGCATTACTTCGGGTGGTGATAAAACGAAAAAAATGATGGAAGCATACCAGGCTTCATTGGAAGATATGAGCAATGCCTCGGTCGAATATATTCGCGGTATTGCCGTTGTAAAAGCATTTAGGCAGACCGCATTTTCCTTTAAGCGCCTGCATAATTCGATTAAAAGTTATACCGCCAACGTGATTCCCTATTCACTCAGCCAGGAATTGATGACCGCCGCTTTGAATGCTGCATTGAACGGTATTTACCTCTTTCTCATTCCTGTCGGCATTCTAATTGGCAGCCAAACTTCGGACTATCCGGCATTTGCCGCCTCGTTCATATTCTATTTGATTTTTGTTCCGGTTATTGCTTCCATTCTGATGAAAGTTCTGTATGCATCTGTCAATGCAATGCAGGTAAGCAATTCGGTAGAACGGCTGGATCAGGTAATGGCAGAACCGGAAATCCCGGGAAAAACTACCGTGACAAAACCGGATACATATGATGTTTCCTTTGCAGATGTAAGCTTTTCTTACACCCGGGATAAAACGCAGGCCGCCCTTAATCATATTTCTTTTACAGCAAAGCAGGGCTGTATAACGGCAGTAGTCGGTCCGTCCGGCGGCGGCAAAAGCACGATCGCCAGCCTGATCCCCCGCTTTTATGATACCTGGCAAGGAGCCATTCGGATCGGCGATATCGACATCCGGGATCTAAGCAGCAAGGATTTAATGGATATTGTGAGTTTTGTGTTTCAGGATAGCTTTCTATTCAAACAGAGCATCATGGAAAATATCCGGATGGGTCGGCCGGACGCTTCAGCCGATGAGGTGATTGCCGCCGCCAAAGCTGCCCGGTGTCACACCTTTATCTCTGAACTGCCAAAGGGGTACGACACCTTCTTCGGAATGGACGGCATTAAACTGTCCGGCGGCCAGATTCAGCGGATTGCGATTGCCCGTGCCATCGTCAAAAAATCGCCCATCCTGGTTCTTGATGAGGCAACTTCCTTTTCCGACCCGGAAAACGAGCATTTGATCCAACAGGCTCTGAACGAACTAATGAAGGATAAAACCGTCATTATGATTGCACACCGGCTCTCCACAATTCGAGACGCCGATCAAATTCTTGTCGTCGACAATGGCGCCCTGGTTCAGTCCGGTACGCATGATGCGCTGCTTTCACAGCCAGGAAAGTATCAAACGCTTTGGGAAAACTATACCCAGGCATTAACGTGGAACTTAGCGAAAGGAGGTGCCGACTCATGATCAACTTAAAAGAAATGTTTCAGCTATCTGACCGTGGCACAAAGGATTTGAAAAAAGGAATTGCTGCCTGCACATTGACAAACCTTTCCCTGATGCTTTCCGTTATTGTCACCATTCAGGTTTTTATTGAAGTTTTGAAGCCTTTGGCCGGTGAAACGATCTCCTGGAATCGGATGTGGCTGCTGTTTGGCGCCGGTATCATCGCCGGACTGATTCACTTTTTCTGCTGTAAGAATGATTACCGCCAAACTTATGTATCCTGTTATACGGCAGCGGAGGATTCCCGTATCCGGATAGCGGAATCGGTGCGCAGGTTTCCCATGAGCGTTTTCAACAACAAAGATCTGACTGAACTGACTACCAATATGATGGGGGATTGCGCCAGTATTGAACACTCCATGAGCCATATCGTGCCGCCGCTGATGGCAAACGCCATCTCCTGTACTTTGATTTGTATCTGTGTCATGCTTTTTGACTGGCGCATGGGGCTGTCAATCTTTTGTACGCTCCCGCTGTCGTTTCTGATTATATTTGGCAGCCGCAAATTACAGGAAAAGGCCAGCAAAAAACAAGTTGATGCAAAATTGCAGGCGACGGCAGAGGAACAGGAATACCTCGACGGTATCAAAGTCATCAAGTCCTGTCACCTGGATGGCGAACGCTTTTCCAAACTGAACACGGCATTGAAACAGTTGAAGCAGGAATCAATCCGCATGGAGCTTGGCACCAGCGTATTTATTTCTATCGCCCAATTCGTCTTACAGGCCGGGATTGGAATTACCGTATTTGTGGGCGTACATCTTCTGTCGGGCGGAAATATTTCGGCCATTCCGTTACTTCTTTCGCTGGTCATTGTGTGCCGGATGTATGGGCCGATTTTAACCATCCTGACACTCCTGCCAATGTTGTTTCATACGCTCGTATCAACACAGCGGATGCGTGAACTGGCAGCAATTCCAATCATGGAAGGCCGTACCAATACACCGATTCCTAATCATACAATTACCTTTGAGAATGTATCCTTTTCCTACAATCACAAGGAACCGGTTCTTCAGGATGTGACTGCGGTGATTCTCGAAGGTAAAGTCACCGCCCTGGTCGGGCCGTCCGGCAGCGGAAAAAGTACCATGTCCCGGCTGATCGCCCGCTTTTGGGATGTGGATAGCGGGGTGGTGAAAATCGGCGGCGTTAATATTAAAACCCTTGACCCGGAGCACCTGATGAGTTCCATGTCCTTTGTCTTTCAGGATGTAACCTTATTTAACGATACCATCCTGAACAATATCCGCATTGGCAGCATAGAGGCAACGGATGATCAGGTATTTGCCGCCGCAAAAGCTGCATGTTGTGATGATTTTGTGAGGCAGCTGCCGGATGGATACAACACCTTGCTGGGCGAAAATGGCAGTACCTTATCCGGCGGCGAGCGTCAAAGAATATCAATAGCCCGTGCCCTGTTAAAAGATGCGCCGGTTATACTTTTAGATGAGGCCACAGCATCTCTTGACCCGGAGAACGAGGTGCTGATCCAAAATGCTATTTCACGGTTGATTGCCGGAAAAACTGTTCTGGTAATCGCCCACCGTCTCCGCACAATTGCCGGCGCAGACCAGATCATTGTTTTGGATGAGGGGCGGATTGAGGATACCGGCACGCATGAAAAACTGATGGAACATCCGGGGCTATATCGCAGGCTCTTTGATATCCAGATGAAGAGCCAGAAATGGACGGTGTGACGGCATTATATCTCGATGTCAAACGGAGTATTAATGACCGAAAGAGTAGAAATGTGCAGACGGAAATGCTATACTAAGTTCATCATGGTTAGCTTTTTCTAACCTTAATACGGAGGTGTTTGTATGGAGCCCGCAACCATTCTTCCAGCTTATGCTGAAGAACTTGATTTACACGAAAACATAAAGGTGATCTCCCAAAGTCCGGACAAGATGGTCTATCAAATCAACTGTGTGGATGGTCTTGGTACTGTTGAAGTCATGACCTTATTTCCCGGTGTTATCATGCAATTTCACTCCTTCCACTGCAAGTCCTTCCGGCTTACGGGGATGGGTGAGATTGGCGATGGACTGAAAATCAGCTATTGCTCAGAGGGGCGCATGGAGGTAAGGATGTCCGATAACCGGCTGCTTTTTATGGAGCCGGGAATCCTGAGCTTATATGTAAATAAAGCACAAGACAGTTTTCAGTTCCCGTGCGGCCACTATCATGGTGTGGAGTTGTTTCTGCACGCTTCCTCCATGGCGATCGAAAGCCCGGAAATTTGGCGTAGTTATGAAATCAGTATGGAGACGATACAAAACCGGTTCTGCCCTGAGGGTAGAAATTACGCAATCCGTGCCGAAGACCGATTAAAGGCACTATTTCAGGCAATGCTTGACGCTCCGGAAGAGTGCCAAATGAATTATCTGCGTATCAAAGCAACGGAACTTCTGTTTCTGCTGTGTGCGGCACAAATGCCTGATAAAAGTGATAATTACTCCTTTATGACAATGGGTCAGGTGGAGATTGCAAAGCAAATTATGTCGATCATCACTCTGGACTTAGGACAGCATTATTCAATCGAATCTCTGGCGGAATCCTTCGGGATCAGCCCTACATCCGCAAAAAATTACTTTCAGGGTGTCTATGGCAAAAATATATCCGGCTATTTGCGGGAGGCCCGCATGTCGGCTGCCACCCTGGCTCTCAGAGACAGTCAGCAACCAATTGCGGAAATTGCATCCGCTGTAGGTTATGAAAACGCAAGCAAATTTTCTGCGGCATTTAAAAATTTCTTTAGCGAAGCGCCGCTGGAATACCGGCGTCAAAGCCGTTGTGGTATATAATATAAGGAGGTCTTTAACATGAATAACAAAACAAACACAAAAAAATCGAAACGTTTATCTTGTCATGCAAGAGGTTAATCATCAACTATTTTCAGATAGCGTCAAAGAAGAAATTGTGTTAGGAGTAAAAGAACCCTCTGAAAATCGATTGCAGGCTAACACCGACTCGCTGGAAATTACGGATCTGTATGAGCGGCATCCGATGACCCTCTCCGGAGGACAAAAGCAGCGGGTTATTATCGCATCAGCAATGTTCTGCGGTAAACGCATTTTGTATTTCGATGAACCTACAAGTGGGTTAGATTTTCATCATATGATG
>Ga0153999_1001053_pt1 | contig 11273 bp, 12 predicted proteins | sample TSNC083MetaG_FD_104675 | JGI IMG/M metagenome (GOLD analysis project Ga0153999, IMG submission 104675) | Attine ant fungus gardens microbial communities from North Carolina, USA - TSNC083 MetaG | ecosystem: Host-associated > Fungi > Mycelium > Unclassified | place: USA: North Carolina, Lumber... | reverse complement strand
TGATACATCATTTTAGCAAATTTTTTTTGCGTACGCGTTGTCGCAACTGAGTGCGTACATATCTGATCATTCCTGTTAGCACTATGTTTCATGTTTTGTGCCCTGGCTAGTCGGTAAATTCTTCTTACCATCAACCCCGCCCGCTGCAAGCAAGCCATCCTCTAGCTCAGGCACAATCGGAAACATGCCCGAAACAAACCCTTGGTTAAGGCCACCGACTGAGGTTCTTCCATCATGGTCACTTAACCTAGCGCTTGACATGCATGTTTACTTGTCTACGTCACCGCGTGGGGATGTATTCTCGAAAGGCACTGTATCGTCACGAAGGGATGAAGCGGCAGGTTTACCACACTTTGTTTGGAAAGATATCACGTTTGGTGACTGGAGTGATATCCGCGTGGTGAACTATGACATCAAGTTTCCTGAGGTGTGTTGTGTCTATCTCGTCGTATCGGTGTCTGATTGTTTTCCCACTAGTTCGTGCTTAACAACGGGACATTGTGGGTAGACATCTTTGTGACGCGAAATGGAGCAAACCCCAATCCACATCATAATAAATTCAATGCTAAGGACATTCACCACGTCCGAAAACGTTCGTTCTCTCTAATTTTTCCAAGCGCGGGATACCGGTCGAATAAAGCTTCCAATTGTAGTGTTGACGCCTTATATGGCGAGGATTAAGACCAGGAAGGAAAAGAACTTGCTTTCGAACAAGGAAGAAGAAGAGCCAGAGGAAGACATCCCCGAGGTGATTTCAAAATACCCAAAGTACCCGAGGACCTACTGATCTAGTTATAGACAGATGTAATCGCGCCGCATTGGCATAAGGTAATAATATTCAAATCCGGGAAATATGCATTCAACATCAATTTCTGGTAGAATGTAACGCTGGCGTTGATTTCTGACAACACCAAGGTGCCCTACGCTAGCCTCGCACCAGTGGTGAGGGAACGTGAGCATACGTACATTTTGAGGTGCCTTGATTTCAAAACTGTTGATAGACATCCACTTGATCCAAAATGAGCGCGACGATACCGGAACTAAAGGCTTCTACAAACCCATAATCTTTTCAAACGAGTTTTGGCATCTACGATCACAATATGTGGAAATCAATCAAACGACGCCCACTCTTCCTCTTGAAATCACTTTTCAGCCTATGTCGTTTTTCAAATTCCAGCTCTTTGCCTCAATGACTGCTGGTTTCGATGAAGCTGCCAAACAACAAGGCACAGGCGCAGCGTCGGAGCTTGATGAAATTAAACGGATGTTGATCGAGACAAACCCATGGTTCCTCGGTTTGACCGGTCTTGTGAGTGTGCTTCATGTTGTGTAAGTATTGCCCTTTGATTGGCATGGAGCAAAAATTGATACAAGAATCTCATCATCATAAAAGCTTTGAGATGTTGGCGTTCAAGTCGGATGTATCCCATTGGCGGGAAAAGAAAGAAATGGTTGGCGTCTCAATTCGGTATGTATCCGGAGATCTCCTTTCCTCCCTTGTCGGATTAGTTGTCTCATTTCGATAATAGGACGGTGTGTGAATTCATATTCTAGTCGATGAGGCGAAGTGTTTATCGTCAGAGCAGATAGTTACCAACGTATTCGTGCAAGTCATTGTCCTCCTCTATCTCATCGACAACAATGAGAACACGAGCTGGATGATTCTTATGGGGTCCGGCATTGGAGTGGTCATAGAAGCTTGGAAGGTCTGTACTTACTTTACCCTTTTCCGTTGACCCAAAGGACTCATGTGATGAGATCAGATCACAAAAGCTGTTGACATCAAAGTAGTCCCCGCACTTGCGGGCTCATTGTTGCCATACAAGCTCGATATTAAAGGTGAGTTTCGCTGCTGATATAGAGCTTTTCATACTCTAATAAACTCTAGATAAGCATGTCCTGAGCGAAGACGAGAAGAAAACCCAAGAGTGAGTCCATCCAGTGCTCCTACTCCTGCTTCTGCACGAACTGTATCGTGATTTGATGACCATAGATATGACCGACTGGCATTCCGCTACGTGTCATATGTGGCTATACCACTGCTGATTGCTTATACCGGATACTCTTTGGTATACGAGTCACACAGAGGGTGGTACAGTTTTATCATCTCGACGTTGACATCCTTTGTCTATATGTTCGGATTTGTGCGTACCTGTGGGATCTCACATTGGCAAAGCACATGGACTCATCTATATTCTCCTTTCTCCAGGCGCAGCTCGTCCCTCAGCTGATCATCAATTATAAACTCAAGGTTCGCCGTAGGACTTTTTTTCCTCACATGGGATTGAGTCATGACAGGCTTGACAGAGTGTGGCGCACATGCCTATGAAAGCAATGATATACAAATCGCTCTCTACCGTGGTAGATGATCTTTTCGCGTAAGAGCATTCCATCTATTTCTGTGAGTCGCTATCATGGTTTGCAGCTTTTGCATCAAGATGCCATTTTTACATCGGCTTGCTTGCTTCCGGTGAGTATGGCCCCTCATTGATAGATGGTTGCTGATTGCAGCCGCCTAGGGATGACGTGGTGTTCCTCGTCTTCTTATATCAGGTGAGGGTATCCGTGCTTGTGCAGCGCAGCAGGAGAGGCTGAGCCGCGGTTTTAAGCGATGGATTTACCGTGTTGATCCCAAACGGGTTAACGAATATGGACAATTGATGACCACTGTTGTCGATGTGGCAGAGGACGAGTCCAAAAAGGACAGGTGACTGAGGAGTGAGACGCCACGTACTTGATGGTGTATGTGTAGTGTGGGAATTTACCTAGCTTGTACATAGACCATTGACTGTCTCGGTTAATTGCATTTTCGGCTCTATACAAGACGGCCAGCCGTTTTTTCCGTCTGACTCCAACCTGTATTTTCTTTATTACCACCATGGCATCGACGGCCAATCCATCCCGTCCGCAATCTTTTGCCTGCAAATGTCTCAACGTTCGGTTGACAAGTGCGAATCCTTCGTCGTCCGACTCGAATGATACGACATTTTTCAGAATTTATGTAGGCGAAGACGGCATTCAAGTGGTATGTACATCATCCTGGCCGGTTTGACGCAGATTCTGATGTCCATTTGTTTAGGCACATCCCCAATTGACATTGAGAGTCAAATCGCGGGGCGAAATTATATCTGGCTCAACCAGGTCTCGATTTACCACATTAAAATGTCTCATTTGCGACCTCCTTGTCTACCGTGTGCATCAAGTCATTTCCTCTGAAGTTGAGGCAAACGATCTCCCCTTGGTTCCAAGTAATGTCTGGGCAGAACAGGAGATAATGAAGAGCCTTAGCGGGTGGATCGAGGTACACAAGGACTGTTTGGTGAGTCATCTACCTTGTCATGCCAGGCTGTCTAGTATGTATGCCTGCCCAAGGAATGATTGCTTGGGCATGTTTTTACTGGGTCTTTCAATGCCTGAATATTCATTTCAAAACTACCATGTTGACTAGAACACCTTTACCAGGGCAATGAAGCGATTGCTAGGACAGCGTCATCAAAAGAGTATTCTAACCTTTTCTCTCTTGTCCTACCATCTCCATCCGACAAGACGCCCGCTTCATCAGCAAACCGGATATACCCCGAATCTGCTGCACCAATAGAAACTACTCCTGCCATCCCTGAATCTTACCTTACCCAATTACCACCTCTGCTTCCACCACCACCTTTTACCCCATCACATCCTGTTTTCCTTCATATTCTTTCCATAGCTGAACAAGGTTCTCAGAACATTCGAGCAGCTGCGAACGAAGAACTCACCAGAATTGTAAGAGCTAAAGTAGCCGAAGTTCAAGAGAAAGAGGCTGAATTCAGGGAACAACTCGAACGAATTTGGCTCAAGTTCAAGTCTGGTACAGAGAAGATCCAACAGGAGCGACCACCTTCGTCAACCGTAACATGGTCATCGCCTGTAACCAACAATCACCGGAGCAGTGGCGTCAGAGCGCCTGTCTGTATTCCTGGCTTCGAACCTGTCTCTATCACAGCTCCACCACAAATCACACTGCCTCCACAAACTACACCGCCTCCACCACGAAAGTCATGGCTTTCACAATCTATTGCAAAGTCCTCCCACCTGCATCAGGCGATGGTAAACAAGACTTTACCTACGAACAGCTCCGAAGGCATGTCTGTGCGCTCGGAATCGCTGACCCTGGTCCCTAACTCAGCTGATGAACGGGAATCCATAAGTGTTCTTCAATTCAGGCGCAGAGTGGACGAAACCATTAATACAACAGCAAGTTACCAGTACTTTCGAAGCATCGAAAACGAGTTACCTCGACGTAGGCAGGAACGTGCATCTGAATCGGCACCGGATCACAATGAAACAATGGGAATGCCCGCCCCATCGCCACTTGCGGCAAATGGTGGATCTTTAGCTGCTGCCAACGGCACCAATGGGAACGCGAAGGGTAAAGATAAAGAAGACACAAGAATCAAGAGCAAGGACAAGCATGTTCGTTTTGTTCAAAACTCCACCAAACAAACTAGGGATTCGAGCTCTAGGAAATCTCAAGGCTCAAATAAATCTGACTCCGGAGGTGAGCTGAACTCATGCTACTTGTGCTAAAGCCTTCAGCTGACATCATTTTGGTAGAAATGGTCTTTGATCTTGATGACGACGTGGGTGCAAAAACCCAGCCTAGAGAAGTCCAGCCCCCCTTGCCCCTGCTCGATCCACCGGTTGCCCATCAACGGGAGAGAAAGACAAAGCCACAGCATACTGTGGGCTTGCCTGCCTCGTTCTCAGCCCTACGACCAGCCTCACTTCCAGCCCCCTCCCATATGCGGTCTGGCAGATTCTCGAATCATGAGGCGTACTCCCACAACATAATGTCGGCGCTACCTCCTTCGGAACCGATATCTAGGATTGACGGAGAAAATAAGGAAGACACAACCGATCAAGAGACGAGCGAAGAGACGACAGATTCGAGCCCTCGACCAACTTCTGATTCAGACACGGATAGCGAAGGTCAGTTTTTTTATATAATCTACATTCTATCAAACTAAAACTTCCCATCTCTTAGACTACGGAGAAAGATGCCATCACAGCCAATTCGGCTTCTCTAGGTCCTTACCCATCAATGTAGTACCGCCAAACCGCCATCGCGAAGTTCTCTCTTTGGCATCATATCAGCAAAAACCCATTGCTGAAGGCTCCCATGAAGCATCCATCGTAGCTCCCCCAAGTGGTGTTGGTGCTATGGCACCCAAGAAAAAAATGGCGTCTGTAGCGAGGAAATCTTCATATGTGGAACGAAGCCGGTCTAGGTTCTTGGATCTTGGGAATCTCGACTTTGTTGCTGAGGTTGACGAAGAAGACGAAGAAGAACAGAAGGAGAAAAAAGTTCTTTCTCAAAGTGTTGACGGTGAACGTGGGCGACATCATGCATTCAAGATTCTCCAGGCAAGAGCCGAACTCCCTGAGGAGGGAATGTGGAGGAGTCTTGCATCCTAATTTGAACTTGGAAACTCGAGCACTTCAGGTGCTCATGATCTGCAGTGTTTACGTTTTTTTTCTTGAAAGAAAACGGGAACTTGCACAACAATCATACCAGCCGTTATGGAAACCATTGTTCTCACCATTTTCATCCAAATTAATTACCAACGAAACCGTAATCACATTCATACACTCGTACCATATACGATCGATATCAACTCCCCCTCTTCATACAGTCGAACGAACAATAGCTGCATCTCTTCAAGAAAACGTTAAAAAAACCGCAAAACAGGTCTCGAGTTTGCTTGCACGTCTGCCGTTTTCAACAATAAGCTATCCTACTTCCTTTAAACTTAATCTCGTGGGTTGTAAGCATACGTAGTTGATGTTGGTATATTTCTCTCAAGTTTGCAATTGTGTTATATGTGTGATTTCTGCTTCGTTTGTTATCGTTAGCCAACGTACTCAACTAGTCACGTATGAGTTTATGTCGCACGTATACGATGCAGTTACCTCTAGTATTATTCTTGTCATAATAGGAAGTGGGATTTCGTACATGGTACATCCCTTCACTACAAACGGGTTCAAAAACCAGTCCATAGTCAAGAAAAGAATGGAACAAGTAAAACAGATCCTTTCCTTCCGTATCTAATATTTTTTTTCACTCACTCAACGTCAGTAATTTCAGACTTCTTCTCGACTCGACTCTCATCTATCCCTTTCGGTACCTCCTTTCTTTCCTCCTCTTTTTGCTCTTGACTCAGCCCCTTCTCCTCTTCTTCGCATTTGACGCAAGCACAAGCAAACCTCCAACCTCTAATTAACTCCAATCGTCGGCGTCTCCTTGCTTCGGGTACCGTCTCCTGTTCCTTTTCGTTGTCGTGTTGAGAAACATCGACGTATGCAACTGTTACTTCGTCGCCTCTTTTTAAGTCTCGTGTGGCAATCAGATGGAGTTCTGTTGTATTATGTGGGAAAGTCAATGTTGCAGAGGGAATACAGGAGTGATTTGCGTAGGAAGATAGAGTGTAGAGGGCAGAACCAACTTGATGTTGGGTACCGACAGGGGTACGGGTTCTTTCCACGTCTTCAGGGCGGGCTGTAGACTCGGGCTGTTTTGACGACGATGAACAATAGGAAACCAGAAACAAAATGACAAGACAACAAACCTTATCATCGCGTTGACCAACCCCAACAGCATTATAAGCTATTTTGCTGAGAAGCGTCGAGTACCTTTCACGTGTTACAAACTGTTCAAGTCCGGGTAATGTTTTCTCAAGTACACCAGCAAGCAACGGTAATTCTCTCCCGTCGGGCTGCATATCCAGAAACCTCAGCTTTTCCATGTGTTCTGCGAGTAAGTAGTCACCACTTGTCGCATCTGTAAAATCATTCTGATCTGTTCTTCGAATTTCCTCCTGCTGGTCTCCAGAAAGAGTTTTTTGAACTTTTGCTACCATTTTGTTGGTTTCAATCATGACTTGCCTCCCAATAAAACGAGCAGCGAGAAGTGGCTGTGATCGTTTTTCGGTTTTGAGATATTCTACAAAATTATTTTGGGCTTTTTTGCGAGCAACATTATCGAGCCCAGAAAGGGCTGGACCAAATTCAGGCGGAAGAGGGGGTTCTTGAGTGAATAGGAGGGAGGTAGATTGAGTTTTGTCGTCCTTGAGACACTGTTCAGAACAGAACGTGCTTCCAAGGGGGTTTTGGGGGAGTTTGTGGGCGGGAGTGGAAGGACCTAAGGAGCGGAAACAATGCGAGCAATATTTTCCTGAGGCTTCGAGATCGGCATCTAGAACTGCTACAACCGGATATTCCTGTTAGGGGCAAATATTAGTTGAGTGGAATATGATGAGTGAATGAGTGGTGCATGTACTTTATAGATCATTTTGCCAGCAAGAATGTCCTCGGTGACAACAAGGGTTGCACGGCCGTTGTTATTGGTTTTGATTTGAACATTCATCAAGTGGGGAGGGAAGTATTCATAATAACCTGATTTACCAAGCTCAATCTTCGGCCTGAGGGAAGGACTTGGAGAAACTCACTAGCACGCCGAATAACGGTCTAAACAGGAAAGCGCACAAAAAAAGGGTATATCAGAGCCCGTCATACATAAAAAAGATGATGCAAAAGATAGGAATGCGTAGTGAGCAGGAATAGAGCTCATGCGAAGACTGCTCAAACAAAGGCATATACGACCAGTCCGACAAATTTTGAACGAATGCTCATGACGATGTGGGATCAAGATTGGAGAGTTTATCCCACTCCTGAGAAGACGTCTCAGAGGGTGAACTATTCCTTGAATGATCTGATTCCAAACCACCCCCTTCTGCCTCCCTCTCCTCTTCTAAATGGGAAGATATACTTACATCCAAGCTGTGCAAACTAGTGACAATCTAAGACACATGAGATTAAGCATGCTGAGGAGAATCAGGACCAATAAGACAAACCTCATACACGGCTGGAGGAACTGTTTTTTGGTATATAGAAAGGAGTTCTGCCTCGCTCGGGTAGACTTTGAGAGCCATGTAGAATGAAATGGCTGCCGTGAGATGGAATGAGGAACCTAGGGCAGACATGTCAACAGGTAGACCATGTTGCATGTCGGGAGGGCAGACCTCGAGCGAGAAGTTGCTCGCCCATGCCAATGTGAGTCATGAAATATTGCTCCCTGTCCACGGCGCCGGCCGGAGGGTCTTCGCGCGTGGCCTGCTCGTACGCGGCTCTCAGGAGCTGAGGGGTGATACCACCTTGTGGAATGGCATTGGGAAGAGAAACAGGCGATTGGCTGACTTGCTGCGCCACCGTCTCATCGATGCGCTTCTTCTCCTTACCTGGCAAATAATCAGAGAAAAACACAGATGAGTTGACCGCAACATACGGAGCTTTCTGCGGAATCCAGCATCGTTCCTGCGTCTGTAGTCAAAGTAAGCGACATATGCAAGAGCTGCCGTACAAAGAGCGATTCCAGTGGCAGTCAGGCCAACCCTTGAAATTTTTTCTGGCATTCTGGTGGGCGTCGGCCTTGAAAGCGCGTAACACGCTTATATCATGCTAGTTAGTGTGACAGTAACCTATTTATAAAAAATTACTCCGCCGGCAACTGCCTTGTTGATTTACCGGCGGAAGATCACGTGGTGCTGTGTGTATGCAGCGAGATATGCGGTGCTGCCACAGCATGTCGGGTCTGCTTCGGTCCGTACAGTGGGCTGCCAAGACAAGACATGGCAGTCGCGGGCTGAATATGCAGGGTAGTGTAATATTTTTCGCGCAAGTGTGACACAGATACAAGTGTGACATTGGTGTTTTTGTGCATCCCAGCTTAACGGAGCGCCAACTCTCTCCACCAACCCCCATCCCAATGAGCGCTTCCTCTGCGCTCGATCCGGCCACCTCATTCATCATCTCTCACTCAGACAGCGCACAGACCACCTCCCCTTCCCTGTCTTCACCATCTACCGTCTCACACGATGCCGTTCTCGACTCCACAGTCGCTCCTGCCTCTCAGCCCGGCAACCTCGCCCTCGATCAGCAGTTGCACCGGGACATAAGGCTCGAAGGCACAGAGCCGATGCTCAACGGAGTCAATAGCACAATTGAGCTTGTCGACCATAATCCTGGGACCATCACCATCGAGGAGGCTGGGAATGTCGTCGAGGAAACCAATGATTGGATACAGGAGTGTGACTCTATGAAGCGCGTCAAGGTGTGCAATCTTCACTCTATGCTCCGCATCTCTTCTAATCACTTATGGACAAGGTGTACGAGCTTGTAGGTTCTCGCTGGGCAGATCAGGGGACTGCGTTCTGCTTAGGGCAGTTTCAGGAGGAAACAGGAGAGGCATTGCTCATTGCTCGCTCGGAACGGGATTTCAACGATGTCATTCTCCGTACCGTAATTCACTCGAATGACGTTTACCAGCGTCAGCAGGGTGTGTCCTTTTTATACCGCCATAAATTGCTCCCTCTCAACAATTCATCCACGTGTGCGCCCTTCCAGAGACCCTTATCGTATGGACGGAGCCAGATGGAATTGACTATGCACTCAGTTTCCAAGATCCTGAAGGATGTTCTGAAGTTTGGAATTTCATTGCTGAAGTTCAACAACATATGAACAGTGTCGGTGCGTCCTTTTTAACTATATGCATCTATCTGCACCTCTTACCGTAGTATTCAGAAGAGTCGAATGCTCTATCGTCATCTCCTCTACTCGGAGCCAATACTTCCATCACGACAGCAAATATTATCCGCTCGGGCCATCTTCCTCCACCACAGCTTGGCATAATTTGTGAAATAGAACGAGCAATCAAAGCGCTTGCGCGCACACAGCAGGTTAAAGAACGGATATGTGCATACATCCAGCACGAGGTGAGTCACACTATCCAAAATTCACCATCAATTTTATTCTATGTCTGTGCAATGCCTGTCATTCATGTACCACCTGTCATCAATACACTCCTTTCTTTCAAAATGCATATTTGACTTTTATCACCGACGGCTGATGCTGATTCGACTTTTATGTTTGTTTTCTTGTGCTTGTATTGGGTAACAATAGGAATATATCAAATCATTGACTGAAGTCCTCAATACCGCCGAAGACCTTGAAAGCTTGGAGAATCTCCATGCTCTATGTAGCCTAATGCAGACTATTTGTATGTCCTCCTAGTTTGTTTCTGTATCTACTGAGCTCATATGACGTTATAGTAATGCTTAGTGATCACAATCTGTATCAACACATTCTAGATGATGATCTATTTTTTGGCGTCCTTGGCATGCTAGAATGTGTGTCTCCGTCAACTGAACCTGGATATTGCTGACATTTTCGGTTTTAGACGATCCTGATTTTCCCTCTCACAAAGCTAACTATCGTGAATTCCTGAAACAGGCCACAAAATTCCACCAACCCATCCCTATAGAGGACCCTATTATCCAACGCAAAATTCACCACACCTATCGCCTTCAGTTTCTCAAAGACGTTGTCCTCGCTCGGGCTCTGGATGATTCGACCTTCAATGTTCTCAATTCATGTATTATCTTTAACCAAATCGACATCATTGCACACATCCAGCAAGACCAGTCATTCCTGAAGGAGATTGTACGATTATTTGTAGATGAAGAGGTTTTGACGAGCGGTGCACAACGGTATCAATTACAGTTACAAATGGCTCAACAACAACAAATGCAACAGAAGCTACAAGGGCCTATGGTCATAAATTTACCCCCGGCAGAACAAGAAGAATGCGCTGATATCGATTTATCTGCCGACTCCGAACCTGGAGTTGTGAATGGTGATCATGCGAAAGCAAAGAAAGAGGACGATGGCATAGACGTGGACAACGGTCTCGGGCCTATCACTCCTCCTGCCACAGAGTCTTCGTCTATATCGGCGGCAGCACAGGCGACGATAACTACTCCATTCTCACTCCTAGTGAACCCACCTCGATCACCCATGAAAGTTTTTGCTGCCAATGGTCAAACGCCGCACATTACCATCTCACCCAACTCCCGCTCGGGTGCATACAGTTTTGCTCCTCCCGACAACCTCACGGAAGCTGAAATCAACCAGCGCCGTGAAGTCGTTCTTCTCATTCAGCAACTGTGCGTCATGGGTAAAAATGTTCAATTACCCGCACGGATGGCGCTCTTTCGTATCCTCGTTGACAGAGGTATCCTTTTCGCCGTTCAGTGGGCGATGAACCTTTCGGAGTCGATGGAGGTGAACAAACAAATGATATCTGCCGGAGGAGAGATTTTTTCTGCATTACTGGACCATGATCTGAATGGTGTGAGGGGACATGTCTTAAAACAGGTCCTAGCAATCGAGAAGGAGAGAGC
>Ga0153999_1001052_pt1 | contig 11273 bp, 14 predicted proteins | sample TSNC083MetaG_FD_104675 | JGI IMG/M metagenome (GOLD analysis project Ga0153999, IMG submission 104675) | Attine ant fungus gardens microbial communities from North Carolina, USA - TSNC083 MetaG | ecosystem: Host-associated > Fungi > Mycelium > Unclassified | place: USA: North Carolina, Lumber... | reverse complement strand
AATCCCGCGACTGTCCGGTCACGGGACTCAATAAAGCCGTTTTATTAAAATTCCTGATGCTTATCACCATGCTGGAACTCGATAAACTTGCCGGTCCCGATTGCTACCGCCGTCAGCGGGTCTTCCGCTACCATGGTAGTGATGCCGGTTTTTTCTTCAATCAGCTGATCCAGGCCGTTTAACAGCGAACCACCGCCGGTCATGACAATCCCGCGGTCAAAGATATCGGCCGCCAGCTCTGGCGGCGTCCGCTCCAGAACGTTATGAACGGCATCCACAATCTGCAGCGCCGGCTCCCTCAGGGCGTCAAGTGTTTCATCGGAAGTTACGACAATTGTTTTCGGCAGACCGGTTACCAGGTTGCGGCCGCGGACTTCCATCGTCAGGACTTCCGGCCTGCGGTATGCCGCGCCAATATTAATTTTAATCTCTTCTGCCGTTCTCTCGCCAATCAGAAGATTATGTTTTTTTCTCATATAACGAACAAGGGCCTCGTCAAAATCGTCACCCGCAATTTTAATAGAGGTACTGACTACCGTGCCCCCCAGTGAAATCACTGCAATATCCGCAGTACCGCCGCCGATATCTACAATCATATTGCCGCATGCTTTTGAAATATCAATACCGGCACCGATTGCAGCCGCAACCGGCTCTTCAATAATAGAAACCTCCCTGGCACCGGCCTGATAGGTTGCATCCTCTACCGCCTTTTTCTCAACTTCCGTTGCACCACTGGGAATACAGACTGAAATCCGGGGCTTTCTAAGAGTTTTCTTACCAACTGCTTTATTAATAAAATACTTCAGCATTTTTTCAGTTACGGTATAATCAGAAATTACACCCTGACGCAGCGGCCTGACTGCTACAATATTACCAGGAGTCCTTCCTATCATCAGGCGGGCCTCTTCCCCAATGGCCAAAATTTTGTTGCTGTCACGGTCAATCGCAACAACCGACGGCTCTTTCAAAACCACGCCTTTGCCTTTTATATATACCAAAATACTTGCTGTACCTAGGTCGATTCCAATGTCATTGGATACTAACATATAATTCCTCCTGTTTGTCCCCTGCTATTCATTCGTGCAATTTATCTTATTATATACAATCCCAAAGTTTTTTTAAAGGCTTTTTTTACTTTCTTTATTTTTTTTTTATTATAGGGACACATTTTTGTCACATTTGTTTTTTATACTATAGTTACATTATCCAAACGGGTAATGAATGAAGCAACAAAGCTTTTTCATACTCATACCGGGCGGCATAGCCGCCCGGCCCCCCTAAACCATTTTTAATTATATACCTACCATGCCCCAAAATCATACAAATCATCCCCCGCCTTCCCAGCGGGGGATGATTCATTTCCGCTTTTTGTATCATCTACCTTTCGCAACGCGGAAATCAGCTTAAGCCCTTAAACAGAATTCACTGCAGTCTGCCACGCGGGTCGCCAAAGCGTCACAAAATTCCGGCTCATGACAGATCAGCAGGATACTGCCCTTGTATGCCTTCAGCGCCCTTTTCAGTTCGTCTTTGGCATCCGCATCCAAATGGTTGGTCGGCTCATCCAGCAGCAGCACATTGGTTTCCCGGTTAATTAACTTGCATAATCTTACTTTTGCCTGTTCGCCGCCGCTTAATACACGCACCTGGCTCTCAATATGTTTTGTGGTCAGTCCGCATTTTGCCAGTGCGGAACGCACCTGGTATTGGGTATAAGAGGGGAATTCCTGCCAAATTTCTTCGATACAGGTATTTTGCTGTTCTTTCGCAATCTCCTGTTCAAAGTAACCGATATGCAGGTAATCGCCCAGCTCGACGCTGCCCGAAAGCGGCCGGATCTGACCCAGGATGCTTTTTAATAATGTTGTTTTTCCAATACCATTGGCACCCTTTAGCACAATTTTTTCGCCGCGCTCCATGGATAAGTTAAGGGGGCTGGTCAGCGGTTCTTCATAACCGATCACCAGTTTCCTCGTTTCAAATATCAGTTTTCCGGCCGTTCTGGCCTCCCGAAAATTAAATTCCGGCTTCGGTTTTTCCCGCGCCAACTCAATAACATCCATTTTATCCAGCTTTTTCTGCCTTGACATTGCCATGTTTCTGGTTGCTACCCGCGCCTTGTTTCGGGCGACGAAATCCTCCAGTTCGGCAATCTCCTGCTGCTGTCTTTTATAGGCCGCCTCAAGCTGGGCCTTCCTGACGGCATGAACCTCCTGAAAATGGTCATAATCGCCAACATAACGGTCAAGCCGTTGGTTTTCCATACAATAAATTAAATTAATAACGCTGTTTAAAAACGGAATGTCATGAGAAATCAGGATAAAGGCATTTTCGTATTCCAGCAGATACCGCTTCAGCCATTCAATGTGCTGTACATCCAGATAGTTGGTCGGTTCATCCAGCAGCAGAATATCTGGTTTTTCCAGCAGCAGCTTGCCGAGCAGTATTTTGGTCCGCTGACCGCCGCTTAACTCAGATACATCGCGGTCTAAGCCGATTTCTTCCAGTCCCAGCGCACGCCCCACTTCCTCCACCTTGCTGTCAACAATATAAAAGTCATGGGCCATCAGCAGATCCTGAATTGTTCCCAGTTCTTCCATCATATCATTCATTTCCGTTTCGGATGCTTCTCCCATCCGGTCACAAATATCGTTCATCCGGATTTCCATTTCAAACAGGTAAGAGAAAGCACTCTTTAAGGCTGTCCGGATGGTCATGCCCTTTTCCAGTACAGTATGCTGATCCAGATATCCGACACGGACGTTTTTTGCCCACTCGACCTTTCCTTCATCCGGTATCAGCTTCCCGGTTATTATGTTCATGAACGTGGATTTTCCTTCCCCGTTAGCACCAATTAATCCGATATGTTCACCTTTCAGCAGCCGGAAGGATACATCCTGGAAAATGGCCCGGTCGCCGAATCCGTGGCTGAGATTCTCTACGTTTAAGATACTCATGTTGAAAACTCCTTATTGTACAAGTGTCTGCTTGGTTATCTGCTCCCAGAAATCGGATCACTATACCATTTTTACACCAATTATATTTTGCCCTCCCCTATTCTACATGACAGATTGAAATATTACAAGCAAAAAGCCCGCAATTTGCGGGCGAAAACCGTATTTCAGAGCAAAGGTATGATTTCACTTAATGCTTTTCGTCTGCCGCTTTTAAATCAATTCCAGCTTCATATAAATAGAAGTTTTGATTGGATTATCATTATATTGTGAAATTTCATAAAAACCAAATTTCTTATACATATGTACTGCACTTTGCAAAAACGGCAGGGTGTCCAGCAGCATAGATGAATATCCGATATCTTTAGCATCACTTATAATTTGCTGAATCAGTTGCTGACCTACATGTTTACCACGAAATTCAGGTCTTACATACAGACGCTTCATTTCGCAGCTTTGTTCGTCATGTTTCCTTAAACCAATGCATCCGGCAAGTTCTCCGTTACAATATGCCAGATATAACCGGCCATCGGGCAGGCCGTATTTTGATTCTAAATGTTCTAATTCCTTAGTATAATTCTGTATGTTCAGGTACTCTTCGATGGCCGGATCTCTTTTTATCAGCATATTGGTATATTCAGCAAATAACTCCGTTACTTCTTTTAGATAATTGTATGCACTTAATATTTTGATACTCATCATGTTCCTCCATTTACTTCCAGTTGATTGTAACTATTAGCGACCAGCAAAAGTCCGTAATGTATCTCCCGTCATCCGATAAACCGTCCAATCTGTCATCGGCTCCGCTCCAAGCGAAAGGTAAAAGTCTATACTTGGTTTATTCCAGTCAAGGCACCACCATTCCAGACGGCCACACCTCCGTTCCACAGCAATCTCCGCAAGCTTTTTTAACATTGCTTTGCCGCAGCCATTCCCTCTATATTCAGGCAGAACAAATAAATCCTCAAGATAAATTCCTGCTCTTCCCAAAAAGGTGGAGAAGTTATGGAAAAACAGGGCGAACCCCACCTCTGTATGATCAACAACTGCAAATATTACTTCTGCCTTCTTTTGTTCAAAAATCCATTCTGCAAGCATTGCTTCATCCGCAATCACTTCGTCCAGCATCTTTTCATATTCCGCCAGAGCTTTTATGAATTTTAAAATTAATGCTGCGTCTTTTCGATCTGCATACCTGAATGTCAATTCATACTTCAATCTATTCACCATCCTTTCAATTCAATATTTGTTTCATAAATAATAGCATAGTTTGGAATATATTACCAGATGGCAACTACCCTGTAAACGTAACTCATCTGCGCTGAATTAATGCAGGATTGTAACCAAGCTGCGGTTTATACATATAATATTATTGTACAGGGTGTCAAATGCATCCGGTACAATTAAATCTTGAAGGAACAGGAAAACCACAATCCGAATCCAGTTGTTGATTTGTTGCTTTATCCATATGTTTACATCCTCTTATTTATAATAACCCGGGGACCTTACGGTCCCCGATATTTATTATCTCTTTTGCCAGTGCCGGGGCAAAACTATTCGCATACTTGTGATGAAGAATGAATCTGTTAAACACTCGAGAATTTTACTCCTACTATACATCTAATGAAATATGTCATATATTAGTCTTGCATATTTACGTCAAAGGAAATATTATAGAGCTATGGAGGTGTTATGTGTAAATTGGGGAATACTTGGATTATACCGGCTGACGCAGATAAGCCAAAAGACGGACGCGGAAAGGGGGAACAGCAATGAGCAGAATATTGCTGCTGGAAGATGATTTGAGCCTGATTGACGGCCTTTCTTACACACTAAAAAAACAAGGCTTTGAACTGGAAATTGCCCGAACGGTTAAAGAAGCTGACAGCCTTTGGAGCAATAGCAAATATGATATGCTGATTTTGGATGTATCTCTGCCCGACGGTTCGGGGTTTGACGTATGTAAAAAAGTGCGGCAGGGTTCAAAAGTACCTATCATTTTTCTTACCGCGTCAGATGAAGAAGTGAGCATTATAATGGGGCTTGATATTGGCGGCGACGATTATATCACAAAGCCTTTCAAGCTGGGCGTACTAATTTCAAGGATTAACGCGCTGCTCCGGCGCACAAAAGATTTTGTCACAGCAGACACGAAAATCACTTCAAACGGAATCACAGTATTGCTTTTGCAGGGACAGGCGCTCAAAGGGAATACCGTACTTGATTTGACGGCGGCAGAATACAAATTGCTTTGCCTGTTCATGCAAAATCCGGGGATTATCCTTACTAAAGAAAAGATACTGGACAAGCTATGGGACGGCAGTGGAAATTATGTTGAAGATAATACGCTGGCGGTATATATCCGCAGATTGCGAACGAAGATTGAAACTGATCCCGGCAATCCCGAAATGCTGGTAACGGTCCGGGGCATGGGCTATAAATGGAATATCACATACTGGGGCGGTGAAGTATGAGTATTTTTACAAACAAAGATATAAAAATGCTCTTTATACTGCTGGCTTGTGTATTTACCGTATTTATTATTTTGTCGCAGTTATATTTTTGGCTTTTCTATGGCACGATTCTATTGCTGTTGTCGCTGTTTCTGGCCGCAATAGTTTTTATCGGCTGCTATCTGTATTTCCATCGACAGCAACAAATGATTGAGAAAGCCATATCACAAATCGATTTGTTTGTTTCAGGTGACAAAGACGCAAGGATTGAAAACGGCAGCGAGGGCAGCTTATACAAGCTGTTCCATGGGGTCAATACGCTGGCAACCACACTAAACGCCCTTGCGGTACGGGAGCAGAGCACAAAGGATTTTTTAAAAAATACCATAGCGGATATTTCTCACCAGCTTAAAACGCCCCTTGCCTCTCTTGCAATATACACTTCTCTCTTGCAGGATGAATGTGAGGATAAGGCGGCTGTACGCGAATTTGCCTTGAAATCGGAAAAAGAAATCGGGCGGATAGAAATGCTCGTTCAAAATCTTTTAAAAATCACAAGACTGGATGCCGGTTCTATCTTCATGGATAAGCATATTGAAAATATTTCCGATATGATGAACAATTTAAAATCTCATTTTGAAACACGCGCCACGCAGGAACATAAAGAAATCATCTTATCAGGTTCAGCCGACGTCACGCTGTTATGTGATAGGGGCTGGCTTGCGGAAGCTGTCAGTAACATTGTAAAAAACGTCCTCGACCATACAGGCTTCGGCAATCAAATTATAATTGAGTGGAACAGGCTTCCGTCCGTTACGCAAATTGTCATAAAGGATAACAGAAGCGGGATCCACTCAGAGGATATACACCACATTTTCAAACGGTTTTACCGCAGCCGGTTTTCAAAAGATACGCAGGGTATTGGTCTTGGCCTTCCGCTTGCAAAGGCAATTGTGGAAGCACACGACGGCAATATAACGGTGGATAGCGTTTTAAATAACGGGAGTACGTTTGTATTGAGCTTTTTGAATCTTACAAAATTGTAAGCTTAAATTCATCTGTGAGTAATGAAGGAGTGTTATTCTGCCTTATAAGAAAGGTGGAATGAATTATGAAATCGTTGCGATATGAAAGATTTACGAGGTTTTCTATACCGCGAATACTCTTTTTCGGCATTATGGGAATTATCTTATTTGCAATCCCATCATTTGTATTAAAAGGCGCGTTCTATGCCGTTGTCGGATATTTAGTCTTGGCGGGCGTTTATAGCCTTGTGTACTTTATCCGCAGAGGCGAAAAGCATTTACTAAAATACACAAGCGTCGCCGTATCCGTAATACTAATCCTGTTTGGCTTTATCTCAATGGTATTCGCCCGTTATCTTGCCAATGTGTCGCCGCTTTATTTGGGCGCTATAATACTAATAGAGAGCGTGTGTTACTTTAGTGTTTCACTATGCGGCACGGGGGCATTGCGGGATTCTCAGGCATAGCTTCATTGCATTTGAAAGGCGAGGAAAGGGTATGAATCTATTAGATGTCAACGCCATTTGCAAAACTTACGGCAATGGTGAAACCGCAGTTAAAGTGTTAAAAGATGTGAGCTTTTCCGTTCCCAAAGGCGAGTTTGTCGCCGTTGTCGGTGAGTCTGGTTCAGGGAAAAGCACACTTTTGAATATGATAGGCGCGCTTGATACGCCTACTTCCGGGAATGTCTTGATCGACGGCAACGAGATATTCTGCATGAATGATGAAAAACTTACGATATTCCGTCGCCGCAATATTGGATTTATCTTTCAGGCATACAACCTTATCCCTGAATTGAATGTTGAGCAAAACATTTCGTTTCCCGTGTTGTTGGACTATAAAAAACCCGATAAGGCATATGTTGAGGAAATATTAACGGTTCTTTCCTTGCAGGACAGGTGCGGCCATCTGCCCCGGCAGCTATCCGGCGGACAGCAGCAGCGCGTAGCGATTGGCCGTGCATTGATTACCCGACCTATGCTGATACTTGCCGACGAGCCTACCGGCAACTTGGACAGTCAAAACAGCAATGAAGTTATCTCGCTTCTGAAAACCGCGTCCAAACGCTATCAGCAGACAATTATAATGATTACGCATAATCGAAGTATCGCTTCCACGGCTGACCGGGTACTGCAAGTATCGGACGGCGTTCTAACCGATTTAGGGGGGTACGCAGTATGAACAGCTATCTTGGCCTTGTTTTGGAATACGCGAAAGTACATAAAAAGAAAAACAGGCTTACGGTGGTCTGTATCGCCCTGTCCGTCATGCTGATAACCGCGATTTTCGGTATGGCAGATATGAGCCTTAAATCGCAGACGGAAGAGGCGATTCGTCGTTATGGCAACTGGCATGTCATTTTTTCGGATATATCGGACAGCACAGCCGGGGAAATCGCGGGACGGGGCGATATAAACGTATCAAGCTGGCTGGGCATGGCCGACGAAACCACTTATCAAGGGAAAGAACTGGTTGTGCAGAGCTGTAATGAAAAACTTGCCGGGCAGATGAACATGGTTGTGAGCGACGGCCATTACCCTGCTACCGCAAACGAAGCCTTATTTGACAGGCAGGGTCTTGAACAATTCGGCCTTTCCATCAGTGATGTGATAGAGGTTGCCTTTTCTGATGGGCAAGTGCGGCACTATACGATTACCGGGACTTTCAGGGATTACTCTACTTTGAAAGGGTCTGACGCTCACGGTTTGCAATTATCCACAGAGGGTATGCGTGCGCTTCCAGCCGATCTATACCGGGAATATTATTACGTCAAATTCAATCATTCCGTAAATATCAACGGCGCGATAGCGGATATTCAAGCAGAGCACAGTTTGAGTGGTGAACAGGTTTCCACAAACGTCATGCTTCTAGGGCTGATGGGGCAGTCCACCGACACGACCATGCTTGAAATATATCTTACAACCGGAATACTATTAATTCTCGTCGCTATGGCCGGTACTTTTATGATTGCAAGCAGCCTCAATATGAGCGTATTGGAACGGGCGCAGTTTTTCGGCCTGCTGCGCTGTCTTGGAGCAACTAAAAAGCAAGTGACGCGGTATATCCGGCGGGAGGGCTTGTTGTATTGCGTGAAAGCAATTCCTTTTGGACTGCTGGCGGGATCTATCGTGCAATGGGTGGCTATGTTTGTCTTAAACAAACTCAATACGCAGTATCTTCCTGTCATGCCCTCATATCAAATAAGCTGGCTTGGGGTTGCCGCCGGAGCGGTAATAGGGGTCTTGGTTGTGATGATAGCTTCCGGCTCCAATAGTACCCGTTATATTTTTTGCATCTATAAAATTTATTTTATATTTGCTATCAATTTTGTAATCATAATACGAACTGTCATATAAGGATTGTGTCGGTTTACTTATTTTATAAATAATATCAGAAGTTAATGCGTCTTTAATTTCAATAGCTTTCGATATGCCTGTCATATTTCTTGTATCCAAAATTAAATAGCCATTACCGGAAAAATATCTAACCAAACACTACTCCTTTAATCCATTTCAATAAATATAATCCACTTGCTCATAAATCAACCTCATTATTGATGCAGTTGTATTGCTGAATTAAATTCTTATTTGTTTTCTTTATTATATTCTAAAATATCTCCGGGCTGACAGTCTAATACTTCGCAGATCGCTTCTAAAGTAGAAAATCTGATAGCCTTTACTTTACCCGTCTTTAAGTTAGAAAGATTTACATTTGATATATTGACCTTTTCAGCTAATTCGTTTAATGACATTTTTCGGTCTGCCATAACTCTGTCTAGTCTTAAAATTATCCCCATTTGACACTCCCTTATAATGTTTGGTCAACTTCTTTTTGCAGCTCACAACCATAATCCATAACATATGAAATGCCCCATATCGCTAAACTAATAAGGATAAGCATTATATCATTGAATGTATATGTTGCAGAAGCATTTGAAAATATAAAGAAATTCACAAAAAGTCCTAACATTGCGGGGATAAAAACTAATACTAGTATTAACGCGCTGATTATTCTTAGTCGTTTAGTATTCGATATAATAAAGGCACTGCCCTCTTCGTTTATCTCATTAAGCATTTTATAAACTATAAAGAATATACCGATAAAAACCGCTTGTCTTATAATAGAAACAATCATATCAAGCATATAGGTTACCTTATAATTGGGTAAGCTCGTTTCCATGCTAGTTTGTATTTTTTCTAAATTCATACCATAAAAATCTTTTTCATTTATGCTTAAGTAATAAGAGCTATCATCAAATGTATCTACATTTTCATATATTGAAAAATTTTTGCTACTTTGTGTGCCAGCATATACCAGCCTGAAAACATCTAATGCTCCCATTAATAATAAGATAATAATTAATGCTAATAAAACTTTGCTGTAAACTTTGCTTTTCTTTTGTATTAACATTACATTTGTGTCCATAGATGTGCTCCTTAAATTTATATTTATATACAGATTATAAGTCCTAATTTAATTTATGTCAATGTATTTTTAATCCTTATCATTAATTTATTAATGTTTATCGGATATTACCTTGCTACAACATCCGCATAAACCAAATATTCCGAATCCATGTACTTTTCGTGGTATACAAACAACTGCGCACGCGAGAGGCATGTAACTCCATCTTTAAGCGCATGTTCCCTTTTCTCACTTTTTCTTTCCGGCTTTATCTTAATTTTCCAACCGGTTTGACCGCACTATAAAATATTCAAAGCTTCCGCACCTTCGTTTTCATGATTTGCGTCATTACTCGATGCACGCTATTGGACAAATGAGCTCGTACAGCTTAATACTGTTTTATCAGCTCCACCTGTTGGTATTATGTTTACACCCGGTTCAACAACCGTAACTGTTATAAATGCGGGCACTTATAGGATAACTTATCAGTTGGTATCAAATTCAGTAACTTATTTTGCTCTGGCTATAAATGGAGCAGCTCTGCCTTATAGCACATTTCATAGTTTAGGCAATAATTCTGCAACGACAGGTACTGCCACAGTTACTCTTTCTGCCGGTTCCACGCTGGGAATTATCAGTTTGGAAAGTAGTGTCCTGACCACTACTCCGAATTTACCAACTGCAGTTTTAGACGTACTAAGAATTAGGTAGTATTACTGCTTACAGTCAGATCATTAAAAAGACTAATAAATACAAAGTAAAAAATGACTATTCATAATAACTCGAGGGCTTGATGGCCCCCGTTATTTTATTACCTACTCCCCAACCCCGGATACTGCAACTCCGTAAAAGTGTTATCGGTTCACTCCTGCCGTTATCATGAATTGTTATAAAGCTTTTGGTGGCACGAATGAACTATTTTCTATGCTTCAATTACCTGAACCTGGATTTACTGGCATTGTCGAAATGTTTCATATCCCGCAGGTGGTTATTTTAGAAAAATCCAATGATGCTTAAATTTTTAAAAGAAAAAAGCCAAGCTTAAGAACGAGTTTTTGGCGCACGAAACGGAGGCAAATACTGTATGATGGGTAAAATTATACCATCTCGAATTACTGAGGCTCGTGAAGTCCGTGCACTGTCTATGGGCGAATTAGCTGACAAAATCGGCGTTACACAGCAGTCTATTTCAAAATATGAGCGTGGTATTATAAACCCCTCTATTGAGATATTGCAGAAGATTTCAAATAGTCTGGTATTTCCAATTGAGTATTTTTATAAAACTGATGTTTTGGAAACGGGGTACATAATAAAGCCCGTTCTGTTCTGCCGACATGCACTAAGACAGAGATCATGGTTACGATGAATCTACGCGAGTGGAGCCATTTTATTAGATTACGTGCAGCAAAAGCAGCTCATCCGGATATGAGAGTATT
>Ga0153999_1001051_pt1 | contig 11278 bp, 17 predicted proteins | sample TSNC083MetaG_FD_104675 | JGI IMG/M metagenome (GOLD analysis project Ga0153999, IMG submission 104675) | Attine ant fungus gardens microbial communities from North Carolina, USA - TSNC083 MetaG | ecosystem: Host-associated > Fungi > Mycelium > Unclassified | place: USA: North Carolina, Lumber... | reverse complement strand
GTTGTCTGAATGGGAAGTCAGGAACAAATGAGCTAAATGACTGAGTTCCAGAAGCAGAAATTCCTGTGTTAGACAGTTGCATGGCATGTAAATCCTCGGAATTTGCAATGAACGGTTCAATACGTTTCAATACGTTTCGCTTGTAAGGGGCAATTACGGCAGACATTGCGTGAAGATGTTCTGCAAGCAGACATCGCATGAGAAATCTTACTGCAGAGCATGCGGGATTTCGCGAGCAAGGAGTCGCACTGAAACTTTTTATGTGAAAGATTATGCCAATGCTAAACACCGACATCATGCATGAAAGGATTTATCATGTCTTTGACATCGCATCGGCAGCATTCAGCTCTGACCCACATATCGTACTTACCATATGGAAGACCCCGGTATTCACATTTGCTTCTAAATTTCTGCAGGATAAGATAATTCGATGGTAATGAAATATTTGGAGCATTGTCTATGATTCCTGCCCACGAATTTCTTGTGAATTTTTTTGTTTTGCTTTCTCCACCAGAAAGCACAGAGGGTTGGCAGCAATCATGGATAGGAAGCCAAAGACGTCTAATGGTAAGGGTGGTGGATCACAATGCTCATCTGAATAGTGCACATGTGCTCAGAAATTATTTCCTGTCTAATGCCTGCCTTCCTCCTCTGATTTCCCCAAGGGTGCGACGTAGAACTATTCCAGATAGGTTCCGACACATGTCGTCGGCATCTGTATAATTCGAGATAGTATCCCATTTATGTTGCAACTCTCAAGGCGTGCACAGTGGACATTCGGTTGAGTATGTATACTGTCAACGCCCTCATGCACCAGACAATGTTGCCAGTCGAGTTGTACGATATGAATAGTTCACAAATGGAGGAACCGCTTTTCTATTATTTCAAAATAGACTTGAGAACGCCCATCGGGAAACCCGTTGTAGTAAGGAGATACAAATCGCCGGAGATAAAGCCGTTCAGCAAGGTGAAAAACAGGGGTGCCCCTACATCTACGCGGTGTCACGTCTGTCACATCTTTTACATTATCCTTGCAATGGCCAAAGGATCTCAGCTCCTTCAGCTCAACGCAGCATTATCCCAGGCGGGTATCACTGGGAACTCTTCATCCAGCAAGAAGCGAAAGAGGGCGAGTGCGCCTCTGGAAAAAGAGAAAAAGGCAGTACGTCTCGAAGAAATCCACCGACGATTAAATTCCTTCGATGTCAAGGTCACAAAAACTAAACATGATGTCAGTGGCCGGAAAGTAAAAGGTATTTCCGGTACGCCAGCACAGAGCAAACAAGCTGGCATTGAGCAGGTTAGTCAACATCAAGTCTTGAATATTATCTGTGACCTCAAGTGTTTCAGCGCAAGAAAACGCTGCTCAAAGAGTGGGAACTACGCAATCGTACAGGTGGAATAGTCGACAGACGATTTGGCGAGAACGACCCGTCCCTAAGCTTAGAGGAACGTATGCTTGAACGTTTCACTCGAGAACGGCAAAGGACATCCAAAGGAGTGGCATTTAACTTGGAAGACGAGGATGAACTCACTCACTATGGACAAAGCCTTTCAAACTTGGATGATTTTGACACTGCGGGTTTGGGTTTTGAGAGCGAAGATGAAGAAGCCGGTGTGCATGAGCAGTCTGCAGTAACATCTCCAAATTCTGACTAGACTACTGCAGGTCGGCTGAACCAAATCATTGTGTCAAAAACACACTTTGGTGGCTTCGGCGAGGATGAAAAAGAATCCGATGGTGAATCTGATGAGGTATGGTTTTGTCAGTCTTATCCCTCATTTTGACTGACCTTTTCATCAGCCGCTGAGGAAGAAGTCGAAAGCTGAAGTCATGGCTGAAGTGATCACCAAAAGCAAAGAGCATAAAGTCAGATTATCTCTGACCAACAACTGGCCCTTGTTCATGATTTTTGCAGATGCTTCGTCAAGCAGAAAGAGAGCAAAAGGAAAACACGCGACACGAGCTTGATAATGATTTCACAGCGCTTCGTGACCTTTTATACGCTCCAGATCCCTCTTTTCCCGAAAGCAATATCTCAATTCCTGGAATTTCCCAAGGGCGAGAAAATGAGTCTTCCAATGCAGACGCCACAATACTTTCGTCAGTGTCTGGAGCTCAGGATGCTGATTATGATCAGCATGTTCGTGAACTCGCATTCGACAAACGGTCCAAACCGAAAGATAGAACGAAAACAGAGGAGGAAGTAGCTTTGGAAGCAAAGGAGGCCTTAGAGAAGGCGGAAAAGAAACGTCGAAAGCGAATGTTGGGTCTCGATGAGAGTGAGAGCGAGGATGAAAGAAAGGCAAAGGGAAGATGGAAGCATGGTGGGGATGACTTGGAAGATGATTTCTTTGACAACGAGGGCAATGAGTGGGCTGGGCTGGGGGTAGGCCTTGGCGTGAAGGCCCCGTCAGAAAATAGTGAAGATGAATACGAGGAGAGCGATCTCAATGAAGGTGGGGAGAGTGGTAGGGAGGATGATGACGGAGAGGATCCTGAGATTTCTGACAATTTGGAAAATGGACCAGAAGAAGAAGATGAAGAAGAGGAGGAGGAGAAAGAGGAGGAGAAGGAGAAGGAGAGACTTTCGTCAATAGAAGGGAAGAAAAAAGCTCCTTTTTGGAATCATCAGGGAATTCCATTCACCTTTCCTGCACCAGGGAATCACGAGGAGTTCCTAGAAATTGTTGAAGAACTTCAGGACAAGGACCTTCCAGTGATTATTCAACGAATAAGGACACTCTACCACACTAGCCTTGCCGCAGAGAATAAATTTAAGCTTCAGGTGAAAGTAACAAATCCCTATCTTAGCCATTTATTGATATCTTTGACAGACTCTGGCAAAGGTGCTTTTAGATCACATCCTCTATGTAACCGCACTACCGACGCCTCGTTTTGACCTTGTTTCGGTACTACTTCCTCACCTCCACGCCATCATCAAGGCTTACCCCATCCCCGCTGCCCAATTTTTCAATGAAAAACTCAATTTGATGCACAAAAATCTGAAACGTGGTTTATTGCGGGGGACTACTAGTCTCGGAACTAGGACATGGCCAGGTGCCTCGGAGCTGTGTCTATTACGCATCATCGGTATTATCTGGCCAACGAGTGATTTAAACCATGCTGTCATCTCTTCAGCGAGGGTGCTTATGGGAGCATACTTGGGTCTTTGTCGGCTGCGTTCCCTCCATGACGTTGTGAGCGGCTTATTCCTATGCACCCTTTTTCTCCAATATGAGTGTATATCGAAGAAATATGTGCCGGAGGCCATTAACTTTCTTGTCAATGCATTCCTGCATCTTTCGCCAACGAAATTTGAAAATATGATGCTTTTACCCGGGTTTTCCCCTGCACCTGATTTTCGCTCAGAATTTTACCAACAATCACAGATTAAACTCTCAAAAAAGAGTCCTCAAGCAAGAAAGGCAAACCTTAGGGATCTGTTCATGCTAGAAGAGCCAAACGAGCAAGCGAAAGTGGACCTATTGAGCTTGACCTTGGATCTGTTCGAAAAATTTGCGGACATGTACAAAGGACTGGATGGTTTTGTGGAGCTGTATACCCCTATATTGGAATGCTTGCGTGGGGCAGAGGTCAAGGACTGGGTCAAAGAACTCAAGTCACGATATTCCAAAACTATGGACACCACTACGCGTCTTCTGAAATTCGCGATGCAGTCTCATCAACCCCTCGCTCTCCAAGCACACAAACCCATTCCTATCCCTTCATACGCTCCGAAGTTTGAGACTACCATTTCTAGCTATCTACGGAGGAAGGATCCTAATCACGAGAAAAATGAGGTGGCCAAACTACGATACCAGCTCAAGCAGGAGAAGAAGGGTGTTGTCCGGGAGCTTAGGAAGGATGCAAGATTCCTTGCTTCTGTGGAACAGAAGAGTCAATTGGAGAAAGATAAGGAGTATAACGAAAGGTTGAAGAGGGCATTTACTTCAATAGAAAGTGAACGAGCGGAGCAGAAAGCTATGCAAAGGGAGAAGGCCAGGGAGAAGAGGAGGTCTGGTCGCAAGATATAGTTCTGTAAATAGTCTTATGAACGGGACGCCTCGTAGCACGTGATAAGGGTGAATTGTAAGCTATAGCTTATCAACGACAGAATCATATTCTGTCAGTTTATGAGGTCAGTATGGCCATAATCACGCAGTCAACTCCTTTTCCTGTTCCGACATTCAGTGTCTCAGAGATAGACGCATCCCTTGACCAGTTTCTTGACTTCTTGCGCGCTCTTGTCTCTCAATACCTTTCAGATACTGTACCCAGGATTTCGAGTTCCAGTAAAGTTGCTTGGGTCGAAGTCATTGTCGGCTTGACAGATCATCTACTTTCAATTTTTCCTCCACCTGATATTGCTCCCTGGAGTGCTTTACGGGAGAAGGTCATCTGTGCGACTACTGCCCTCGATGTAGTCAGGAGAATCTTTGAATGCGTGGATGAGATTCATCAGGGCACATCCGAGACTATCAAGAAGGTTTTTGCAAGGCTATTGCATTTGTGCTTTGTACTGGACTCGTGGGTGGAAATTGAGGTTAATGCAAAGGACATGCTACAGCCGAAGGCGTTACGACAGAAGTGTTTCGAGACCTTGGTGGTTGTCTTGAAGGGACTGGGCTTGACTCTGTGCGCAGATAGAGAGAATGAGGAGCCACCATGGATGACATTGAGAATAATCTTGCATGAATGTCTAGATGTTTGCAAAGGTATGTGACGTCCGCTAGGTTGCGCGGAGATATCAGCTGATTTCGGTGCAGAATTCTCATCAATCCATATAAGCTATCCTTATACATTTTCATTATTCAGCAATCCAAGAATTTTCGACAAGAAGGAAAATGAGTATTTGAGAACGGTATGGTCTTGCTAAAGGTTGATTTATTTCCTGATGCCATGAAGTAGGACATGTCAGATCCTTTCAAACTCACAGTACCTTCGGTAGTACATATGATGGCCTACCTTATTACTCTGCTGCAGGTCGTTGCCCATGTTTCCATTCCCTCACTGCCCTGCGAAGGTCTCATTACTGACCTGGTCAAGAAGATGCCAGAGACTATGAGACGCGTTCTTAATCTTGCATTGTCTCCAACGTTCTCTCTTTCACCTGCCAGTCGTGCTAAAACCTGTGAAGATGTTCTTGTGCTCTCTCTGCACCTACAACAGTCTTCTGGCCTCCAGATCCAATCGGCTTACTTTTCATGTTTTCTCGTGCGATATCGTCTTTATGAGGGTCCAAAGGATGCCTGGAATGTGCATGATCAAACTTCTGCTCAATTGTTGCAGGATAGGCCAGTGTATGGTATCTCAAAAGCCGAACTCTTAGACATCATGAAATTGCTCTGTCTCGAGACCTGGGATGCACGAGGAGTTCAGCTGAGAGTAAGGGGATCATTTTCAACTCACTTCTTCATGCCTAATGATATATAGAGCCTCGGATACACATTCGTATGTAGCGCTCTTTCGGATCCAAAAGTCTGGGACGCGGGTGTCCTTTTGGCCGACCTCTCATTGTTCAAGAAAGCGCCTCAGTACCATGCCATTGTGCAACTAATTACTAAAAGATTGGTTCAGAATCCACTCGTACTCAATGGATCATATAATGACGAATTAAGAGAAGTGCTAGAGAGCCTAGGTCAACAACTTGGTGAACAGATACACCACGAATGGGACCAGGGTCATATTCAAGAGATCATTCACACAATCATCCACAGACTGAAAAGGTCCTTGCTCTCCGAGTTTGTTTGTTGCCATAGCTGAATGTGAACAGGTCATTATGCGATTCCTCCGCCTTGACGAGGCTTGAAATCGCAAAAAATTTGACAAAACTTCCTTGTTTGATGACCCGTTGCGACAAGACCAACTGTCGAATGCATCAATCCCCTGTATCCTTCTTATTTTCTCGGGAATACCACTCGATTGCTATCATGTTAATGAACGGTCCCGAGGACGAGGTCACGCCCGCTGTCCGCAGAGAGACACTTAGGGCTCTCAGATATGTCATTGACCATCATCCAGTCGGAGTTTCAACAGATGGTTTGGATGATGTGGAACTTTTTTTGATAAACTACATCAAAGATTCGGATCGTAGTGCGAGATTGTCTGCTTGGTGAGTAGTAGGTTTTCTGTGCTCATGGTGAACTTCACTGAGCGTCTTGCTAGCTATGGACTTGTGGCCCTCGTATCGGCTTATACGCATGCAACTAATCCTTGGCATTTAACTCAGCGCGTGTTCACAGCTTTGTATCATCACATGGGCACCGCGAGGGAAAACCTGAAAGAGATGGTCGTAGTTGCTGTCGGATCAATGGGAAAGTGAGTCAATGACTGTCTAATCTGTGTTTTAGGTATTCAGGGTGTAGAACCAAACACCCAGGCGTTTTGGGACAGGTCTTATGTTTCCTCATTGCACAATTAGGGCAGCCAAACCCTGTTGTCAGAGGAATGGCGAGTATCCAGGTATATTGTGGGTTTATTCAACCGATAGTTCATATATTAACATGGTTTTAGCTGTCGGAAATAACAAAAAGGCACAAAAAGACACCATATACTCTCGTCCTGCCCTATCTTGACCACGTTGCCCAATTTCTGATATCTAAGATATCAGTCTCGCCGATCTTGTTGGCTGAGGCATGTAAATTTCTGTCAATAGCCCCTGCAGATTTCATCACTATCACGGCCCCGCGTACATTTCCTCAACTATTTTCCAGTTGCGATTCCAAAGCAGTTGATGTCGTTGCTCGTCAAGTGGGGCACAAAGCATCCACTCTTTTCCTGCAACACTCACCAGAAATTATGGCAAGGATCTTCATGCTGTCAGAACAGGAGGAGGTCAAGGCAATATCCTTTGTGTCAAAGATCCTTGCAGACGCGTCACAAAGTGAAACTATTGATTTGCAAACGATTGTCAGACTTTCTCTAATGAAGTTACTTGGCGAGTTGGTGATTTTTATGGGCGACGAGAATCCAGGAACAGCAAAAGCAGTCAGTCTTGTATTTCCCCTCAGTCTGAGGCCTTTGCAAATCAGGGAGGCTGATAGATGATTTATAGGCCACCAGTGCCATAGGCAAAATCGAACGCATGGTCAATTTACCTGTGAAATCAAGGAATCAAACCACTGATTCGGGCGCTTTTCTGAAGGCACATGTGCTTGGTTTGATCTCGCAGGTGAATGACATGCTGCAGGACGTCCAAGGAAAGAAGGGCGTCACGGTCAAGCGAAGGATCATCAGAGGTCTGGGAGTCCTGATACTGCAAATCGGGCCAACCATAACCTGTGTGGCACCTCAAGTAGGCATAATTCTCACAGGCATATCGTTTCATTTTTGAGAGACTCCCTCAGATCATGGCGACATTCCAGACCATGATTGGCGTGCTAGAGCTCTCAGAAGTGACTTTGGGAAGCTGGCACAAATTTTTGACAGTTCTTGCTCCAGCCGAAGTCGGTCCGCATGTTGGGCCAACGAGCGCGGCCTTCGTAGGGGCATGGCAGTCCTTTTCCCCAAAGGCTAAGCAATATGCAGTAGAGTCTATGGAGTACATCGTGCAAGAGATTGACAAGGATCTTCTTCAATACCTTAATGACGTCGTCGACATCTCCTCAATTCCTGAGCTCAGTCATATCAACCATCGACTACAAGCCTTACGCTGTTGGACTCCGCGAGAGCGGTTGCAACGATTGCTCGACAAGATAACGAGCGAAAATATTAGTGTTGCCATTCAATCATTGAATGAGTTAAAAGCATTCCTATTCACGGAGAGCGGGGGTTATATGAGAGCGCTTGTCTCCGGAGACATGTTCGACTCCCTTGCTGGACAAGTGGTTGGCGCTCTGCTAGCTGCTGCCTGCAGGGATGGAGATGGACTAGAAGTTTTCAGAGGTTTGGCATATGAATCCCTCGGTATCTTGGGGGCTGTTGACCCTGATCGCTGTGAACTACCTGTCGGGCCTTCCAGGATCATTGTCAAGAGCAATTTTACTGATGAAGACGAATCTATACATTTTGCACTGCACCTTATCTGTGATTTGCTTGTCGGAGCATTCAGATCATCTAGCGATATCAAACATCAGAGTTTCCTGGCATATACAATCCAGGAATTGCTGAAGTTTTGTCAATTCAAACCGGCATTAGTTGGGGTTGGGGCAAATATTTCCATTCCAAATAGGGTACGAAATCGATGGAGAAGCTTGCCGAAACACATCCTAGAAACCGTCACCCCTCTCCTTGAAGGAAATTTTACCTTAAATTTTAGTCCAAGTCCCCAAATAAAACATCCAATTTATACGCACCAAACAACATATCGTGAATGGATCCAGCTCTGGACAGCATATCTTATTGACAAGGCATCCGGACCCACTGCCCAGACAATTTTCAACATATTTCGCTCCGCGGTGAGGAACAAGGATGCTGGCGTCGCTCACCATTTGCTTCCCCACCTCATTCTCAACATCCTCATAGGAGGGAACGAGGAAGATGCGCAGCAGATACGCGCAGAACTCCTAGTAGTACTCAAGGACCAGATTGACAATGAGAGTCAATCATCACCTGATAAGAAGTTATTGAGTGCTCAGGTGAGTTAAGTTCTTTGGTCGTAATGATACATCTGACTCCATGTCATCGAAAGGCGGTTTTCATGCTTCTAGATCACTTGAATGCCTGGGTACGCGTCGTACGGCAGGACCTGAACTCGAAGGAAGGTGATTCCAAGCGCCTTAGGGGCGACAGGAGTACTTTTAATATTCAACTAGAAGAGCAGCTACTGCGAATTGACTCGATTCTATCAAGCATCGACCATCATCTTATGGCTCAGGCTGCTTTCCAATGTAAAGCCTTTGCTCGATCATTGATGCACTTTGAGCAACAAATTGTTTTTCTGAAAGAATTACCAGGAAACCGGGATTTGTCGGACTACTTTGAACGCTTGCATGAAATATATGCGCACCTGGACGAACCGGATGGGATGGAAGGTATCTCAACTCTGATTCTCTCCCCCTCGTTAGAACATCAGATTCGACAGCATGAAAGCACCGGTCACTGGACATCAGCCCAAAGCTGCTGGGAGGTTCGCCTACAGCAGTCGCCTGACAATGTCGAATTTCATCTAGGACTATCGCGATGTCTCAGAAATCTTGGACATTACGGTTCGTTCGCGTTTTTGATATTTTTCTTGGCCTTACCTACTGTCAGACACGCTTCGAACGCATGTACGGGGTGTTCTCACACGTAAGCCAGAGTGGCGTGAGGCATTGGTGGGGTTTCAGATAGAGAGTGCGTGGATGGTTGGTGCTTGGGATGACGTCCAAGACTTCGTGGACATGTCGACGACGCAAACTGCACAGATAGTCACTGGTCGTGTCTTGTTAGCGATGCGTAATTCTGACACAAGTACGATTTCAATGACTTTGAGTAATGTCAGAACAGTCCTGGGCTCTCCCATAACTGCGGTAGGCCCCCGAAGCTATCGTCGATCCTATGACGCTGTACTTGATTTACATCTTATCCACGAACTGGAGCTCATTCATCAAGCTGTAACTCGGTCAACCGACTCAACTGAAGGACAAGAACGAAGACGTATTATAAACGAGCTTACAAAGACTTTAGATACTCGACTAGAATCTATTTCGCCAACTTTCAGGTTCCGTGAACTCGTCCTTAGCATGAGAAGAACTGCATTTTCATTATCGTAAGTATGAGGAGACTGATTCCTGTTTGTCATGAGACTAATCAGTTGAGTTCAGGGCTACACCCCATCATATCCCCGTGAGCGAGATTGGAAAAACTTGGCTTGCCAGTGCGAAAATTGCTCGGAAAGCGGGTCAGTGGCAAACGGCCTATAGTGCTATGCTGCAGGCCCAGCAGAGCAAGACGCACTTTGCGTTCATTGAAAGCGCCAAACTAGTCAAAGCTACAAACGATCCTCTCCGCGCATTGACAGAACTGGATAATTCCCTGAAGCTGGCTGGGTTGTCCGAAGCATCAAATTTTCTGGATCTTACAGTCGAGGATGAGGATGTTCGAACGAAGGCTAAGGTATACTTTCTCAAATCTTGATTACAAAGTGCATGTTGATGGCAAGTAGGCCCAACTTCTGCGTGCACGCTGGATGGACGAGTCCCAAAGATACGATCCTACTGTCATCTGGAGAAATTTTCAACTCGTTACAGAAATGGACAAAAAGTCTGTCAAGTATAGCCCTTCTTGCAGTCGCTGACGGTATCAGTAGTTCTGAGAAAGCACACTTCTATCTTGGTAAATTTCACGATGAAACTTACAAAGGCCTCTCTTCTGATGAAAAGCAGACGCGGTAAGACATACTCCAGGATCTCAAATTTGTAGACTAAACTTCGCTTTTAGGGGACTCAAGATGATCCTTGCGACTATCAGAGCATTTTCACGAGCTATCAAGCAAGGATCAAAATATGTTTACCAAACTGTCCCTCGCTTGCTCACTCTCTGGCTTGACACCGGAGAAAACTCTTCTTTAGAGAAGGATCATCGAGAGATTATTACTAAATGTAATGGGCTTGCAGACAAAGCGATCCGTGAAATACCTGCATACAAGGTATGTTAAAGAACACTACCTCTGTGCTTTGCCTCATCTCTTTCCTAGTGGTACATTGCTTTCCCCCAGATTGTTTCAAGAGTCGGTCACTCGAATACAGAGACCTACAGAATACTCAAGAAGCTCATTCTCAAAGTTTTAGAAGAATATCCGAAACAGGCACTCTGGATCTTTAGCTCAGTGGTGAAGTCAACTAAATCCAATCGTGAGCAAAGGGGAAGAGATATCTTAGACCGACTGAAAGTCAGTAGTCCTAGATACACATTTTGAAAATTTACGCTCACGGGTATTATGATAGAATAATCCTGGTCTCGCTGATACCATAGTACCTAGTCTTGTCAAGCAGATCCTCGTCATGACCGATGAGTTGCTTTTGTTGTGTGACCGCCATCTCAAGGACGATAGGAAGATTTTGCATATGCAAAAAGACTTTCCAGGCCTCGCCAAAATTGGATGTTGCGACCTCATTATACCTCTCCGGGAATCGCTGACCGCATCCCTGCCACCTACATCTGCGGAGCAATCAACGCATCAGCCCTTTCCTCCGTATCTGCCGATGTTTCAAGGTGGGTTTGAAATGCTTCAGTCAATAAAGTCACCCCCTTTTTTACAACTAGTTATTGCAGAGTTTTTCGATGAAATTGAAATAATGCGGTCTCTGGCTAAACCAAGAAAAATATCAATTCGCGGGACAGATGGACAGACAT